>Ga0307511_10005083_pt1 | contig 13416 bp, 7 predicted proteins | sample 13_EM_MG_FD_200266 | JGI IMG/M metagenome (GOLD analysis project Ga0307511, IMG submission 200266) | Populus trichocarpa ectomycorrhiza microbial communities from riparian zone in the Pacific Northwest, United States - 13_EM | ecosystem: Host-associated > Plants > Roots > Unclassified | place...
GCAAAAAGTTTCGTACCCTGCATAACGAGACAAGAGCATGCAATGTATGTCTTACCCCTTCTTCCATACAGAGTCGAGATCGGCATGGGACTAACATGTATGTCTTACCCCTCTGCCATACAAAATTCAGATCGGCAGAGGATTATGCACTGTAATTGAGCCTCTTTATGCACGGGGTACGAAACTTTTTGCCACCTAGCTGTACAACCGCGCACGATATTCTGAAGCATTGTCTTAGGAGAGAGGGGGTTGCAATTACACTGCCCACTCTCGAAGTCACCTTGTGTAGTACGAGGCGCTGGTTTCTTCCCCCTCGGTAAGAATCGACTACTCTGTTACCTCTTCAAACACGACAACGTACAGCTTAGATACCGAGGCCGGACCGGGACGGCAATGTGGATATAGTGTCGTGTCCAGAGGCTATATCCACCACTATCTCCACCAGAACAGGTTGTTTACCTGTGCGCTTCTCCCCGGCTCTGTTTGAATCAATGCATTCGAAGCGCCTCTCCAGTATGATGCCAGGCTTTTGATCTCGGAAGACAGTATCTCAGAATACAGGGTCTCAAAACACAGTATCCTACCTGGGAAAATAAAATTCTTAAGAGGTCACTCTAAGGGGAAGTGACATTGGTGATGTTGAGTGATTTGGATTGGCTTGCGATATCAGCGGGAACATGACCAGAGAAAATGTATACAAGTCTTCGGGGAATTAGCCATAGAAGAGGTAAGGGTGGTTTGATGATAAGGGTAGACTGCAGCCCCAAATAATTCTCATGGATAATACTGAGAATGAAGCCGCTGGGAATTGACAAGTCGTGAAGTCAGGCTTTATAGTTACATTTACTGAGGCTACCAGAGGAAGATACAAATAGATCTTACGAACAGTGGCGCGAACTAATCTTTCAGGTCAACATGAAGTCTCCTAAGATGTGAATTTGTTCCGCAATTGAAGTCCGATTCGTTGGAACCCATGAATGCCGCTACTAAGCTGTAGGAGCGTAAAACCGCAAGTTCGGGTGAAAGTAATCATCTATTATCAGGTTAATACAGAGTCGTAAGATAAATCTCTCATAAAATTGACTTAGATGACAATTTGGACTAATCGGTACGCCCGCAACCTATCACTAGCAATGAATTCTCTACCAGGATAAACCATTCCACCGGCCGCAACTATCCGCACAAATACCACCAATTCCTGCCCTAAGAATGTGAGTTTGTACTCGGAGAATTTATGAGCTAGGTAGAGGCTGCATTCAGACTAGGTTTCATGTTCCGTAACATGGAAGTAGTTGCGCCCAGGAGGATATATATAGCTTATCAGTGAGTGGAGCTTCAGAGAAGAAAACAATTCATGATCGGGCTTTGCCACAGCTCACAGAGAACCCCTAACATTCTAGCAGTCCTCACCCCATCCTCAAGCTGTACGTATACAACGTTCGGTTTGGTTACAAATGTATGTAATTACAAGTCGGCAAGCAAGGTCTGCATCGCTGTTCCCCGAGAAATTGATCAGAGGACAACACAGATATTTCGTTCGCTGAGGGGTAGAGCTCCAACTGATTCTTGGAGCTTCGTATTGGGATGGGATGGGATGCGATGCCGTTAACCAAAGCGTTCTCTATCCATCAAGGCCAGGTGGTGGTGGTCAATCACTCTTGCATGAGTCAAAGGCATCGAGCGGATTACATGTTGGTATGTGCAGCTGCTGAGCTACTGCGCAGTGAGATGTAGTCACGTCAGGTTGCGCATGCGGAACTTCCAAATGTAACAAATTAAGTCTTTGGTTTGTAACTATAAGGAATGGTTTTGAGCACCCAACGATAAAAAACAAAAAGTAAAAAAAGAAAGACATTTTCTGGGTGTTGGCGTTGTTGCATGGTAGACTATACGCCAACGATTGCGATCACTAGCGGCGAACGGAGGAACATGAGATATTTATTAATGACGCAACCTGCAGAAATTGCGGTCTGACGTGGTGACCATTTGTTGTTAGGCAACTGTGTTTGATATAAAACATCTCACAAACAGATATACTCCGGGCCTGTCGGTATGCGGAAGCATGCCGATGTGAATGATCGATAAATACCCTTGTACATATACCAGATGGTAATGATCCTAGCCGACCATGGCCGGTGAATTGAAAAACAAAATACCTTTCAGCATTGATAGGCATCAGTCGATCTGATGCGCGTGCAAATAACATGTTCAAATTGGGCATAGAATCTAATAGACGTCGGGTGCCAACCAGACTAAGACGTCAGTCACTCAGTGTATGTAACATCAGCGATGAAGGGCTATTTTCAAATGTTCCGATAGATTGCGTAATGTGATGGTAACGTGGTACTGCAGTATACTTATTTAAGGTTCTAGTCACGCACGCTTGCATGTAAACAATCAAACGGCAATTGGGGACAGCTAGCTAAACATTCCGTGGAAAACCCTCCTATCAGAAAGCTTTCTCGGTCAGGGATCATATATACTCCCAAAGATCGAACGTTCACGTATTATTCGAGCTTCGATTCGCCTAGGAGAGGTATGGAGTAATCTTTGTTAGCCAGTGACCACTAAATTGGTGAATTAGGTTCATTTCGAGTGGTAAGACCAGGCGGGGTAGATATAGATACTCCCGGTCTAGAATATGAGTAGACGGGCTGCAAATACCGCATACATCAAAGTAGCTTCCCGCTTTTCTCTGTGTCAAAGTTTAATCAGACTAAACCTCCAAGGCTAATGTGGGTTTGGCTAGTAGCATCCATGAAAGGGTAATGACTACTTATTCCAGGGCGGACGAACTATAAAGGACTAGTATTTGTTGGAGAGTGTAAATGCTAGGACAAAACATGATCACTTGGTGCTATATTTGCCTAGACACCGATGATATACCATATATTCCGACAATATTCCTGTGCTCTGGATCTCTCTAGGCCAATATATCGCCTACTTTCAGCTACATAGCTTGGACTCTGATTCAGTACAGTATGGAATATTACCTAGCTCCTTGTTGCGAAGCGAGGGGTTTTTTTTTTTCCTACGTTTACTCCTCTACAATTTAATGTTGCGTATTTGCTATCGCTATATGGCATATAAACAATATATACATGTATAGTTCCGTGTCAATTCTTCACTCTTCCTCTCAACACAACCCCTGCGACCCCTCTATATTCTTGAATATCTCAGCCACTTCAATGATTCAGACCATGAAACTTGATGCCAGTAATCTAAAGAATATATGCATGCTTCCCATGCCCCCCAACAAGACTAATATTTGGTATACCAGCCCTTTGTTACTATGACCACGACAATCTCCCTAGGCACACTCCTAGTAAGCGTGTCAACCATTAATGGGTCAAGAAGCTCCTAGCAGTGAATAATTCCATTAGCTAGCTTAGGCTTAATGGCTTCGCATCGCCAGATATGTTGATGAACCCAGGGTAGTATTTATGGAGGCTTTATTTGAGGCACACCCAGACGGATTGGGTTTGGATCAGGTGAATAAGGTATCTCATGACCTCATCCGTTGGGTCGAAACAAATCCCTTACTGAGCCGTAGGTATGTAACGGGGCATTGTCCTGCATAAATATTCAATCCTCTTGATGAAGTTCTGGGAGGTAGTCCTGAAATACCTTTAAGTATACCTCCGTGACCCCCGCTTGGACTCCGGATCGCCACACACCTCAACCATAGGTCCCATCTCCGCCCAAGCAAAACAAGCCCACGCCATCCATCAGCATGACAGCTCCCATTTTTTTAGGGGGGACCAATACAATCCTGCTCAAAAGAGCTATACAGGCTCCGCACCAGAGGATTTTTCGACAGAACACTCATCACCCCATGACCAATTCACCTTCCCCTACTGCTCCTCGGTCCAATTTTCGGTGCTCCAATTCATCATCTAACAATGGTTGCTGAAATGACATTGGGCGGTGCGCTTGGAAATATCCCCCTGTCCCACTCCTATGTTGGCTGATAACTCTCCCAATGGCTATCGTCTGTCCTCCGATTCAGTTTGAACGTTTAATCAATCAGCTCGCACAGATGTTTTCCGTGGCTTCCGTCAAGGGGCGGACTTGAACTTCACTTGGTGGGTGGTTGTATTTTTAAGATGTATCGGACTGTAGACCTTAGAATGCCGGTAGCTTCTAAGATCCTCTCAAGTGTGTCCCCGGCATCTCTACCCCCACATCAATATTCGTGCATGGTAGCTGATACCTCCCACATCGATTTCCCTGTGCCTGCCGGGCCTGGGTGCTTATTGCTGGTTCCATTTTTGCCGCAAGATAGGACCCTATTTTTTTCTTTTGCATTGGTAGGCCGCTTTGCCTAGTAAGATACAATGGTGGTATGCAACTATCTAACCTTGTTATGACCACCATGATGACAGCTAGTTCCTTCCGTTTGTTTTTGTGTACAATGGTATAACAGGATTCTCGTCCTAAAGGTCGCGATAGTTTGTGAAATACCAGTATCGGCAACTGAGAATTAAAGCTCATCGTGGATCTAGGCACGCGTTTAGTCTAATTATATGGCGAGTAGGAAAGACTCTATCTACTACGGAAGTGTAAATTATCGGCCATGGTAGGGCCCCGATGGTCCTCCTGAGGAAGTTCTTATGCCTTCGGAACATTCATCAGGCTCACATAAACTCCAACCCTCTCAAGCCCAAGGAATGACAAAGGAAATTGTGAGGAAAACGGAAAATATATCAACCCCTTTCCCCGTTCGTCCTCTTACAGTCTCCACCAGGCCGTCTCCGTTCTTCACCTTCTTGAAAACCCGTTTCAGTCGTCCATCGCCATTCCCGCTACAGCACACGCCAGCGCGCCGTGCATATATATTCTATTGAGATGGTGGAAGAATCAAGTGGAGGCAGAACACGGTGAGGGGGGCTGCCGTCACAATTGGATTCCCAGCAGGTGGTTACCGAAACAGATATATCTGACAAAAAAATTGTATTGTATACGCAGCCGGGATATTCGATACCTCTGAGCCTCCGTTTGCGGGCGATGGAAATTCGGAAAGTTTGCAAGATTGTTGCCAAGTACCTTCCTCATACAAATTTTTATGAAGACCTTCACCTGTCTAACCAACAATTCATGCAGAGCAGATGTGCTGGTCTCAGTTATATGAGTTCTTGATACAGTAAGGCGACAAAAGTCTTCGTGGGATGCTTTTTTTGGCTTGCATTTGACTGACCTGCAGGACGCTTTTGTGACAGCGATCGATGATCGGTTGAGATTGCAACTTTATACCCACTTACTCACGCTCTGGGGTTGACACCGTTAAGTACGCAACTTGAGCAAACCAAGCCCACAATACCATATACAAAATGAATCTAATATATACCAGTGGCCTCAAATTCCACTTTACAAGCAGTTAATCTAGTAGTAGGGCAGGAGGATCTACTAGTAGTCTCAGAAGGAATTAAGTCACTTTGAGAAAGACGGTAGGCAGTAGTGCCAGCAGTGCCAGCAGCAGCACTAGGAGCAGCAGTAGTGACGACAACTGAGCTGAACGCCGAATTGGATTTCCCACTTTAACAGCGGTAAAACCAGCCTCACCTCAGTCAATGTCTAGGCAAATACAGGCCGAAAAACGACGTGCGAAGGAAGACCTGTGTCGCCTGACTATAGGTCCCCTCAGCTCTGTAGATGCATTGCTAAATCACCTTACCGAAATTTACGGCCTAGTACCTTACCCCATGTATGTGTTCTTCCAACACACGGAATCTTAACGGTACCTACAATAGACCGAAACAGCTCCATACTAAGTTCAGGGTAACTGACAATTAGCTGTGACATCCAGCGACTACTTTATTGGCCACAAGATAGTTGTTTCTTTAGCTTTTCCGCGCAGCTATCTGTGCTGGCGACTGCGCGTAAAGTCCTGTCACCTCTAGTGACTGCATCTAGAGAGGACATGACCAAGCCTAATTTTGCAACGTACGAAATACCTTTAGGCGTTTAATTCTATCATATGTCCACAACGATAGAAGGATTTTCTGCAGAGGGCTTATATCATTGTATTCCTTCGGCAGTTAACGCGCCCATGAAACAACTGTCCTGCATATAGTGTATTGTACGATTATATCGATAACCGATTAATCGATCGTGGGCAGAAGTTACCGTAGTGCAGTGAGGCGGAAAATCATAAGGTTTCCCCACCCACCACATGTAACACCACTTCCCTTAGGGCCGACAACCGTTACGGAGACAGAGGCCCCCAGAGGTATATTATGTGATTGGAGAGGGGGCCCCTTCAGTTCCTATAAGGTGGCGCGCACTTACTGCTGTATCCAAGAAATTGCAAATGGAAAGGACAAGACCATAGTACTGATTCACCAAAAAAGAAAAAGGACAAGACCATCGCCATGGCGTGTGGAGATGTGGTTTCATCGATATTTTCTCTCTTTGCTTTTTCCTTGTTTGTACACAGGTGAGTGGGGTACGGAGTCTACCCGGGTGGACAACCCACCTGGCGTGCCTGCGGATGCGCTGCCTCTAGATAGCTTGAAAAGAAAAAAGCGAAGGTCAGAACAATGGTATTTAGGCAAGAGAGGTGCTGTCTTTACGGCCCAGTTGCAAAGAATAAGGCTCCCGAATGAAAGTGCACAGATATGTGCATAGAAATTAGTTTGTTACAAGCCAGAGCCGTTCATAACTAGACTAAAGGTTGACCGCGAGTACAGACTGGGGGAAAAAAAAATAGGCCGTTCATTCTAGCCCATGCGACCGACTTATAATTCGCGCTGGGCTGTCGCAATGCTACGTAGGTACTCCGCATCTCATGAGCTGTTTTGCTGAAGAGCGGCAGGAGGTACTTACCTACTTGCCGTACTTTCTTGAACCTTCTCCTAGAAAACTTGTTGATTCCCCATCTGTATCGAAATAAACCACAAGATTCTATTTAACCGCTGCCAAAGTCCTATTATTTGTCACGGAATACCCATAGGGGCTGGACGGAAAAATACCTTGGATCAACCACCTTACTCTTTTCGCCTTCCAATGTCAACAGAATATATCAGCTGGACAAACCCTCTCAACTGCATTAGCCACAGTCCAACCATAAAGGTACCCATCTCATCATGTGTGAATTCGATATCCGTAGTTCAGGGTAAACCCCCCCCCCATCTTCTGGACATAATCACACACTTGGTCCCTAATCCCCAAGATTATGGTCACAATGCTACCAGAGCGAGTATACCCACCAAAGCAAGAACAGTTTTACATATCTAACCAGCTAAAAATCCGATGTGGGGAATTTAATTCATGATGTCTTGCGTTAGTTCACCATGACTATTTTTTTATTTATCTAAAAAACTCATTACTCGTATGCAGCCCCAATCAGGAGCCATAGTTATTAACAATACTACAATGTCTCTGCCATCTCCCCCTGAACCACACCTCACTTTTCCCCCAGAGGTAATTAATTGTCTGTCAGTCTCAAACCCCCTGCAACCCTAGATCAAAGCACTCCGGTCAGATAACCAAATCCAGCAGTTTCGTGATACTCCTAGTCAGTTGCCCGCCAGTCCCTCAGCGCGTTGCAATTGCAATCAGAGATTCCCCTTATATTCAACTCCCACACCCCCAAACCAGGTTCAACGCGAGGAGGCAAATGCCGTGCCCATCGATTTCCCCACCGATCGAACAAAAGACTCGCAAAATCCCTGTGATCGACAGTTTCTCCACAGCGCTACCTTCTAGGGGGGCTTCTAGACTGCAAACCTGTCTCTCGGTAGACCTCAGCCTCGTTTCTCGAATCGATGATCAACCTAGCTTCTAGCAAGGATTGCTACCTGGGACACGTAGAATGCCATCCGGTCGATTTCAAGGCACTAGCTTGTGTTCTGAAACCGGTGAGATGCTGGCTGCCGCCCACCCCACCGTACTCCTGATGAGGTGGCCCCGGCAGCCGTGATGGCTATATCGGAAACTCGTATTGAGATTCCTAAACGGACTTTTGAGGTTCTCTCGCGATTCGTCGTATAAAGAGCGAGGTAAAGTTCCAACAATTGTGAATGTGTAGACAACGACATGTAATCATGCCAAGTGTAATTGCTCGCGGAGCCTCCCACAAGGCGTTGCGGCATTAGAACTGAGACTACCAATCCAGGCATCAAGGCAACAGTGTAAGAGAGTATCATATTCAGGTTAACTGCGACAAAATTAGGTTGGATATATAAGTTCCTTTTTCCTAGAGCGCTTTCGGGCGGCCCGGGGCGTCAAATCATGTGTTGAAACGTGCAGGGGCGCCATCTGGCCTGGCCCTGATCCAATCAGCTGGCAGCCCATACTGGAGTTTTAACATGCGTACGTGATCTGGAATTGCTGAGCCATGCCCAGCCGAGCGTTCCTGGCATGAAGTACCACATCTTGCGGCATTCAAACATGTACCCTTGCAAACATGGATGCTGGTCCGCAGATTTTATCCTAGGCCAGCTATTAGAGATGCAATTAATTCCTCTGCAACTGAAGCTTTGGTTGGTATACCCTTTTCCCCTTATAAGTTTGGCAAGTCGATATTAAAAAGGTGTAAGCTGTATTATAGGTTCTCATGCAAGACTGCATTCGGTAGATGTGGATCTGCCCAAGCTTCAATACCTTTCAAAGCTCTGGCTGAGCGGGAGGATGCTCATCTATAGATGTCACCATTAGAAATGAAGTTGTAGGCCTAATCTATTGATTAAGAATTAGTATTCTTACCCCACACATTCAGGTCTTTACCTGTAAATGTCTGCAAAATACTAGCGGCATTCTGTAATGTAAACTCCATGGGGAGAACAGATACCCCAGTAGGAATCTTCACTTCAGATCGTGTGAACTGAAGAGGGGGGTGTCTTCTTCAAATTCAAGTCCCCGTAGTGATTACTTTTGAAGCAGAACTGTTATAATTAAGTCCTGAGGATAGAGGAAGGGGGAGCCGAGGATCCAGCACAAGTGGCCACGAGTGTGATCTTCGGTGATCCCAGATAGCCTGATCGCAACATGGCTTTTCTTTGTCCAGAACCCCATCCCTGTACATCGACGTCGAGATATTCCTGCTGTAGGAATAAGAATTAAAGAAATCCAGGCTCGCAGAAGGTTACAGGATAGTTGTAAGGTTTATCGTGCTTCAAGCTAATGAAAAACTCGCAGTATGGAGTTCATCACCGCCATCAGTACACATGGTGTCAATCGTTATCGTCAGCTGCCACCTGAATGAAGCCCAGCCTGTCAGATTTCAACAGCGAGCACAGTGACCCCGCACCAGTACCTTACCATAGCAGCCTGGTCAATTAAGAATAACCAAATCAATTGAATACACGCTTCTAAAAGCATCCCAAAGAAAATGCCCACCCCTTCAAGTTCCGGATAATACCCGCCGAGGCTGATAAACTAGAAGACACGGCCTTGCGGTAGCAGAAGATGTATGAAACCAATGCGTATGATTGACTGTTGCAAGCTGTATGGAGCGAATTAGTGATGGCTGCCAATAGATTTCGAGGTGGTGGCAGTAGCAGCTCGTTGGTGTAGAGAACTCCTGATATGAACTTGAAATAAGAGGGAAGGAAATCGGTGTGTATTCTTCCGTATTTCCCTTATAGTATAAATAGCAAGTACCAGTCTATCGGCTCGATATCCCTCGCTCATCACTTTGGTGTCCCAAACCAGAAACCCTCCCACCCCCTCCCCAGCAAAAGCTCGATCTGTCAAGCTCTATTCGAAGCTATGTCAAATTCCAAACCGAAAAGACCCGTAGAGCAACCGGTACCCGTGGGGACTACACCAAATCGCGTTACTCTAGAAATTCGTGAACCCAACCCCCAAAACTGCCGCCGAGTAAACCATAGCGGAGAGGGAAAGAACCAAAAACCTCCGGTTAAGCTTCAGTGTACCAAGGTGGACAGAAAACGAAAAGCGAGAACAGAGAGCCCATGTGCTTCATCAGAGAAAATCCTTGACGACGATGTCCAGTCGATGGACAGTCACCAGCTCCGTACGGATTCCTCAAAAGCAGAACAAGTGTCACAACTGAACTTTGGTACTCCAGAAACCTTCCAACTCCCTACAGCAAAACGTCGGAAGCGCACACCAACTTATGGCCGTGAGATACTCGAAGATAGAAACGTCGACATCCGGAACGAGCCTTTCCCGATTGCGGCTCTTGCTACGATGGAAAGCTTCAGTGGCACGGTGGGCGTTCAAGAAGGCAGGGCCATGGCCAGGCAGACACTCGTTGACATTCTGATCCAGTTCGACCATGACTTTCTGTTAGGGTTGGAAAACGGAGTCAAGAGGGAAGGCTGAGTCCCGCCAGTGCTCATCTGCAAGGCTTGGGCAGCCCCATATAAATATAGAAAGGTCGGTCAGGGTATTGTGGTTATTCGGCTATGATCAAAGTCAGTTAAGGATTCCGGAATATACATGGAGCAGGTTAGGGGAGGGCATCATGTCAGTGATTTCATTAATGTCGGAATTAGAATATCCGGAATTGATGGAAAATAAAGAGTTAAGAAACCTAGGGATGGTTCGGTGTGGGAAGTTTAGGGATTTTGTTTGGTTATTATCCGGAATTAAGTTCGTGTTTTGATATTTAGGGGTGTTTGGTCTCATAATTTCGTATGGTATGGAATAGGGAAACAAAATAACAAAAAACACAAGAGCAACCAGCTGCCAGGGGTCAGGGGTTTTACCAAGCCAGCAGGCATGTAAGCAGGATATTTGGAAGGTAGACGAAGCTGTGTTTTCCCTTCTTTATTCGAAGCTCTTTAGCTATCATGACTTGCAATCGACAGTTATATATAGAGAAGGAGTGGCAAATTTAGCAGTATTTGATCCAGTGACTGTTCTGATGCATATTTGGGACGCCTATATATCGATCAGTATATATATAGTCATTAGTTGCGGGGAGGGAACTTCACAGTTAAGGCTTCAAGTTTTTCCTTGTAGATAGAACACTGATGAGATCTAATATTGGTACCGATCAGCCTGATCGCTGCCCATGGGTAAATCTAGATCTCCTTCGAGAAAAGAATGTACTCTAGTGGATCATGGATATTTCAAGCCCATGCAGTGCACCGGCGGAAACCGCCGTTTCCGTAGGTTAGGATCGATGCGTGCCTACTCAGTATATTCGACATACTGGACCGGAGAGAGCCCAAGGTGCCAGGGCCACAAGAGAAACGGTGGGAAATCGGGGGGGGACATCAAGGCAATTATCCTTTAGTTGACACCAGAAGTCGGAGCTCTTTGCCCTAACTGCAATTCTGATACAATACGTTGAATCTTGATAGATTTGGCTATGAAAGGACACCACAGGTCAGACTTAGATCCGAGACATCAGCTACTGGAACCAAGCCTCTTCTCTTTATGGTTATACTCTACCTATATGAGACACATGCACAAGCACAAAGGTATGTGGTAGTTTAATATTGTTGTTTCATGACCCGGGTACCTTGTCTTCTACCACTGTTCTCTGTCCATGATCACAACTGTCGCCAACAATAATCAATAGCCAGGGTAAGTATCATGTAGGTGGTGTTATGATGAAGACTCTAAGCTGCAGCGTAGGGTAATAGAGTAATAGTAGATCCTGTATTCTGTAACTCTCTTTTTTTTTTTTTTTTTTGGAAGTCTATACGCTGTAACTCTCTTAGCTTGGTCTAGTAATGTGTTTCAGCCTCCAAGACTGGCCGACGGCGCAGGCACGGAGCATATATGAATCTCAGGGATACATATAGAGAAACATTTGTGACACATGTAATTACTACGGCTTGTAGTATATCCTTAACAATAAGCATTAACATATTACTCCAGTCTGCCTGTATTACTAACTTGTAACTAACCACAAAACATTTATATAGATATCTAGTTAAAAAATATCTCCTAGATTAAGGGCGACTTGTCAGACGCAAGTACTCACTGATGATTGGCAGCCTCTAGTACCTAAGTGAAGTATGTATGTATCCAGAGTAGTCACGTCCACAAGCCTGCAGATTCCAACCAACCAAACGCTAGTACGTACATATATACCCCAAATGAACCGGGAGAGTGTTTCATCTAAATTAGATTGCTACCCCATATTAATGTACCTACTAGAAACGTACTACCGTAATTTCATATACGATATCAATTGAACCCGTTCGTCCATTATTTGCTGTAAATATGTACAGTGCATTGGCTGTGAGCCTGGTTCTTAAGCCACTCTGGGGTGCATCTACCGGTACATCAAGATCTCATGAGTACTAAGCATTCAGGTCCTTATCTACTGGTCAATTGGACCCCGATCTGTTTGTTATCTTGTATTTCAAGATCGCTTTCCAACCTCCTAAAGATCGCATCCCTGCCAGATACCTTGACCAACAAACGAACACCTAAGTGAACAGAGTCTGCTTCAAGTACCTAGAAGATAACTATATATGCAGTTATATGTATGCATGATTGACCCGTTCCAGCGATGTTCCATTCTTAATTGTAGATCAATATTGACCACAAAGAAGTTGCCTCTCTATTGGAAATCGAACTTTGTACTTCAGTCCTATAACATTTGCGACATGATTGTTCCGTCGCTTTCATTTGCCCCTTTTGCATTGCCATGATGGACAGAGTTGCAATTGCCGCTGATTCTTGGGTACATAATGCACACACGGCATGTGTGTATCTGTAGATCGATCGAGGTACCAAGTAGTGATCATCCTCTAAAATGCTGATTATAATCCTGCCTTGTCTACTCCCCCAGTTTGGAAGCGATGGAAACCAAAGGGCTAGCTACGACAATTAAATCCATACAGTTACTATCCCAGATTTGGCCTGGTGATCGAAGTAATGTCGGCAAGATGTGTCCTCGCAATCGCGGAGTTAGGACCCACTTAGCTTCACCACTTGGAAACCCAGCACTGAAAATCAGAATGTGACAGAAATAATCCTACCAATGGGTAGCTTTCGCTTTCCAAAGTATTCACTGGGAAATTTTGGGCGCATTTCATATGCATCCAGAACTTGAGTCCATAATGAAGATACATATGAACCATATTCGTGCAGAGTGGCGTGTATTTCGTTAGAAGAATATTAGATCTCGCTACAGTTGTATCTAGGGTTTGTGTACATGTAGGTAATGATGGGGGTTTGCACTAATTAATCAGACTCAATTTGGGTAATGCACATATATCTAACCAGACTACGTATTAGAGGCGTTCCGCACCCTGGCCTGGCGGACAATGCAACTTTAGTCACACATCTCCTACCCTGGTAGCGCTAGATATCCACCAGAAGAAGAGTTTTCCAACCTTGCCAGTCGTGCGGTACCATCCGCAACCTACTATTGGCCAGCCACCAGCTTATGACCATCCCTGCAACCCCCCCGGCAGCAGCGTCTCCAGCCACATCTCATGATATATTATGACTATGGCGGTTCTGGCTATATTCACAACTATA
>Ga0307511_10005085_pt1 | contig 13413 bp, 9 predicted proteins | sample 13_EM_MG_FD_200266 | JGI IMG/M metagenome (GOLD analysis project Ga0307511, IMG submission 200266) | Populus trichocarpa ectomycorrhiza microbial communities from riparian zone in the Pacific Northwest, United States - 13_EM | ecosystem: Host-associated > Plants > Roots > Unclassified | place...
CCAAAAAAAAAAAAAAAAAAAAAAAACAATTTAGTCCACCCTGTGCCACTGATTGCCAGGACAGAGAAAAGAACTATCCTCTCGTTCCACAAAGAGCCCATCAGATTAACAATTTAAATAATCATGAAGCTAAACTACTCAGTTGTAGATTTAGACAGACAGCTGAACAGATATCCAATATAATAAGACTTGTAAAATATTCAATTGTAACATGCTTCATAAATTGCCTAATGGCAGGCCAAATTTCACCAAAAATAACAAAATGATGAAAATGCAACATTTGTATACAGGACAAAGAAAAAAATACAAAAACATTACTTGGATATGGTGCTTAAATCTTGCCCCAAACTCTTGCCATCCTCGAACTTCATTTCAGATAGCAACTTCTTCACTTTGTCATGAATCTATAAGAACATAATTCAATGAAGATAAGTTGATTCAGGATCAAATTTCGGATCATGTAAAAATGGTAGGTTATCTTTTATCTGAGCCTCCCAAATCAATGTAGGTCTACCTTATAAAAGACAAATAATGATGAAAAGAGTATCAAAGCATGCCAAAAACAGTCCAGGGTAGTGAAAGAAAAAACATGAGTGCCGAATGACAAGAAAACCAACAAAGCTAGCTTCTATGCAAGTATGAGGAGTGCCTAGAAAATGTTAAAACAAATAAAAAGTCATGATATAGTTAGATCCCCCCAACAGCAATTCAAGATAAAGATGCAGTATCCACCCATCAATCAAAATGCTGAAGTAAATTGGGGAAGGTAATTTCTTGTCTTTAAGTTGTGAAATCACAGTCTCAAGTATCTTCTGACAAAAAAGAAATGGTGGAGTGTTTAAGAAAACAAATTTATGGATAGCATGAATGGAATCATCCCAACATACACTAGAGCAGCAATATTTTTCAAACAAAGCAAAGAAGAAGAGTAATTTAATGCAAGAAACAAGGCAAGGTAGTTCATTTTCTGCAGCACGGGAACAATCCCTGGATAGCTCACACAAATCCTTAAGACCAAGCACAAGCAACTACGCAGGCTATTTTATCTGAAATCACCAAAATATTAACGTGCAAGCCCCTACATCACAAAATAAACTGTGTATTTACATGTTTCAAGCACTTCTAGAGCATAACTGTTTTCTGAGAAGCTTGATAAGGGTGACTGTTCAAAGAAAAATCTCATGTTTCTACCAGATGCCAAAAGCTATACAATAAAGCAAATAAAAGCTGATTTGCTTCACATAACTCAAAGAACATCAAGATAGATCCATTATAAATTAGATGAGTTAAAGAAATCCTTCGAGCTTGTGATATCTTTCTTGAAATTATAACAATACCTGAGGGAGCTTGTGATATCTTTCTTGAAATTATAACCATACCTGAGGGACATTCACAGTATATTTTTCCCAACCCTTCAGCAGCTTACGTAGCTGCACTGCTGGAAGATCCCTGATTGAATTCAAATTTCAGCATTCTACTACATCTATTAAAAGAGTTGAATCAATCAATTCACAAGAAAAGTAGTCTAACTTCAGGTTGCAAGGGATTGTAAGATTTTTTTTCTCAGATGTCCAATGTCTTGAGCAAAAAGGACATTATGAGTTTTTTGATGATTATGAAAATAAATCATCACAACTAGAGTATTATACATTTTGGGGCATGCGATGAATTACTACACTCACAAAAGTCAGGCAAAAACCAGAAGAAAAACCACAAGAATCTAGGATAAAAAAAGATGTCTGAACAAAAAAAGTGACCAAGGGTGCCAGAATATATTAAACTAGAGCTTGGCCTACAGATGATCATTCACACCTACCAAAGGAAGTATAGGGAAATGTATGTAAAACTGGCATGAGTAGCACGGTCAAAGGTATGCCCAAACATTTTGTATTTGTTACACACATTTTAGAAGGCATACCTGGGAAAGGAAAAAAAATGCCCAAATGTGTTGTTTCAGGTACTCACTAAGAATCTGACTGCTCTCCAACTTTGCTTCTCTCACAAGGTATGCCAAGTGAGAGTGGCATTCAACTCATCTAGGCGTTCCATTTGGCAGTGATCCATAGCCCACAACTTTTCTGAGATCATATGGTAGAGCAGGTTTCAAAGTATCTAGATGGGTAGAAAAGCACTTTCTTCTCCTAAGAGGTCACGTTATACTTATCTAGTAGCCTACCCATTTGTTATTCTCCTGTATGAAAAGATCTCTTTGCAGTTGTCAAGTGAGTTGAGAGGAAGGCAGAAGCTTTTCTATGATCTAGGACAGAGGACCATGAATCTGGCAATTTCCTGCAGGTAGTGTGGCCTATAGCTGAATGGTTGGGATGCTCAAGGCTAGAACAACTAGTGGTGAAACTAAACTAACTCAACTCAACAAAACATCAAAAACCTAAGCTAGTTGAAGCTGGCTACATGGATTGGCCACCTCCCACAAGTTCTATAACAGGCTAAACTTTTTATACGTTGTTTAGACCCTACATATCCAATTTCATTTTTGATCAACCTCTCCCCATTTCTACCAATACTTTAACTTCAACACTCTTTGTGCAGCTATAGTTCAGGTCTGGATACGGCTAAACATCTCAAACTCAAACAACTATCCTTTAGTTATTCCTAAAGTGGTGCCACCTCTACCATCTCATGGATGTAATCATTTCCCTTCCGCCTTTTTTGTGTGTGTGCTTACAAATTAGTTAGTTATAACATTTTCATTTCAACTAGAGCCTTTAAACCTTCCCAGCATCCACCACCAGAGTAGGTCTGTTTAGGAGCATTGTGTGATGCAGGACAAATTTGAGATTTATGTTTTACGAAGGATTTATGGTGAGCTAGGGTTTGTTATTCTCACAATTAGAGAATATAAGGAGAAATTAGGTGGTTAAAAGTGAGACTAGCAGCAATACTTTTAAGCAAGAAAGAAGAGAAATTAGTAAAAAATAGAAGAACAAGAGGATGGAGAAGAAACCTCAGGCACCAAGCCATAAAAATAAAATGCTACAATTCAACTTTATTTCAGAATTCAGCTCTGCTGAAAGTGAAAACATGGCATCCCTATTTATAGAGATTAAGACTACTTAAACAACTAGGATAGACTATTAAAAACTATGACACCAACTTCCTAAATAAGACTAGACCTTCAAGAAACTCTGAAAGCTACTAAAATACCCCTTATTCACAGGAACATAGAGATATTACAATTCAGCACCTGCTTACAAAATAACCCATGACTGAGTTTCTCTGCATTTCTTTCCACTTTTATGTTATGAGTTGTTAACGGCTCTCGGACTCAATTCTGGGAGGATCTTGTTGTGGGACCAACCTTTATCAATTGTATTTCCCACATCTTATTTCCTATCCACTTTAAACAACATTCACATCAGCATTTTCACAAGATAGATTGGAAGATCTATCACCTCACAGTATTAAATGAGCAAGAAGCATCTGAGCTCTATTTGCTCCTTCCTATTATAACATCTTTCTGGTTGCATTAAGGTCTGATAGAATGGTGTGAACTTCGAGGGGTTCGGCAATTTTTCTTGTACACCTGTTTCATACATGTTCTCAGTCCTCCAATTCTTTTGGCTTCTTTTAGTCAGTCTGTCTGGAAAGATCAGGTTACCTTCTAACACTACAGTTTATTTTTTTTAGTGGTTTTGACCAAAATTATGACTAATGACTTATTCCAAGTGAGGCGCCAAGGGGCATTGCTTTCTGATGCTTGCTTCAGATGTTTTTATAGTGGGCAGATGGTTATTCTTGTGCAATCCCATGTGATTTGGAATTCATAAATTTTGCTATTGATGATATGCGTTGGATTATTTCCGAAGCTTTTAAAAGTTTTACTTAATGGAGATTCAACAAGGCTGGAAAAACCTTCTGTTTTCATTCTCTTATTCTTGTACTTCTCCTTTGAAAGATGACTTATTCTCCTTTCCGTTATCTTAATTTCTGTCTTTCTTTATTACATTTCACATTCCAAATTTCACTGAGCAACATGATAAATTCACCAAAGAAATTGCTTAAGTTGGAGGGTTGTTAAAAATAAAAAAGGCCAAAGAGACAAAGGGAAACACCAAAACAATGCAGATGTTGTTAGAGAATAAATGTTTCTAGCATAGACCTTACAAAATCTTCAATATGTAAACTTTATGAAAGACAATCTGGATTCTAAAATGTTAATTACCTCAACTTTCGCACTGCCTGACAAATAAAACCACTATTCCGTGTAGTATGATATTGCTGATGCTTGTAACAATCACTTGAAGATACTCCAGAGTCATTTTCTAAGCCCCCACCATTGTCAGGAGCCCTTGACTTGAATGATTCAGGATCAAGGGCCTCGCAGAAAAGGTCTAACAGTGTGACTTTATCACACTTTCCAGCTTCATATAGACACTGCAACTCATGATGTGCCCAGAAACAGAGATTAATTGCATTATGTGGATTAAACTAGCTCGTGGAAGCAGAATTTAACTATTAAGAAAAACATAATTGTCAAAAAGCTGATTTATTGGACGCTTCTGAAATTTCTATATTTCAAGAGACTATCATTTGCTAGACGTTTCTACTGGAACCTCAGTGCGTCAGACATTTGAGAACACAATAGCTATCGAACACTCAAGGAAAGTTTGCACATGTTTTATTGCTAGTGTGTTCCAATTTTTTCAAGAAACTGGCACATTTATTTTAGCATGGCTCTTCTGAATATAACAGACTAAGTAAGTAGAAGAAAATGATGCACTCCACATTTACTAGATAGTAAACATACATGCATAGCATAAGCAGCACTGAGTCTCTATGTTGAAACAGAATACAGGTTCCCATATCCACAGACCATAGCAAAAAGAAGATGTAAATTTCAAAACAGAACTGAAAATTAAAAAATGTATCAATTTAGCATAAAAAACATAGCTAAGGTAACCAGCTGGAGAATAGGAAGAGTGATATAACCTTTAAAATGGATATAAAAAGAAAAGATAGCAACCTTGCAATCAGCTGCTTTGCATGATATAAAAAATGCATGCTTTAAATGTTCAATCTCATAAATGTTAATGAAATGCATCAAACCAAAAAGGATTAAGGGCTCACCAGAATCACAATGCTCCATTGACACTGCAATTTCTTCAATTCTGCCAAACCATTTACTAAAGTTTCGCCATGCTGTTTGGCTATTTTATTTCTGTAATTAGATTTTGCAACCCAAATGAGCTACAACTTCCTCCATTATGTCTGGAAAATTATTCACACAAATATTTTGATGCTATTAAGTACCTTCCATAAGACTGATAAGATGGAAGGTTCAAAGCATGCTTGAGCATCAATTCTGGTGACAATCCACACTTTTCACCTTGTAACATCTTGAATGGTGAAATGTTAAATGCAAAAGAAAAAAGGAAAAGAAAGAGAAGTCAAGCAATGATAATATTAAGCAAGTAGGGTTTTTTCCAAATTGGAAGGAAAAAAAGAGGGGAAAACAGTCCAAACAAGGAAGAAGTTTAAGTGCTTGCTAGTCATGCACTCTGAAGCATGTAAAAGCAGATAAAAAAAGCAAGTGAACAATAAGATAGCTGGTTGAAAAGGTGCATGATATGTTATTATTGCTTAATGGTTCATGAGATAGAAGATCGAGGATAAGCTGATAAAGAAATGCTGCTTTCTTTGAATCATCCAAGATACTTCTCTAACTCAATGCTTTTCATATATAGAACATGGCAGATGATTTCTCTTAACATATAGATTTGACAAAATATTTGGTAGATGTCTTTGCCATGGCATGTGCGAATACATGTGTTGCAACTAGAGTAAAGCGTGTACTATATATCAAAGTGAAATTTATGAACAAATATAACATTTGAAAACTGCAGTACTAAAGTATTTGGGAGAAGAATAGGAAAATTTACCAGATTGTCATCTCCAAGAAGAAACCAGAGCATGAAGCTCAGGGGTTCCATGAAGAAATGTTGAGCACATGCTATCTGAAAACACTTCCAAAACATCACATGGCATTTGATTATATTCACCAGAGAGGAAAGCTCAGATGTTGTAAAATACAATAACAAAACAGTAATCATATCCAAACCTTTAAAGCTCTTATGAAAGATGTTATAGTTCCATCTTGGCTTACAAAATAATTTCTCATAAAAACTGCCACCTTGTGGCTTATACCGAATCCAGAACACTGCTTCACAAGAACAGCCTCAACAACAGCATCCATTCTCTCTGGAGGAGTTCCCAAAATGAATTTACAAGGGCACAAATGGTGGAGCGCATTTGACTGAAGTATACTTTTAGGAGCATCAAGAGTTGTTGCAACTCCCATTATTAAAACCACTGGGATTTTAAGCACCCATTCGCTGATAGAACGGAAGGTTACAGGCAAAAACTGCATAAGTATACTGGCTGTAGGATATTTTAACAGATATGCTTATATAATTAGAGTGGCAATAAAATAAATGTAAGTACAAGTCCAAGAACACTTTGTAATTCTAGAAATTAGAAAATTCCGCATATTTATAGGGCAAAAACTAGGAATGCAACTTAGAGGGTAGGGACAAGCTTTCATAAACTATCAAATCCTCCAAGCTGTTAGATTGATCCCATAAGCACTGTATAAAATGACAAGGTCTCAATAGGATAGAAAACAACATCATTGTTCAATAAACTTTTTAGTTACTCAAAGCACTTCATTAGTGCAAAAGTTCCAATCCGTTTTCAGATATAATGAAATAATCAAGTAACAAAGTACACAAAATCATCAAGTCCAATCCATTTTCAGATATTATTAAATAATTAAGAAACAAAGCTTACAAAATCATCAAGTAGTCGTGAAATTCTGATGTATAGACCAATTCTACCCTAGTAGCAGGGAGTAATATTTAACACAGTAACCACTTCTTTGAGTCAAGAGTCTACTTCAAGCACAATATTCAAAACAATATGATTTCACTGCAAGACTACATATGATCGTTCAAATACATCATGTTCTTACTGCTTAACCCATGACTTCAGAACAAATAGATTGTAGCATATGAAAGCATTATTTTTCAATCCAGCAGGGATAATCACGAAGTTAGCTCATTTACCAAAAGGATGCATCATCATTTGTACTTCCATGAATTTAAATCCAATTTTGAAACTGTTCCATATTTCCTCACAAAAGGCCTATATAATCTAAAAGCCAGGTGATTTGGGTGCAAAAAAGTTGCAGTTGGTGTTTATATACCACCACTAATTTTCAATCTGGTGATCTAGATACCAATAAATATCTTCCTTGACATCCCACTCTAACTATTTGTTATTCTTAAGACCAAATAGTCTTCATGCCACTGAAACAAGAGTGTTTAGTCTAGTGGTATTCTCCCAAAGGAGAGGGAGTCGTTTGGGTTTGAGTCCTACTGAAAAGAGTTCCAGAAAATCGAGAAAAAAGTTCCCAAGCTACTGAAAAGACCAGGTCAACTCCATGACCAAGTTAACAAAAACACCAGAGAGATCCAAACACCAAGCACACTTGGGGTTTTCAATGCAAATTCCAAGTCTATGTACATATAACTTTAAGTAAGAGAAAAGCATATTTCTGTGGGCTAGAACAATAAAATCTGAGTGCAATGTATGAAAAGCCGCTGTGCAATAAGGGAATTGTAATTCTAATTTATTTGAAGTGATGATTGATAACCTAATGGATATACTAAATATTAGACCCATGTAAAAATGATCATGGCTCCATTACTAGTCCATGATGATTACGAAACCAGAGCAAAATTTGGTGTCTAGAAAGATAATGAAATATTTTGACCAGATTGCTGTATTTTGGGCAAAGTAAGTAACTGAAAAGATGACACAAGATAAAATGAGTAAAGGAGGGTGGGAAGATGAAAAAAATGCACTCGCATACCTTAACATGAGGATGAAGTCAGACAAGACAGACCCACTACATCGCTCCATATCCTCTATTATTATGACCACTGGATAATTACAGCTTCCTTGTTCTCTGTACCATGTTGCTAAGATGGATACATCAGCTGCCTGCAAAACATTAGCATGGCAAACTAGTATAAGTAATGAACTCATCAAGTAAGAACCCACTTCACTTGTAAAAGGAATATAAAGGTGTGACTACTTACATCTACAGTAACCATTAAGAACTGTCTCAATAAACTTCTTAGACAACCACCAATACCGTTTTTCACTGAAAACTCCAGTGAGGAAAGGTTAGCCACATGGCATCCTTGAGATTTCAAATATGATCCAAGCTCTTCGAAAGTCAGCAGATCATCAACAAACTCCATATTTTCTGACATACATTGTCAATCAATGATATTTGGGGGTTAAACAGAAAATGATAACTCGTATGTTTTACAAATTAATACATCAAATACATATTAAACATAGACAGCATAAAAATAACACACATAAAAACAAGAGAGTAGAGCTAGATCCCACAAAGGACGATGCATCATCAAACGATGGCTGCATATCTCATGCATGTGTTCTTCCCTCATTCCTTCCTTACATGCCATGTCCAAAACTTGGGAGATGCTGAAGCTAATACAGTCATTGAAATTGACATTCTAGTTTTAAGTTGGAACCATTAAAATTAAATTTATTGAAACTTTTATCCCCTGAATGAATTTATGTGTTTTGGCTGGGACGACTAGGATGACAACAACATAAATACCAGCTTCAAATGATAGTATAAATACAACCTAACCATCACATGAACAAATATGCAAATGGAGTTTTTCAATTTGTTTTCTAATTCGAGTGCATGAATTACATCTATCTGAAGATGAATTGATCCCTTATTTCTTTCTTCTACAGTCAAACCTGAAAGCGCATTAGTGGATTGGAGGAAAACTTACTGGTGAGAACCAGCCCAGTGAATAGTTGTTTAGAGGCAGCATCTGTTACCATTGGAAAAGACCCCGTTGCTTCAGGAAATGTAGGTATTGCAAATGATGTGATCATGTTGAAAGACTCGCGAACCCAATGATGTATCTCATTGAATACATTGGTGTTGACATCCCTCAAAACATCCTGCAATAAGGTTGTCAACTCTGAATTCTTTAATGGATGGATAACAACCACTAGATTGGTTGATTAGGAAATAAAGTGGAGAAAATGATGAAAAATTTCACATGCTATGTTCCTTTGCAATCATCTTTCATAGGAATGTGAAAAATACATATCTCGACCAACCCAAAAGTAACAGTAATTAGCTAATTGAGGGAAACTGCTCATCTCATGGTGAATAGAAATCAGTAGTTTTTATTGGTTCGCATACTGCTTAGCAGTCCCTTATTAGATTGGTTCTTCTTATGCATCTCTCCTTAGCAACCAAATGGAGCAGAAAATATAAAAGAACAAAAATTACAACACCATGATAGGAAAGGATCAAGGAGACAAACTTTAATGGTTGACTTGATCTTCGACCAAACATCATCAAAAGCTTCCATTCTTATGCTCACATGCCGACAATCATCCCATGCTTCAGCTTTCTCAGCGTCTAAGTTCTCACCATTCTTAGGTAATGATGGAGACAAATCAATACGCCTCCTGGTTTTCCAGGTTCCGGTTGGTTTTTTCTCCGATTTCCGAGACCGTGCTCTGTGAAGAACAAAAAAGGGCTGCAGTGCACAGAAAAACAAATGTTGGATAAATTAGTTCCCCACTTTGTTGCAAAAAGAGAGAGTACTTTTGCTACAAAATCAAACTCGTAACGCAAGAGAGAATCAAGTGCTGACTGCGAAGAGAATTTTAGATTTCGCAAAATAATTAAAAAAAAAATCAAACCCATTTCGCGTAATTAAGTCCTTTTTTTTTACTTATTTTCATGAGGATTTTCTAGGGAAACAAACAGAAAATGAGAGGAGTGGGAGTGAGAACCTGGAGATTATTCTCGGTGGTGTCCACCGTCGTCGAGGGAGACAGTGACTCAGAAGCAGTGGCAGAAGGCGCCATTTTTTAGAGAGAGAAGTTCAGGAGAAGGTTTCGATGTCGTTAGGGTTATAGCAATTGTAGTGGGGGATTCTATTCATCGTTTTGGCGGGAAATGACTTCAAGGTTAATTGTGTCTTTTTCCAATTTTCTTATTAAAAAATACGCAATAGTCATTCTCTATACTCAGCAATAGTCATTTTTTTATTAAAGAAAACGATAATAAATAAATAGATTAAATAATCAGTAATTTTTATTTGTGAGACAACTATACTATACAATATATTAAAAGGAAACGGTGTTCTTGTTATTATTTACATAAATACAAAGCAATATAGATTTGAGCAGTATAATAACATAGTTATTATTGTCATAGAGAGTTGGAAAAGTTGCAAGGAAGGGTAAAGTTGTCTTTTCACTAGGAAGTATATGACATTGAAGGGATGGTTGGGGAAAAAATGATCGGTTTCAATTTTGGTGGAGCTGCAAGCCCTGGATTGCAAACATTTGATGCTGGGGCAGGTAAGCCCTGGGTGCCCACGCGCCACGTAGGGCTACAGGCCACAATCTGCAGACACATGGCGTTTTAGTTGTCCTGGGTGCTAGGATCAGACCCGCATGCATGGCTGAAGATCCCAATTGAGCGGGTCTGGGGCTGCCCTGAGCGCTAGGACCAGACCCGCATGCATGGCTACAAACTCAGGCAAGCGAGTCTGGGGTTGTCTTATTGAGTCATGATGCAGGACCCAAGGCTAAGGCGTCCCAAGCGGGTCTTCAGACGCGCTCGCTTAGGTCTTGCGTCAGGACCCAGGTCTCTTTAGATCTTTATCAGGACCCAGGTTCTTGGGTCTTGAGTTTATTAATATAATTATTTGTGTTATAAATATTATTATTTTTATTACAACTCAAAGTATTCATATAAAAAATATAATTATATGTGTTATTTGGGTCTTAGGTTTCTAAATATTATTATTTGCGTTGTAAATATTTTTATTTTTATTATAACTAATAAGATTTATAAAATAATTAATAAATTTGAAAAAAAATCATTATCAATATTGAAAAACAACTTTAGATTTGATTTGAAGGGTAAAATTAAAAATTATTGTTGTTATTGTTATCATTAATAAATTTTTTAAAAATATTATTATTACTATTGAAGAAAAATCAATTTTTTTTAAAGATTACAAAATATAAAAATTTGAGCAAATAAGTTAAATAGACTTGAAACTCTTGGGTTTGGCATTGCAGTCAGACCCAACACTTTTGATCTTGTATTTTCTTGATGTTTTTTTAAAAAATAAAAAGTTGGCCCGCAGTGGGGTTGTCATTTCACTGGGATGCATTTGATATTGAAAGGATGGCTGGGGAGAAAATGATCAGTTCCAGTTTTGGTAGGGTTGCAGTGCCTGGGATGCGGGCACCTGGCGCTAGGGTGGGCAAGCCCTAGGCGCTAAGCCAGACCCGCGCGCGACACCTAGCGTTGGGGCTGCCCTACCTATGGGCTGGGTCAGACCCGCGCGCATGGCTATAGACCCTAACGAGACCCAAGGCTCATGGCTTCAGCGTTAGGACCTAGTTCTCTTTGGTCCCCGTCGGAACCTAAGGCTCACGGGTCCTGACGTAGGACCCAGTGCTCTTGGGTCCTGTGGGGGCAAGACCCAAAATAGCTTTGGGTCTGATTGCACAACAGGATCTAAGAAGTTTGGGGACCCAAAAACACTTGGTTCGGACCCAATTCTCTTGGGTCTTGCGTCAGGACCCAACTAGATTGGATCCGGCGTCGTGACCAAATTCTCTTGGGTCCTGCATCATGACCCAAGACTAATCGGTCCTAAGTTTGGACCCAATTTCGGTCCTTTGTCAGGACCCAAAGGAAATGGGTCATGCCTCTGGACCCATTTAGATTAGGTCCTGCGTGAGGACCCATTTCGATTGGGCCCTACCTCCGCACCCAATTCTCTTGGGTTCAACGTCAAGACTCATTTCAATTGGGTCCTGCGTCAGGATCCATTTTGATTGGGTCCTGCCTCCGGATCCAATTCTCTTGGGTCCTACCTTGGGACCAAATCGAAATTGTCCTGCGTTAGGACCCAAGGTTCTTGGGTCTTAAGTTTCTAAATATTATTATTTGTGTTATAAATATTGTTATTTTTATTATTATTATTTTTATTATTATTATTTGTAAAATAATTAATAAATTTGAAAAAAAAATTATTATCAATATTGAAAATCAACCTTAGATTTGATTTGAAGGGTAAAACTAAAAATTATTGTTTTGTTATTGTTATTATTATTATCATTAATAAATTCTTTAAAAAATACTATTATTACTATTGAAGAAAAACCAATTTTTTTTAAAAAGGATTAAAAATATAAGAATTTGAGTAGGCAAGTTCAATAGACTCGAAGCTCTTGGATCCAGCGTTGCAGTTAGACCCAACACTTTTGGTCTTATAGTTTTTGTATATTTTTTATGAAAATAAAAAGTTAAGTTCTTAAGTTATTGAAGTTAGAGAAATTATTACTAGATGGATGGTTAATGTTGTGTCATGGACCAATTAAAAAATTTCCTGATGTAAAAAATATTTTAGGTTGATGTTAGTGTTTTAAAAGAAATAAAAGAAATATAAGATTTGGATTATTGACTTAACGAGTTCAATAAACTCAATTAATTTAATGATATAATTAAAAAAACATCATAAATAACATGAATATAAAAGGCAATAACTAATCATATCGAGGAGGAGAAAAAATAAAAGCTCGTTGAAGACATATCATCATTCTGTCCTGGACACCACTCCATCAAGAAAAATAATTTATTGAGACGATTCAAACGTCATTATAAAAGGCTTCATGTTGACACCAAGAGAGGTTGCACGCGTTGTTAGAGTAGCAAACCAAAAATCCTATATTTAATCAATCATGTTTATATTTAATGAATTAAATTAATTTAATTTTAAAACAAATTTTATATTAAAAAAAGTTAAATTAAACATGGAACAACAAATAAAAAGACTCGAGATAACTCGGATCATTATCCAAACTAGTGAAAAATCCTATTAGAAGTTTAAAAAAATATTGAAATTTAGTCTTAAATTAAATAAATGTTGATACATTAAATTAAAAGAACATGATCATGGAAAAAAAGGAAGAAAAAAAAAAAGCAAACCCGAGTGAATTTTTTGAAACTGGGTTAATCTTCTAAACTCGCAACTCATGAAATTCTAGACTTGGGCTCAATTAAGAAGCTCAATTCCCAACAAATTATTTGTTCGAACATGAAATTGGAAAAAAAATGATCAATCTAAAAAAATTACCAAGGCAAAAAAAATAGAGATCAAACTAACAAGAATTAAATTGGTAGGAAAAAAAAATCTAAAAAGGATGAAATTGTAAGAAAATTAAACTTTTAAAAATCATCTCAAATAAAACAAATATCGATTAAATGAATGGAGATCAAATTTAAAAGATTAAAAA
>Ga0307511_10005086_pt1 | contig 13413 bp, 10 predicted proteins | sample 13_EM_MG_FD_200266 | JGI IMG/M metagenome (GOLD analysis project Ga0307511, IMG submission 200266) | Populus trichocarpa ectomycorrhiza microbial communities from riparian zone in the Pacific Northwest, United States - 13_EM | ecosystem: Host-associated > Plants > Roots > Unclassified | place...
TGAAGGTTTAATATGAAAAAAAAAGAATAATTTAGAATATAACCTATGCCTCTTTGAAAAAAGAAGAAGAAGGAAATAGTATTTCAAAATCAATTTTCTTAATAATTGTTTTTTCATACATATTCATATACAAACTTGTGAGATCTTGTCTAGTCTAAATTATTTTTTAAAAAGAGAAACAAAAAGTGTATCTAAATTTTATAATTTTATACTGCAAACTTGGCAGTGTAGTGGTGAAGGCTTTAAGTTATTCCAATGAAGATCCTCCACAAGTTGTACACTAGTACTTGTAATGTTTGTAACCATTTCAAGGCCTAAAGCTTTTGGATTCTTTGTGTAGATTGGAAAGGAAAACTTACTTGTGAGAATTCGCTTTTTTATTCCTGGATCAATTACTTCAATGCCACTTCAATTACTAGAATCAAAGTGATATTCCACAGTACAAACATCTTTGTAAATCTTGTCAAGTTAATGTAGAGAGTCAAGATGGGAGAAGAGAAAGAGAGAACTATATTCTTTCAATAATAAAAACTTACAACTTCATATGAGTAACTTCTCTAAATACTTGGACCAGAACCATCCCTCATGGGCGGACCAGGCCTAACCCAGTAACCAACATCTCTACTCGCCTATGAAAGACTAGATCCATCTAATACATTATATTTCAAACTTGGACAAGAATTTCATAGTTGATGAACGAACCGTGCGACATGAAGCACACAGGTGAAATGAGCTCCAAAATATATAAACCTAATATAGGCCATATAGGAGACATAAACCTCATAATTAATTATTCCTTAAAGTGTACTAATATACCCCAAGTATTTTTAGTTACACATGACTGAATATAATTCAATCCCTCAAGAATTTCATACTCAATCCATCCTTATAATTACAAGTATTCTAAATCGTATCAAATCTATTCAAGTGATATGATCCCGGCTGGTGAATACAAGTAACAGGTGTAGAACTAAAATTACTTTTTTTTCGCACTCATATCAATCAGATCTGAAGTAACTCGTTTTTCTAAGAGTATTCTTTTAAGTTAAATCATTCCATGACCATAGGATATACTTCTAAAGTAGCGATTATTAATACATCACCTCATGATATAGTCAAAAGTCACAAAGGGTAAGATTTTAAGATCTTAGATATGATCTTCAGGACTCACATAATAAAGAAGCAGGGATCCATTCTTTATTCCTGTAATGGTCGCTAGTATATGTAGTATGAAATACATGTTATAGTGGAGCTTGCTCTTTTTTTTTCTTAAGACAAAGAGTGTATGTCATTGCTCTCCTTGTTAGAGGAAATGCATTATACGAGTCTTAGTCTTGTTGCTAAAAACATAGACTGCAAATCAGAAATTCTCATTTACTCATTTATCATTAGTGGCAGATGAATAATTTCATACTAGGCTTCAATCATTATAGACACATGAATGGTGAGAATTCATTATGTCGATTCTTTTATTTAAGAACCTCGTCTTGATCCTAACCAAGGTGACTGTTTAATAATTACTTTGAGTTAAAATTGCTCTCACTGCACCCAAGTCGCTCATTAAGCATTAAAACTCAAATAGTCTCATCTCTACTCACCTTTCAAGCACTAGAGGTGATTGATTATGTGAGTAAGTAAATTGTACTACACAATACTTACAATATATTTCATAAAACAAATAATGAATAACATGATATGATATTTATTCATTATTCAATCATTGTAAGCCTTCATATGATTCTTTTGACTGTCATTCAGTGTTTCTGACTAGGGTTTGATTGCTATCAACTAACCAATCAAACAACATAACATATATCGGGATGTGTGCACATCATTGCATACATCAAACTACCAATGACACTGGCATAAGGTACTCTGGACATTCTCTTCTTTTCTTCTAGAGTCTTGGGACATATATCATGACGCAGGCTAGAGCTTTTATCAACAGGGGTTTCCATTGGTTTGTTATCTTGCATGTGATAACACTATATTTTTAATGTAAGTCTCTTGAGTTAAACCCAAAAACTTTTTAGCATGATCTCTTATGATTTTCACACCAAGAATATAGTTGGCTTCACCCATGTCTTTCATTTTAAAGTTTGATGATAACCACCTTTTAGTAGTATCAACATCTTTTTTTTTATTTCCAGCTATTAAGATGTCATCAACATATAAGGACAATATTATAAAACTATTATTAGAATATTTTAAATACAAACAATGATCTTCTTTTATCATTGTAAAACCATCCTTAAGGATAGTTTGATGAAACTTGATGTTTCATTATCTAAAAGCTTGCTTAAGACCATATATGAATCTTTTAAGCTTGCAAACTTTGTGCTCTTGTCCTTTAGTCTTGAATCATAAAAGTTGATCCATATAGATCTCCTTATTTAATTCTCTATTTTGAAATGCAGTTCTAACATCCATGTGGTATAACTCTAGGTCTATATGTGTGATTATAGCTAAAATAAGACAAATTGAAGTAATCTTCATAACTGGTGAGAATCTATCTTCATAATTAATTCCTTTTTCTTAAGTGTAGCCTTTCGCTACTAGTTGAGCCTTATAATGTTATATTGATTCATTTGTCTTATGTTTAATTTTAAAAACCCATTTATTTCCAATGGATCTTCATCCTGATAGTAAATCAACCAAGTCTCGGACTTGATTAGTTTTCATCGACTCCATTTCTTCTCTCATAGCTTTAATCCATTCTCTTGCTTTAGGACCAAATAAAGCATGAATGAATGTTTCAGGCTCTTCATCATCTTATGAAACAATCATGAATGCTTCCCCCTTAATCTCAAATTGACGACGAGGAATTGGTTCACGAATGTTTCTATAAGGTTGAGATTGCTCATGATCTTGCTCCATAAGAGTAGGAATAGATAAAATATCTCTCCCACTATTTCTAGAAGGATTTCATCCAAGTCCTCTATTGAATGGCTTATTGTGCCATAATCTAGATTTTCCATTTCATATAATTGAAAATCTTTTTCAACCTCACCTGTCTTTGGAAAAACCTTTTCTAAGAATATAACATCATGCGATTCGATCTTCATCACTCTTCCATCAACTTTTCACCAGTAAATACAAATCCTTTAGAATGTTCAGAATATCATATAAAGATACACTTCTTTTCCCTAGGACCAAATTTCCCATATTTATAAGTATTATGAATATAAGCCGCACACCCCTATGGATGCAAATAACCTAGATTAGATTTGACGTCATTCCATAGTTCATACAGGGTAGATGAGACAGATTTAGAGGGCACACGATTAAGTATGTAAGCAGCAGTTAACAATGCATCTCCCCAAAAAGAAATTTGTAAATTAGCTTGTGCCATCATTGACCTAACCATGTCAAATAGGGTTAGATTCCTCCTTTCTGCTACACTATTTTGTTGTGAAGTATAAGGAATAGTTGGCTGTCTAATTATACCCCTTTCATCACAAAAAAATTTTAAATTGTTCTGATAGATATTCATGTCGTCGATCAGTTCTTAAAGCTTTGATCTTGGTACTTAGTTTATTCTCCACCAGATTTGTGTATCGAATGAAGCAATCCAATGCTTCAGACTTATCTGAGGTCAAATAAACATGACTAAATCGTGTAAAATCATATATAAATATGGTGAAATAATTTCCTCCATGTCTTTCCCTCACATTCATTGGGCCACAAATGTCTGAATGAATAAGTTGTAATAGACTACTAGCTCTTTTAACTTTGCCAAATGGTAATCTAGTTGCTTTTCCAGCAAGACAATGCTCACAAATGAGCAGTTTCTCTTTGGTAAGTGATCCTAAAAGATTAGCTCTTGCTAATCTATGTAATCTAATCTAGCATGTCAAGTTATGATATTACTATCATTAATAGTGCAGGAATTTTGAACAACATAAATTGAAGCATCATAATTAATTGATACATTAACGGTGTCTAACACCATAAAACCATTTAATACAAATCCAAACCATAAAAAGTATTATACAGATATATTTTTACACAACAACCAACAAATGCAATATTAAAGCCCAATTGGAGTAAAGAAAGAATAGACATAAGATTCCATCAAACTTCTGGAGCATAGAGTACATCATGAAGATAAAGTGTGCGACCGCCCCGCAAATCCAATTTACAGGTACCGATCCCAAGCACAGCAGCGGAAGCATTATTCCCCATGTATATGTATCTACTTCCCTTTGAAATTCGATAAAATTCCACAAAGGTTGTTCAATCCCTTGCTATGTGGTCGGTTGCTCCTGAGTCTTTGGCTCAGTGCAATTATGAGTACAGTGACCAGGTTTACCACAATTGAAACAATTTATATTCTTGTCTTTCTTACCGTAACATTTCTCACGCTTGCGTTTATGTCCATTACTACTTGCTTCTATTCCTCTATTGGCATATTTGGGACCCTTAGCCTTACCCTTTTTATATTTAGAGCCATATGCTCCACGCATCTTAGTCTTAGATATAAAAGCCTCGTTTATAAGCTTCCAAGCGTGAAGTCGATCTTCTTCAAGCTTGACATGACGAGCAACATCATCAAATGTCTTGATGTTGTCATTATGGGTAAGGTTAACACGCATATGTTCCAATTACTTGGAAAAGAGCGGATAACTGCTTGGACTTATTGTTCATCAGTCATCTCATGCCTAGTACCTCTTAATTAATTAATCATGTTAGACATGATTGTAAGATGCTGCCTCATCGTTTGATTTTGGCGCTTCTTATAACCATCGAATTTAAGGGTTAACTGATGAATTCTAGTAGTTGAGGTTCCTTCATACTGAATCTTTACTGCGTCCCAAACAGATTGGGTTGAACGATGCCTTTCAAAATACAACATTATATCATTTCTCATGTTGCTCAACATCAGAATGCAAGCTACACGATCCTTGCGTTTATATGTTTGATATGCTTCCATATCAAGCCCATGTTTAGCAAAGTTTCCTTGCTCAGGTTCAGCTATCGATTATGTGATTGTTTTCAACATTTCTTGCTCTTCCAGGAGATCCTCAATCTTATGATACCAAACATCGTAATTCTTTTCACTTAGTGTCTTCATGGTTTAAATTAGCAATAATACTCTTAGATGCAGTCATATTAAGCGTTATTGACACCAATTACAAATATTAGTATCTAGTACAATTTAAATGACATTAATTGCCACTCCATTCTAAATTAAACAAATAATAATCTAACTCATACAATAGAAATGAAAAGAATATTAAACACTTAATCAATTTCTATTTGTATGGTCTAATTATTATTGAAAATTTAAATGAGTGCATAATTATAGTTATTAGTTTTAACTAACAACTCCCACTGATCAAATTGCATATATATATAATGTAATATATATATAATGATTAAAACTTAAATTACATTAAATATGCAGTTCAAAATAAACAAGCAATTATCTTAACAAATAATAATAATATTACTGAAATAAAAAAAAATTAAGAATAATACATTTCAGAATTATTTTATATTACAGATATATAATTAGGGTATCCAATTACGTCATCTACTTTATCAAAGTTATCTCCTCCAAATTCATTCTAGGCAAACTATGGAATGAATTTAGCAACAGCATCCAAACGACCTGCGCTTTTTCCAGTGTGTCGTATACCGTTTTCGGTATACTAATGTTCCCTCTTAAGCAACATTTCATCAGTAAGATTGTTAAAATCTAAGAATTCTAGTCTGCATTCCAACAATAGTCGCACTGACATCCATTCCTCAGGCAGAGAATTGAGAATGATTAACATTTGATGTTCCATATAGAACTCATAAACACTACTTATAGCCAATCTACTCATCCAATGATACATATAATTAATATGCTCTTGAGTTTTGTGAACAGGATTAATGGTTTAACTCGATTAATGGTTTAACTCAATTACAATAAGAAAAATTAATGATCAATTTGTTGTTGTCTATCCATTACAATAAGAAAAATTTCAAAAGCACATAAATATAATAATCAAGGGCATAATAAATAGGCTTCGAGGCGTGAAGATCAAAAACTTAAACTTATAGATAACAACTTCTATAAGTTTATTAAGAAGTTCTGTTTTATTTCTTATAAACATTAACAAAGAGTTTGTAGAGAAAAATTAAGGAGAGAAAAAGATTATTGCAAAGCTTTAAACACCTCTATTGTTTCTTATTTTTATTTTATCAATATCAAACTAATATTTTAAAATAAAATCACCCCCTTTCAGACCAATGTGTAAGTAAAGTTTAGAGACACACCTCTTCAGACCAATGTGTCTGTAGATTTTAAAAGACACACCTCTTTAGACTAATGTGTTTGTGAGAACTTAAAAGACACATCTCTTCAGACCAATATATATGTAAAGTTTAAAAGACACACCTCTTCAGACCAATGTGTCTATAGAGTTTAAAAGACAACTCTTCATTCAAATTATTTAAACAATTTAGCAAGAGGTGTCATGCATAATAATTATTATTAATTAATTAATTATCTCAAATTAATGAATTTCAAAATAATAATAAAAGTCATTTATGTTACATAATACCAAATGAAATCGTAGCCATTTTTAAAAAACATTAGGAACAAAAATTTATGATATAGTCAATATAGTCAAAAGTCAATGTCTTTGTCTTCAGAAATGCAAATCTGGCAAATGTTTTTAAAATCTCTCTTTTAAATAATATATGGAGCAATCATCGATGCAAACAAAGAACTAACATGTATTCGTATGTATCAAAAAAGAAAAAAAAAATTGTACAATAATAGATATATTGCATAAAACCTAACAGAAAACACATCTTAAAACCATGTTCTGATACCAATGTAGACTGGAAAGAAAAACTTACTTGTGAAAATTCGTTTTTTTATTCATGGATCAATTACTTCGGTGGCACTTCAATTACTAGAACCAAAGTGATATTCCACAATACAGACGTCTTTGTAAATCTTGTCAAGTTAATGCAGAGAGTCAAGATGGGAGAAGAGAAATAGAGAACTATGTTCTTTCAATAATGAAAACTTACATCTTCGTATGGGTTATGTTCCTATTTATATAAGTAGAGGAAGCAGTTACTTTTTTTAGTAACTCCTCTAAATACTTGGACTAGATTCATCCCCCATGGGCAAACTAGGTCTAACTCAATAACCAACACTTTGCAATGAAAATTGCGTGGAAAAAAAAGAGAGAATGAAAACTAGCTTTTAGCTTAGACATCATAAATAGTGCAATTCATGAGGTTGGAAAACCTTTTATAATGAGATGATTCTTCACAAGATAGAGATAAGGTGATTGACAATGGAGTATGATGGTTTAAAACAAGTCTCCTTGATAGAATGGAAGACCTTTTGATCACTACGTCAGCAAATGAAGAAATATGAGATTGAGAAAGTGTTAGGTGTAAGCTTGAGAAGATCATGATGTAGGTAAAATTATATATTTCTTTTCACCAATAACCTTTAAAATTGATTAGGGGATAAATATTTTTAATATTGATGGGTCACTATTAGGTAGACATGATGACATTATGATCGTTACTAATTACTAATTGGGCAAAAGTAATCTTAGAGGCACACATATTTAATGAGTATACCATTTGTCCTTCTACTAAGTGAGGGGCTAGTTGAGCTCCCCGAATAAAGGCTAGGTGACTAGTCCCCCATATAAAAAGACATTCTCCTTTAATGATGTGGTTGTTTATTTGTCCAGATTTTGTTTATGTATAGTTTGTTTGCTGTGATTTTCCCATGTATATTAGAATGGATGATCATTTTACATGTATTAGTTTTGCAGTGGATAATAAGACCATATAGAATATATACTAGATAAATGACTTTTCAAGTACTTGTCAATGAAAGTAGATGCATATAAAAGCTAAACTTCAAACCAAGAAGAGTGAATCAAAAATAAAATATGACATGATATGTAATTTAGAAAAGCTAGTAAAATGCAATGTTAAGTAGCAACAATGGCAGTGAATCAATTGCAGTAGTAGGAGTGAATCAACATTAAAAATGCCAAGCCAATCCTAGGGAAAAAGTCTTGCCCAAACAAAAGAAGCAAATGTTAGGGGTGTTAAGGAATGAAGCAGAAGAAGAAACATCGGCTATGATTGCTCAATGATTTCTAGAAGTTGCTGAGGGAGAAGATAATGTCCGATTCACCTTCCTTTTCTTCTTCATCAACTGTCTGTTTTGTGGCGATCCTCTCTCCTCTTTCTGCAACTCTCTCTTCTCCTTTACGGGTCCTTTTTCTTCTGCCCTGCCCCTCCGTCACCCCCCTTACATCGATTAGTTTGATTTTGAACATCCTCACCCTCTCCTCATAAGCTTTTCTCCTCCAATTCACCCTCTCTTTTTTTTCATCTCCATGTACTGTTGTGCTGTTATCTCTCCTATGTAAAAGAATGAAATAAAGGGGATGGTGAAAGGGGCGGGAATCACGTTCTAAACCATTTAGACGTCCAACAAAATTAAGGACAAAAATATAACTATACTATTAAAGTCCACGGTAAAAGACACCTCACAGTCCACAATAAATGAATGAGGGGACTTGGTTTTTTTTTGTTTTTTTTAATGTTCCCTGAATATATCAAACAGCATTGAGTTTTTCGACGAATCTTTGAATGATATAATAATATCTAGCATCATCAGTTTATTAAGGAAAAAGACAATCAAGGGAGTACACACATATAATAAGGATATCGCTCGATCCATATCATGGACTATTGATTAATTACAAGGTAAAAATCTGAATCATGGTCAGCAAAAGCCTGGACAAAAATCTAAGTTATAGGATAACTAGGCCATGTCAAAAAAATTATGAGAAACCCTTTCCGCAACTCTTATTCAATAATGGGTTTTTAATGATCTTGCCATGAAAAGTACGCGTAACGGTAATTAGTCAATCTAGGATTTTCTTAAACAAAAACTTCCAAAACTGACCAGATCCTTGGAATGTTACCTATCTAGTTAAAAAACAGGGAAAAAGAAAGATCGTACTGGAGGGATCGATTCATTAAGAGTTAAGACACAACCCAAGAAATGCGTTGTAAACCCCACGAGGCACATGAGAAGCTGTCGGCACCAGCCATGCAACATCCACCATCTAGCTAGCCAGACCACCAATCTGGACGCCTTGAGTTATTGAAAAAGATAAAGTCAAAAGCCCAAGTAGGATACACTTAGCACACATTGCAACGCCGACTCTTGTCCCAAGAGAAGAGAGAGTCCCCTCCATTCATTCATTTATTTCTCTGATAAAGCTAAAGTCCACTCTTATTTTTGAGCTTTTCTTCTTCCAAAACCTTGGAAAATGCCCTAAATTAATGCCTCCCCTCTAATTTTCCGTGTGTTGACTCTCAGTGGCTTCAACTTACAACTTGCATATAGATATAAAACTAGAAAACTATCCCCCGTAACTTTCAACAATTAAAGCTATCTTTCATATCAAAAAATAAAATAAAACAAAACAAAGCTATCTTGCAACTTCTAGTTTCATTTTTCAGCTTTTTAATTCCTATACCTCTCTCTTCAATCTCCTTTTGGCCATTCAAGTACTCTAGTGCTTCTTCTGTTTTGGTATCTAAGTTAAGAGTCCTTTTGGTATATTTTTCTTGCAATATTTCTTCATCAAAAAGATTAGAGTTCTATTCTTGGTACCTTTGATAATATTCTTTATCTGTTTGTTCATTCAAAATGGATCAAATCGATGTTCCTTATCATTTTCTTTGCCCAATTTCGCTTCAACTCATGAGAGATCCAGTTACAATCTCTACTGGGATTACCTATGATAGAGAGAACATTGAGAGATGGTTATTTTCATGCAAGAACAACACTTGCCCTGTCACAAAGCAAGAGTTGTTTGGTAAAGATCTAACCCCAAACCACACTCTTCGACGATTGATCCAAGCATGGTGCACCCTCAATGCCTCTTTCGGAATCGAGCGAATCCCAACTCCAAAGCCACCCATTGAAAGAGCCCAGATCGCCAAACTTCTTAATGACGCTAAGAAATTTCCACACTTGCAGCTCAAGAGTCTACGAAGGCTTAGATCGATCACGCTTGAAAGTGAAAGGAATAGAATCTGTCTAGAGGAAGCTGGTGCAGTTGATTTCCTGGCTACAATCTTGAAAAATGGTGATTCTACTTCAGTTGACATAGCTAGCGATGATAATGAGTCTGAGTTCTCAAGAGCAAGTGATGAAGCATTGAACATTCTTTATCATCTCAAAATATCACAAAGGAAATTGAAGAATCTGATAACCAATGATGGCGATCAATTCTTGGAGTCATTACTTCAAATCTTGAAGCATAGTAGCTATCAATCTAGAGCTTATGCGACAATGTTATTGAAGTCCGTTTTTGAAGTGGCAGATCCAATGCATTTGATCAGTATCAGACCAGAAATGTTTGTAGAATTAGTACGTGTACTCAATGATCAGATCTCACAACAATCTTCAAAGGCGGCATTGAAGCTTCTTGTGGAGGTCTGTCCATGGGGAAGAAACCGAATCAAAGCTGTCGAAGGTAGCGCCGTTTCGGTCTTGATTGAGCTTCTTCTAGATAAATCAGACAAGAGAGCTTGTGAACTTGTTCTAGCTGTTTTGGATCTGCTTTGTGGTTGTGCTGAGGGACGAGCAGAGTTATTGAAGCACGGGGCAGGACTTGCCGTTGTTTCCAAGAAAATACTTAGGGTTTCTCATGTTGCAAGTGATAAGGCAGTGAGAATCCTGTACTCCATTTGTAGGTTTTCAGCAACGTCTAGGGTTCTTCAAGAAATGTTGCAGGTTGGTGTTGTGGCCAAGTTGTGTTTGGTTTTGCAGGTGGATAGTAGTTTCAAGAGCAAGGAGAGAGCTAGGGAGATCCTCAAGCTGCACTCCAGGGTTTGGAGGAATTCTGCTTGTGTTCCTGCTTATTTGATGTCTTCTTATCCATCTTCCTGATCGATTTGAGCCTTTTTGTTTCGAGTATATAATGATCAACGGGGCTAAGTTTGCCTCATGCATGCAATATAATTTGAAATATTACACATTTTGGGCACGAAGGATGTCCCAGGAACAGAAATCTCAAAGCAAATAAATTTTTTATTTTCTTTTTTTCTTTTTTTTTAGCATGCATTTATGCTCTTATTTTGTTTGCTTGTTTTAAAAAACCTTTTTCTTACCTTACAAGTACAACCACTAAATCATTTTCTAGTTCGTCACTTCCTACGCTTTTTTTTTTTTTTTTTTTGCAATTCACAAGGATGGCAAGGTTCATTGGTGGAAAGGCATCTAAGAACATGGAAGACTACAGTTCGGATTCCTCCTTTCACGATTATAAAAAAGCCCTCTTCTTTTATATATCGTTGTGGAAAACAAGTGAGATCTACGAATCTACATTTCATTTGGCATTCATGTTGACCTAGTCGTGTGTGTTTAAAGGATGCATTTTAACCTGAATTCCTGGTTAAGAAAAAAATATATTTTAATGTACGTTTTAAATCTACTTTTTAAAATTATTATTGTAAAGTTAATGTACCTTTTAAATTATAATACTAAACACACATTTAATATATATATTAGTACAAATTAAAGTTAATGAATTCAATTTGGATTGAACAGAAAGACCTGAATAAGTCTCCACAAACTGAAATGGAATATTCACCAGCTATGAGTCCAGAAAAAAGTGCCTATTTGCATTCAATTTAGTGAAGGCTTTCAGGGATTACACAGAGCAGGTTCAAGGAAATTTGGACTTGGTTAAGTTTGATGGATGCAGTTCGAAATCACATGAAATTTTGGATGCTTTCGGTGTTTCTCTGGAGCAAGTACAAGGTCATAGTCTTACCGTGAAAAGGTAAGGAAATGCGGCTGCAGCTGCTTCCTAATTCAACGAAGTTAACCTGCAGCTCGTGTTTCATGATCTGAGAAATTACTTGCAAGTAATTTAGAGTTTTACTAATTTGTATCTCCGTGTTAAGTCATGGGGTCTAAATTTTTTTAAATATAAAAAAGAAATTTATAGTTCTTTTTAAAATTCTTTAGAATTATTATTAAATACAAAAATACAATTGTTTTAATTTTTTTTATAAAATAATTTTTTTCTATCAACATGTTTCTTTTTTATCTTAGTAAGGGCAATGTTTTTAACTGCAAAAACATTGTTTTTGTTTTTAAAAAAATCTCATGATTGTTGAAGCAAATTAAGAAAATACATACGTTTATATTTTGTGTGATTAAAAATTAAAAAAATCATAAATGTGATAAAATCATATGTTTCAAATCTCTTTAAATATATTTATTAATAAACATCTAAATTCAATCAAATTTTCATAAACAATTTATTAATAGTATTAATTGTTATTTTCAAATCAAATACATAATAATTAAAAAAACATTATTCAGATTCAAATAAAAAACTATAATAGTATTTAAAACGATAATAAGACTAAAGATAAAATGAATCCGGTAAAACATTTCTAAATTCTTAAAAAAAACAAAGAAAAAGAAAAAGAAAAAGCCAACACCCTCGGTAATGATAATAAACGTGTAAGTTTGTCATAATTTAGAAAAGAAAAGTTTCTTAGGTATGAAAGGGGATGCCAAACCCAAATTAATAATAATAATAATAATTGATTTTATCCTTCAAATCAAATTTATATTTTTTTCAATGGTAATAAAATTTATTTCAAATTTAATGAAATTAATAATATCTATAATAATAATAATATTAAATTTATATAGCCCAAGTTTTTTATAGTTTTTGATCCCTTCAAATAAAATTTATTGTTTTTCCTTGATAGTAATAATTTTTTTTTCAAATTTATTGATGATGATGATGATGATATTTCCTCTTTACCTTGTGGAAAAAATAAATAAGAGAAAAGAAAGAAAAATTACAGTATCAGGTCTTGCTGGCACAAGAACCTAATGCCATTGGTTTTGTGGCAGCACAACCCAATGACCTAGCTGCAATTTTTTACTTACAAACAACAAAGACAATACCCTCCGGGCACTAAAATATTTATAATACAAATATTAATATTTTTAATATTAATAATAATATTAAACTTACCCATGTTTAAGTGGGTTTGGATGCAACACCTAACCCAAGAGCTTTGAGCTCATCCTAAATGTCAGACCCAAGAGCCTTAGGTCTGGCTGCAACACTGGATCCATTAGACTTAAGTCATGATGCTAGACCCATTTTCCTTGGGTCCAGACGCCTAACTCAAGTATCTTGGGCCAAGCGGTGCTGCAAGACCCAAGGGACTTGAATCTATGGTCCTGCCACTCCCAAGCAACTTGGATTAGGTGTACCTTTCCAACCCCAAGTTTCTTAGGTCTGGAAGGGGATGTCAAACCCAAGTTAATAACAATAACAATAACGACAACAACAACAATTGATTTTACCATTAAAATCA
>Ga0307511_10005087_pt1 | contig 13410 bp, 10 predicted proteins | sample 13_EM_MG_FD_200266 | JGI IMG/M metagenome (GOLD analysis project Ga0307511, IMG submission 200266) | Populus trichocarpa ectomycorrhiza microbial communities from riparian zone in the Pacific Northwest, United States - 13_EM | ecosystem: Host-associated > Plants > Roots > Unclassified | place...
GGACCCGCTCTACAAACGCTCCGGTTGAGGATTCGCGGTTGAGGACCAAGCCCGGAAGACCTGGGCCAATCGCGCGGCTCCAGGCCGCTGCTGTAGCGGAGACCCCGGGAGCGACTGACATTCTATTGCGAGATGTCCGAAGCAAAGAGCGGGTTAGACGTGCTTCGAGTCGTGAGCGGAGCGTTGCGTTGGCGTCGGTAGCGCTTGATAGGGCTGACGGTGCCGGTCTCGTAACCCGGTTGGGCTGTGGAATGGATTGCGCCACTGCCGATCGGTACGGCGGTGGCGGCTCACGGAGCCCGGGGGTTTTGCTCGGGAGAGCGCGCGTAGGTGTGCGGTTGTGCTGTTGGGCACCGGATCGCGAATTTGCCGCGGCTGAGCGGCCCGGCTCTTCCGCCAGCTGCGTTAATCGCGCCAGGGAAATCCGGCTTTGTGCGTTGGGATGAGCGCGATGACGGCTCGCGGCGCGCGCTGACATTGGGTTCTTGGGTTGAGGTTCACGCGCGGTGTCCGCATTAGGTGCGGTCCGTTTCAACCATTCGGGTAGTTGAGAGGGCCGAGTCGTGGACGAGTCGGGCGCGACGTGGGTGGAGGAGTGTTCCCACTTGGCAACGGACTCTTCCAGGCCTTTCCCGAAGGGCGATGCATTACACCATGCGAGTGCCACGCGGCCGTTGGATGGAATCCACGCGGAGGCGCGCGCGAAGTGTCGAACCCATGCGGACCTTTGCCGGTACGTGCGACACCAGGCAACTACAGAGCGGGTAGAAGCGGCCTCATGAACGCGCATTCGCCTGCTCGCGGTCGGCATGCGACATTTCCAGGTAGAGGAGGATCTGACCAATGGTCATGCCGCTCACGTCCTCCGCGGTCCAACCAAACTCCTTGGCCAGAATGAAGCAGGCCTTTGCCAGGGGAGCCTGGACGAGCTCCTGCAGTGCATCGCGCGGCGTATCGATTCCGCTGATTTCGTTGACCCGGTCGATGAGGAATCGGGCCAGGCCGGCCGGCAGCTGCAATACCTGCTCGTGGCTGAGAGCAGGCTCAACCAGCGCCTGTTGGATGAGAAAGCTTCCCGATAGCGACTCGTCTTCCTTGGCGGCCTTGGAGATTCGCTGCAGGTCGCGCACGGTGAGCGGCCGCAAACGGACGCCGGATACGCCCGCGGCGCCCGCGAATTCGGCCGGAATCGTGATGGTACGCGCGAGTGAGGCCCCGGCCAGCAGCTCCTCGGCGCTGACGAGGTTGCTCACGGAAACTTGAAGTCCTGTGCCTTGCTGTCTTCGGTGTCGGTGACGGCGATGGTGAGGGCCCGGAAGCTGACGTTCTCCAGGACGAAATCGTCCTCGGGCATCTTCAGCGCCCAATTCTGAAACTTGACGCCGCCCAGGATGAGCTCTGCAGTGTTGTTGGGTACGGCCGGGTCAACCAGGTCGACTTTGATCGAGAAGGCCGGCTGCGCATAGATGTCCGGCTGCGCCTTGCTGTTGCCCCGGGCTCCCAGCAGTAACAGGATGAGACCGCCCGAGATGTAGGCCCGGTCGATGCTGCCGCTGATGTGGATGTTGCCCGGATGGAGCACGATGGGGTGCCGGTGTCCCACCTCGTGAAACTCCTCGAGATCGGTCTGGACGGCTACCTGGATTCCGGTGGCCCGGCCGACGATGGGCGTTTCGCTGCCGAAGGAGGTATTCAGGACGACGGCTGCGTTGTCCGTCTCGGGTCCCGTGCCCGCCTTCAGAAGCGTGATGCTTCCCGTCTTTCCCGTAAACACATTTTGCATGGCCATGGCAATCCTCGTGGCTTAGCTGAGAATCATCGTGACGTGGATGAAATTGATGCTGAACACCGGTTGCAGGCTCAAGGTGACCTGCACAATGCCGGCGATCTGTTGGGGCCGCGTTGCCGTGACCTCGATGGTGTAGTCGACCAGCATCTCGCTATCGAGCATCCCCTGGAGGAAGCTGTTGAGTGTCGCGCGCAGAGCGCCGCGGACCCGGTCGTTGTTCAGCAGACCGATATACGGTTGAGCCGCGGAACGAACGCCGTACTTCGCGTAGTCGACGATGCGGCGGGTCGTGATTTCACGAAATGCGCCGATGTCCGTCGTTTGTCCGCGCAGTACCCGGATACCCTGGTTGACCTCGATGGCGGTTACTCTGTTCTGCACCAGCTCGGTGAGTTGCGCGTTGTTGAAGATGATTTCCAGAGCTGGTATGCCAACGACCGGCTTGTTGGTCAGACTGATGTGCGCATCCATGCCCGCGAGCATTCCGGCGATGACGGCGGCTGTATAGGCGCCTGGAAGCACAATCGGATTCAGGGCCGCGTCTTCCTTGGCCGCGCTCGAGGCTTTCATGCCTGGAGCTATGAGAATTACACGGTCGCTCGCCAGCGTATTTCCTACCAGGGTATCTACATAGACAACGGCGTCGTCGGCGGACAGGGGCGGAGTCAGGGCCTTTTTGGCGAAATCGCTGCCGACGACAGCGATGCGGTCGCGCTTGTAGGTGTCTGTTGACGCTCTCTGGCAGTGGGCATCGAGGGCGGCCCCGACCTGGATATGTGTCTGGCCCGCGGCGACGATGATGTGGGCGTCAACATCGAGCAGAGTGTTGAAACCCTTCACCGGATCGTTGTAGTCCGCATTGGCCTCGCCGTTAGCGCCTGATTTGAAGGCAACGTTCTGGGGGGCGGTCGGCAGTTGGCCCGAGTTCGCAGCAATAGCTGCGGAGACAATCGACGACCCGGTCTGGGCGTCCATGATTGCCTTGACCACACTATTGCCGTCTGTAGCCAGATAGGTCTCGGTCAAGGCGTCCAGGGTCACGGTGACCTTTACGACCGCAGCGGGATCGACCTTGTATGTCGCTGTCACAACGGTGTCGGCATCGAGCGTATCGCCGAACAGCAGGGAGTTGGCTGAGAACTGCGCCTCGCCTGCCGCGGGCGCCGCCTTGACTATTGTCTTTGCGACGGTGGATCCGTCCAGCTTGCGGATTGAGACGCGATTGCGGGAGGACTCGGCGGAGTTCTCCGCGAGGCCGACCTTTTTGGCTACCGCGTCTCCGGCCGACAAGGTCAATGTCTCGGTGTTTATCAGGTTGTCAGCAGCTAACGGAGTTCCTACGCCGACCGTTATGGAGTTGCCCCAGGTTCCTTCGGAGTCCGCAGTCAGCGTGACGCACGGGCCGCCTGCCGAATTGAGGGTTGCTGTCGCGCTCTTCGCGTTCGCATCTCCTACGCGAACGGCATAGACCGTTGTGGCGCCACTTCCAAACGCCAATTCCAGCGCGCGTACGAGAGTCAGCGAGTTGGCGCGGCGCTTGGTTGGATCAGTGGGGTCCATGTACGAGTCGTATGGACCGAAGATCGCGAGGGCGTCGTTGTAGCTCGAAATCAGTGTCGGCTTTCCTATAGTGCCCTTCGACGCTGTGCCGACCACACCAAGGTTACCCACGGTGATTTGTCCCGGAGCGATGAGCCCCTCGGACAGCACGTCGATGTAAGTGCCGGGTAATATCATCGTGGACATGCTCTTAACCTCCAGTTCTCAGCGCGCGCAGGTAGACAACTGCCGCGTGGTCAAATTTCGGTTGCGGGTACACCATCTCAAAGCGATCTTCGAGCGCGCCCAAGGTCAGTGACGCAGGAAAGTTGAGTTGCGAGGACGCATAGCTGTCTGGCACGCCGTCCGCGTTTCGATCGCCCATCGCAATCGGTGTGGTACCCGGGGTGAACTGCGCCAGCAGATCGGCCACAGATCCGAAGGAGAACGATACATTTCGCGCCGGAGACGGACTCGAGGTGATCTGTGTCAGAAAATCGGCCAGCGAGGCTGCAGCAGCCGGGGCAGGTGCCCCGTCGAACGTGCGCGAGATCGTTACGCCGCCAGTCGGTTTGTTTGCCGGATCGGGAAAGAATGCGAGCGCGGCCAGTCCTGAGAAGATTGCGGGCCCTCGGATTGAGAGGGGTTCGGCGCCGACTTCATCCCATCGGCCGAGGTCGCCGCGAATGCTCCAGGCGCTGGCGGTCGCGGTCTCCCGCGCCGAGATTGGCAATATCAGGCTGCTCGCGCCGCCCACGTCGTCGTATGGGAGCTCAAATAACACATCGTAGTCGGCGAGACCACGCCATGCGCTGGAGTGGTTGGAAAACTCCGGAGGCCCTGAGGATTCCATCGAAAGTTTCAGGAATCCTTTTGCGGCGAGTGCGCTCTGCTGCGCAAAGATGGATGTATTCAGAGCGGTGATCTGCTGGTCGACATCAAACGAAGCAAATCCCCACAATGAGAATCGCGCCGTCGCTTGAACACGCACCGCGCGGCGTTCCAGAGGCGCAATGGAATCGACGGTAGAGCCACCAATGAGGTTCCCAATTCCGGCCGGGCGCGTTTGTGTCTTGGCAACCGTCAGACCTGGCTGGGGCAGGCCTGCACCTTGCGGCGGCACGAACGTCTGGAAGGCGTTCAAAAGTGCCGTGACGGCGTCGCTCGGAGTAGGTTCGGGCAATTCGTCGTTCCTTGTTAGAGGGGCCGCGGGACGCGGACCTGTGTGCGAGTTGCGCGCTAATGTTCTCGAGGGCGCCGGCTTACGTCTATCCGCCCGAGGATGTAGCGGTTGGTTGAGGGACGATCTAGATCTTCGGAAGTGAGGGCTCGATGGGCGAGGTTGAATTGTGCCCGAGCACAATTGTCAGCAGGCTGTCTGGCGAGAAGTTTGACAACACCGAGCGGCACGATCGCATTTCGTATACGAACGCCTGATCGCCGGAGTTGCTGATGAGCAGCACTTTGCCGCGCGGAATGAGCCGGATGAGCGATGCGCCCAACGCATCCGGCTCACCCGGTGTCAGCCCGACGACGAGCAAGTCCGGAGTCAGGCCCTCGAGCCGCTCGGCCAGGCCCTCACGTGCGTCGAATTCGGCCAACAGGTGAAGCTCAACGCGTCTCGAAAGTGCCTCCACGAGAATAGCAGCGAGCAGCGGTGGCACTGTCACGAAGACGCAACGCAACTGACTTTGTTGCATACGGTACCCGCCGCTGTACGAAGATACACAGGTATGCTCGATACGCTAAATCGGCGAGCGGTGCCATCCATCTTAGTGATTGGCAGGGTGTAGACGGGGCAAGACCGGAGCCTGGCATCTATATGCGCGGCAGCATCGAAAGGTTGAAAGTGTTAGCCGAACGAGCGGGCGGCCGATTGGTCACTCGTGGAGCACGGAGCGCGCCGCGAGCGAGCGCCTGGGAACACCGAGTTTGGCGAGGATGTTGTGGACATGCGACTTGGTCGTGGCCACACTGATGTTGAGCTGGCGGGCAATTTCCTTGTTGCTCAGACTCGCACCGATCAGGCGAACGATCTCCTGCTCGCGGGCTGTGAGCCCCATGTGCGCGGTGCCGAGCCCCGGCCGCGCGAGATCCTCGCCATGATCGGCGATCCAACGCAGCATTCCGGAGGCGATCCCGGTTCCACACGACTGCTCTCCGCGCACAATGCACTGAATCTGTTCAACAAACTCGGACAGCGGTGTGTTGCGCGGGATGTACCCTGATATCCCCGCCTGAGCCCAGGCGATGACCTCCGCTTCCGTCTCCGCGAGCGCAAATGCAACGACCTTCGCGCTGACTGCGCATTTGCGCAAGGTTTGCACGGCCGCGATGCCGTGCCGAAAGGCAGTGTCGAGCAGGACTACCGGGGAACATGCCGCACCAACGAGCGAACACGCTTGTTCGAGATTTGCGGCCACACCCACGATGCGAAACGCACCATCGCGCCCGAGCACTTCGGCCAGACCCTCACGGACAAAGCGGACGTCCGACAGGATCAGGAGATTGAGAAGCATGCCGACCCCGCTCTTTCGAAGCTCCGTCGCGGTTCCATGTCCAGTCGCAAACTCGCCGCGGTTGCTGATCAATGACTATCGGTTGTAGTCGCAACTATCTCCCGTGTTGCGTTGCGGGATGTAGCCGTGGACTCCGTGCCGGCGATTTTGTTGTCTGACTGAACTATCTGTGGCATGCGGAAGGGATATCGCAGGCGTGACAGATATTTTGCAAAACACGCCGAGTATGGAGTAGGGTGAGTACGAAAATAAAAATCGGCCAACAGGGAATGAGGGCTCCACTGTGATGCCCTTTCATTCGACAGGAGTAGTCGCCATGGCACGCAGCCGTACCAAACAATCTCGTCCCGCCGCATCAAAAGACCCTGTGCGGAAGCCTCTTTGCAAGAATCTGCCCCGCACGATTGCGCCATTACCTGCGCATGTGATGTCCGACCCACGCCGGCTGGCTGCGATTATCGAATCGCAGTCCAAATGGGCGAACGGCACCGTGTTGCACTACTGTTTCTTTGGCAGCGGGTCGCGTTACGCCGTGCCAAAAATCCAGGCAGATGCCGTGCGGGGTGCGTTTGCCATGTGGAAGGCAGTCGGAGTCGGGCTCGAGTTCAAGGAAGTCCAGGATCTCAACGAGGCGGAGGTCCGGATCGGTTATTCAATTGCTGACGGCAGCTCTGCGTCTGCGGTGGGACGCGATGTGTTGACGATTCCCCTCACCGAACCGACTACCGTATACGGTTGGGATCTTACGACCCCCTATGGATCCGGCACTGCACTCCACGAGCTCGGCCACGTGATCGGCATGGAGCACGAGCACCAGAATCCATTTGCCGGCATCAAATGGCACGAGCAGGCGGTGTACGACAACCTGGGCGGTCCACCCAACAACTGGGACCACGCCACGACGTTTCATAACATCCTGGAAAAGCTTTCCACACAACAGGTTCAAGGCTCTACCTGGGATCCGGATTCCATCATGGAGTACGAGTTTGGGCCGGGTCTCATCGATGAGCCGCAGAAGTACGATGTGAACGGTCTCGTTCCGCCCGGCACGCTCTCGGCCGCCGACAAGCTATGGGCGCTCAAGTGGTACCCGGCAACTCAGGCGGCGATGACGACCCTGCAGCCTTTCCAGGCGGTGGCGTCCAACCTGGCCGCAGGCCAGCAGATCGATTTCGCGATCAAGCCGGCCTCGTCGCGCAAGTACACAATCGAAACAAAGGGCGCATCAGATACGCTGCTCGCGCTGTTCGAAGACCAGGCTGGTGAGCCGCGATACCTCGCTGCCGATGACGACAGCGGTGAGGACCGCAACGCCCAGATCACTTACAAGTTGTTTAAGGGCCGTACGTATATTGTGCGGCTGCGGCTTTATTACCCGGGGCAGTCGGGGACTACGTCGTTGATGTATTCGTAGCGCGTTCGGCGCCGGCGCCGGCGGCGCCTGGCGCGTTGCTTCCGCGTCAGCAGTCAAGCAGTGCTCGATTATGTCGAGGCAATTCCCATCCCAGAAGTCCTCCGAGCTTGGAATGACGTTGCCATTTGCCCTTCGGATACGGATAATCTGTCCACCGAACGCCCAGGCGTTCACCTCACTTTAACTCGACCTTGCAAGGAGAGCGTTATGTTTGCAATTCCCCTCTCGCTGCAGTCGAGCCTGTCCGCTAGCCGGTAATTCCTCCGGTCCGTCGGACCGGGCTCCCACAGCTTTAACTGCTATCTAGGTGGCGGTCCTTGCGTTTCGTGTGCAGGACTGCCGCGCAGGCGCACGTCTCACCGCGCGCGTTCGAGGGAGACTATTGCCGTGTCGAAACGCATTCGCGAACGAGACGTTGCGTCCGAATTAATCGATTCTGAGTTTGAAAGGGCCCTGGAGGAAACAGAGCATCGGCAAAGAGACCGAGGTCGACGGATAGAGCAGAAGACCCAGCAGCTGTGCCGACAAGTACAACGAGTGCTGAATCTTGCGCTCGAAGAATTGCACCGATGCGAAGTTGGCTTGTCGCTCCGTTGGACGATGAGGTGTTCAGAGCCATTCAGCGTTTGCAGCGGGCGCCAGATGTTCAGCGCGTTGCGGTGATGCCCGATGTTCACCTCGCCGAAGATGTATGTGTCGGCGTTGCGGTCGCCACGACGGAGCTCCTGTATCCGCAAGCAGTCGGCGGGGATATTGGCTGCGGAATGCTGGCCGTTCCGTTCAATGCCGAGGCCGCATCAATCAGCGAGCCGCGGGTCGCCGGCCAAATTCTCGCGCGGTTGGGAAATTTGATTCCGGCTCGGCGACGACATCGGCGTAGGACTGTCCCGATGCCCGGCGATCTTTCGAGGCCGACGCTAAGTGACGAAAGGCTCGAAGCACTCTGGAACACGACGGGTGTCCTGGAGTTCGCCACAATCGGCAGCGGCAATCATTTCGTCGAGCTGCAAGCGGATGAGTCCGACAGGCTCTGGCTCATGGTCCACAGTGGTTCTCGAGCTCTCGGTCCGGCGATCCGTGATCATCATTTGGCAAGAGGGGAGTCTGTTGGCGGAGGATTGAAGTGTCTCAGATCAGGGGAGGATGCCGGTGCTGCGTATCTCCTCGACATGGGTCTGGCACGTCGTTTTGCAGGAGAAAATCGGCGACAGATTGCGTGTCTTGTGGATGAGGTTGTGTCCACTGCTGGCGTGGGACGCCTGAATTGGGCCGAAGCGATCACGACCGATCACAACCATGTCGAGCATGAGACACGCGAAGCGGTGCGACTGTGGATCCATCGTAAGGGAGCGATGCAGGCATGGTCCGGCCAGTCGGGAGTCCTTCCGGGTTCGATGGGCAGTCTGAGCTACCACGTCATCGGACGAGGTTGTGCCGAGGCGCTTTGCTCGAGTGCGCACGGTGCCGGAAGAATCCTCAGCCGGACCGAGGCGCGAAAGTGGATCACGTCTCATGAACTACAACGACAGATGGACAAGGTCTGGCATGACTTCCGGCAATCCGATCGGCTGCGCGATGAGGCGCCAGGCGCCTATAAAGACATTCGCGCGGTAGCGCGCGCCCAGAGGGACTTGGTCAAAGTTGCTCGGGTGTTGCGACCAGTTTTGAATTACAAAGGAACCTAGTATTGGAGGGCTGCCGCCGGTCCACCAACTTACCATGATGGTGTATGCCACTTTGGAGCTCCCGCATGCGACGCTTGTCCGCTGGCTTCCCGCCGCCAATTGCACTCGACTTCGGCGGCGAGCCGATCTACCGGCAGCTGTCCGACTGGTTCCGGCACGCAATCGTTGACGGCCGCTTGCGCCCGGGACAGCGGCTGCCTTCGACCCGAAGCCTGGCAAAGGAGTTGAACATCTCCCGCATACCGGTGCAGAGCGCCTACGAACAGTTGTACACCGAGGGCTACCTAGAGACATTTGTCGGCGCCGGTACCTGCGTGGCGAGGGCGATACCGGACGACTCGTTGAATGCAGGTGGGGCAAAAGCGCCGAGCTCATCACTCGCGGTGGATGGCAACAACGCGCCTCGTAGGATTTCGCGCCGTGCAACTCTGGTGCACAAGCAGGCGCAGACGTGGTTGATGAGCCTCGGGGCGTTTCGCGTCGGACTGCCGGCGCTCAACCACTTTCCGATCAGGGTGTGGGCCAGACTTGTGAACCGGCATGTGCGCAGGCCGCCGGGCGATAGCATGGCTTACGGCTATGCCATGGGATATCTGCCGCTCCGCGAGGCAATCGCCGAATACCTCGGCATCGCCCGTGCGGTGCGCTGCGATGCCTCGCAGATCCTCATCACCAGCGGATCTCAGGAGGGCCTGCTCCTTTGTGCACACGTTCTTCTGGATTCCGGAGAGCCTGTGTGGATGGAAGAGCCCGGCTATCCCGGGACGCACCAGGCGCTGACTGCAGCAGGAGCGCGGTTGCTGCCTGTGCCCGTGGACGAGGAGGGTTTGAATGTAGCGCAAGGCGTGCGCTGCGCCCGCAGAGCCCGTGCCGTCTACATCACCCCTTCGCACCAGTTCCCGTTGGGGGTGACCATGAGTGCTGCCCGGCGGATGTCGCTACTGAAGTGGGCTGTGGCCAACGGTGCCTGGATCGTCGAGGACGACAACGATAGCGAGTACCGGTTCGAGGGCCGCCCGGTCGCCTCGTTGCAGGGATTGGATCCGAACTCGCGGGTCATCTACGTGGGCACTTTCAGCAAAACCGTATTTCCGGCACTGCGGTTAGGTTATGTGGTGCTGCCCAAGGACCTGGTGCCTGCCTTTTGCGAAGTTCACCACACCGCCGACGCTTTTTCTTCCACCCTTTATCAGTTGGTCATGAATGATTTCATCCGCGAAGGACATCTGGCGCGGCATATCCGCCGGATGCGTATGCTCTACAGCGAACGGCGCGCTGTGCTGGTAGAAGCGCTCCGCAAGCACTTGGGCGATATGCTCGAAATAGTCGGCGACGAAGCGGGTATCCAACTCGCGGCGTTATTACCACCGGGAATCAGTGATGTGGCTGTGTCACAGCAGGCGGCCCGGAGAGGCATTTCCATCAGACCCTTGTCGGCTTGCTACCTGAATCCGCATGACCGGGGCGGCCTGATTCTGGGTTACGGGAATGTGGACGTGGATGCGGTCCACGACGGCGTGCGCAAGCTCAAAGCCAGCATTCAAGAGACTCAGGTGAACCACCGTCCCGCGAATCGACGCGGCTACAAAACAGCGATGCGATAACCCGAAAAAGGACTGCCACAGCATCCTGATGCGCAAAAAGTGGAATACGCTCTGACACGAAAGTGGCTATTTTCGCCATCCACTTTCGGGTTTAGTTTCCCGGGCATCGGATATGAAGACTGTAGCGGTCGCCATGAGCGGCGGCCGAAGGGAGCGATAATGTCCATCCGTGCACGAACCGGGCTTTGCGCGAGCTTCGCGGGAGCGTTCCTCATTTTCCCAGCGGGTCTCACGTGGGCTCAGGCTGCTGCGGCCACGGCGACGGAAGCGCCGCATGCCGCTTTACAACACGACGGTCAGCGTGATTTTGATTTTCTCGTTGGCTCCTGGAAAATCCATCTGAAAAGACTACTCCGGCCGCTAACCGGTTCCACCGAGTGGGTGGAATTCGACGGGACCGTAGTGTGTCAAAAGGCCTGGGACGGTCGGGCGGAACTGGAGCAGTTCGACGTCGATAGTCCTGAGAAGCACATAAAGATTCACGGCTTGACGCTGCGTCTTTACGACGCGAAGTCCCATCAGTGGCGCATTTACTGGGCCAACGCCGACAAAGGAGCCCTCGACCTGCCGCCCGTTATCGGGGCGTTTAGCAACGGTCGCGGCGAATTCTACGACCAGGAAGAGCGTGACGGTCGGCCGATTCTGGTCCGATACGTCTGGTCGGGCGTTACAACCAATTCGCCCCACTTTGAGCAGTCGTTCTCCGCTGATTGGGGGAAAACGTGGGAGACGAACTGGATCACCGACCAAACAAGGGCAACACCATAGCTAACACTTGCGAAGGAGAGCCCGGGTAATGCCATCGCCAGGAGTGCGATGGCGAAAGATCGCGATGCTGCCAATTGCCTGCCGCGGGGTTCACTGAATTCAATGCCCGTGGCATGCAGGTGCCGCCACCGGTAGCCGCGAAGCGTCACCGGTTCTCGTAACGGCTGTAATCGAGAACGCCGTGACTGATCCCCTCTGAGTTTCGATAGTCCGCTGACACGTGATCGCTCACCGCCCAGAAACGTTCGTCGGTGCGGCGTACGCCGAAGCGGTCCAGCAGCGCCGAGTAGTCCGCCTCGGTACGCAGTCCTTCGATCTTCGCAACCAGTTCTGGAATTTCGGATTCGTCCACCTGCAGAAAGACGTTGGGATAGGCGCCCACGACTCCGTTCACGATGGTCAGAGTGTCTTCGTCGGGCAGTCGGTTGCTCTGCGAGTTGAGTATGGACGAGATGTTCGAATACGCACTGTTACTCAACACACTGAGCAGACCATGCTCGTTGACCTCGATGATGACCGCCTGGGGCATGATCGAGGCAGCCACGCCGCGCACCTGATCTATCCTGGCAAGGGCTGCAACACTGGTGGCCGAGAGCCCGGACTGCTGCAGCTCGTAGCGATGGTTGAGTACCTTTGCCATCCGTGCCTGGAGCGCGCGGAAGAGCTCCGCCTTCGGTTGATCGGTCTTGAAATCGAAGGGTGGGGGCAGTACGCCGTGTTCGTAGTAAGAGTCCAGGTAGGCGTGAACGCGTCGGTCGGCACCGCGATACCATTGACTGATTTCCGCGATGCGTTGTTCCTGCGGCAGAAAGCCGAGGAAGTTCATTTCCGCCTCCATGCGCAAAAAATCCATGTACATGCGTGTCATCAGCTGATGCGATGCCGTGCCATACACGTCGAAGCCGGCGACCAGGAGGTAGTGAATGCGCTCGAGGATAGGGTAGTCGATCAACCAGGCGGTCTGCGGTTGGGTTCCGACCAGACCCTGTACGACTGTGGCGCTGTCATTGTGTCGAAAGACCGTGAGAGCCGCATTGGTGTTGGTGCCATATCCATCCCAGAACGTGTTCAGTCCGGCCTTGTCGAGGGCGGCTGCATTGCTGCGGATGAAATCACCCTTGGCCTGCAGGTATCTGTTTTGCGCCCGTGCGTAGCTGTGCCACTTCGTTACCGACCAGATGCCGCTCTCAGCTCCAGCAGGCAGCTTCAGTTGCCCACTCTCTTGCGACAGGAACTGCGAGAACTCCTTGCCGACAGCTGACTGAGGCGTCGTGAAGAACACCCAGAACCGGTCCTGGATGACACTCAGGGCCACGTTGCCGCGGCAGACGGGACCCTTGATGAAGTTCATGATGGTGAACTGCGCTTCATCGAGCATGAAGCTGTGTCGCGACGAATAAGGAATGAGTCGGAATGTGTAGAAAGGGTTGGACGCCGTCCTCGCCTCGTACCCGGGCAGCTCGTCCACGGTGTATTCGGTATCGATGAACCACTTGCGCCACCGGTCGCGGCGTGCCGCAGTGAGCTGATAGGGCATGTGAGTTTTCGCCACGATGGACGCCGGATCGCGCCACAAGCGGTAGTAGACTCGCGGAACGCCGGGGTCGTCATAGGGTCGACGGGTAGAGATCACGCTCACGGCCGTTCCGGGTGGTGTACGTGACCGAACAATTTTGAAGAAAACCGTGTCGGTGCCCTGGTCCTCAAGATAGAGGTGCGCGAGAAACAGGTGCTCGTACAGGTAGCGCGCAGCGAGCTGATGTTTGAGGCTGCTCCCGTTGAAAAGCCGTTCCCAGTATTTCACTTCCTTCGCAAGCGACGGGCTGAGGGGCGCGGGCTCGCTGGCTGGGGCGCCAGCGGCCAACCAGGCTGTGAACGTGCGATCTTCTGAATCGCTCAGCGGCGGCAGTCCGAAGGGCATCCCCCACTGCGGATACCGGGTGGCGAAAGAGTTGATTTCCTCGACTCGTGGGCATTGCTGGGCGCGGTTCAAGGAAAAATCGAAGCTCTCCGGTAACACCTTCCCCGTGGGAAGCGGATGCTGCTTCTTGAGGTCCAGCAGTCTCGCCAGTACGCCTGCCCGTCTATCACC
>Ga0307511_10005088_pt1 | contig 13409 bp, 10 predicted proteins | sample 13_EM_MG_FD_200266 | JGI IMG/M metagenome (GOLD analysis project Ga0307511, IMG submission 200266) | Populus trichocarpa ectomycorrhiza microbial communities from riparian zone in the Pacific Northwest, United States - 13_EM | ecosystem: Host-associated > Plants > Roots > Unclassified | place...
ACGGTGCCACTGAAAACAGCTGAAATTTGCAGCGTGCCACTAAATTTAGAGAAAGCCACCCGCTTGCCGTGAGAGCCAGCCCAAATCTCATTGGGCTTCCCAATATACACCCCGAGTTGGCTTGTAAGCAATTGCGATGTAGCGATATGTGACCTCCCATGGACGAAAAACAGGTTAGAAGGTCGGCTTCAGGTCTCTATTCAGACTGACTAGGTGGTCCCTCGCCGATTTTCCTTGTGAACAAATTGGGATTTGGGATGCTTTAGGAACCACGGATATTCTATTCTAAGTCGCCGAATAATAGCACTTCGCGCTCTGAACTCCTAAATATTGAAACGCATGTAATGCACATTATATGAACAGTATCTACTTGCTAATATACATATGAATATATATGTACTAACTATGGCCTATAATTATGCTACCCTTGAGGTACCTATCATAGGCATATGCCCCTCTAGACGCCTTGGCTTGATAGAGGAGAGTAAGTTCAGGGGCCTGTTTCAATTGGGGTGAGGCAAACAAGAGGATTCTTCTCTTTACTGCGTGGCGTTGCGGGGCAGAAGTTGTAATTCTCCACAGCTCGCACGTTAAGTACTATATATTACAAAACATACCTGTAACAACAGTACTGGTATTAGCAATGGCAGTCGGAAAGCGAAAGTGGGGGATTCTATCAGGCTAAATCGGTATTCGGGTTGTGAAATTACCTCGCACTCTAAAATCCCGGCTACCTGCTTTTGTTCCGATGCCGAAGCTCCTCCTTCTTGCGAGAATTGCACAAGTTCACCCCAACGACAGTATCGAGCGAGTAGTCGATCGTTTCCAGAAGCATCTCATGTGTTGGGGGCGCATTGAACTGTAATATATAGGTAAATATGTATTGATCTTTTCTTATATTTCAGTATACCTACCTACGCCGCTCAAATGAGGTGTGGGTTTTCTTAGAGGAACTGATCTGTATATCGCCCTGTATGTTCATTGTTTACATAGTCGATTCTAGTCAGTAAAATGCCTACCTATGGATGTCATACTTCAACTCCTATCCAATTTTCAATAGAATTCTTGCAACAAAACGCTGCAACAATGAAATTGAACTACAGCAAAACCGGTAACTCTGTGGCGACTAACCCGAGACGTGTGTACTCTAATTATAGACGTCACCTACTAGAGATCTAAAGTTGTGGTATAGAATAAAGCGAGGAGCGTTCAGGGGAAACAAACCAAGGTCCTTGGTAGGCGCAAGGTGATAGCTATAAGCATACTCGCTTTGAACTCCATGATTCTATCTTCTCACAAGCACCCAGGTGTACTCACAAAGATAGTACATTGGGTGCAGGCTGTAAAGAGTCACTACCTAGTTGAGTTTGGGAGAGTAAGTCTTGGCTATTCTTAAGAATTACAAGGGTCAGAGAAATTTGGAATCGACGTTGGTTGACAACGGGACGGCCCAATAAATGAACCTGGTTTGTATTGTTTGTTAGTCTGGTTGGCACAAGCTCTCGTAGAGAGTTGTTTGTGTGGGTTGACCTATACCATTCCGTATTAGCGCATGAAACCTCGGGATAAAGCTCGGGTTTCCTTTACTTTTCCACTCTTCTTCTTACCTTATCATGAGCACAAGATTACGATAGAGATATATACACTTCTCCCACGTACTGAGAACTCATAACCTTCCTATATACAAATGTATGTACCTGCATGCAAGAGAGATGATATAAATACCTATGTAGATAGGTACGAACTTATGGCTTATACGTCAGGAATTCATAGCTAGAAGGACGGAGCGAGTATATTGATAGTAATCATTGTGCGGTGACATGCTGTACTGTACATGTGGTTCGAGAAGGTAGTCCCGTTGGTGTAATGAGCTGTAAGATCTGTAGAGCAAATTTGGGTTGGGAGTATCCTTGTTTGAAAGCATTGTCCCGTGCTTCATGTATAAACACTCTAGGTCTCTAGATTGATTGTGATCAGGATCAGGTGAATCCTCCCTTACTAATATATATGTCTGTGTTTAATTTCTAAGTAATTGAACCTTCTATGCTGCCTTCTGAAGCTATGTGTTGTGTTTACGTTAAGCGGATATATGTATGTATGTATGATTATGCAGTATATACCCGTATTGTATATAACTTACTTGATTAGCACCCTCCGCGCTACAAGCCCCCCATACTGGCCTCTTATTTGAACTACCACCATTTACTTTTGCAATGGTTGATTGGATAAAATCTTCTCCTATTTATGGTATTGGGAGCAGTCATCTTTTTCTTGACGTTTCTGCTACTAGACCTACTGAGAATAGATGGAAGCATCTTGCACCATGCGTCCCCTCTTACGACTTTGCAGGCTCATGCATGTATAGTCGATAGCATGTAGTCGATAGCACTCACTACATTTTGATACAGCTTCCCACTGCACTGAACCTATTCCTTCACAATTTCTGGATCATGGAAACCGATGGCGGACTCATTACAGTATCACTATCAGAATATATCTGGAAGCTGTGAGGCTCGAAAAGACATATATCAGCTTTGGGTAGCATGCAATGTGTGTAGCGGGTCAAAGAAATGGGGAGGAATTTCTCGCGGGAAATGTACTATATATACTACATGAGGAAGCTGTCGTACAGGGCAACTCTCCCTCTCCTGGTTCAGATAGCCGTAGTGTTGCGAATGCTAAACTATGAATTTGGCTCCTACTCTAGCTTAAAGCTTGGGGTCATCCACGGATGTCGTTCCCATAGTCCGTCTATTGAGCTGTGCCTCAGGCCCTAAATGGCCCGATGACACGAGTGGGTGCCAGCCGGGTAATTGACTTCACTAACACAATAGTACTCGTAGTTTCGTTCAAGGGTAGTCATATTTGACTATTGGTACCCATACATGTGATATAGTTGTGGATATTACATGTAATTGAGCATGTATACTATACATGAGGGACAATTTAACGCAACATCAATTCTCATGGGGAAAGAATGCATGTAGGCGCCGCACCGTTTAGCAGGTACATAAGTTCAGGTGGGTCAATGTTGAGGCCTCAGTTGGGTGTGCGAGCGGAAAAAAAGGCGTTCCAAAGTTTCGATGTGTGCCGCAACACTTTGTAGCCGTATATTTTTAATTGTAATATCAGCGTGTTTCCGCGCCGGTCTACATCTAGGGTTGAACGGAAAAACCACTAGTACCGGCCGCAGCACCGGAACAAAGACTGTATTTCTGGCAAAGGATAGACGGGCATCCCTGCAGCAGTCATCCATACAGGCACAAAAGCAATGCGGAGCCGTTGTCGGAAATTTTCAGCCACCCCTACACAGGGGAAATAAGTTTTGGGCGAGGGTGTGCAGCACGCCTCAGGCTCACCGTCTGACGGAAAAAGGCATTTCCAGGAACCCGTTTCGCGATCGCTTAATGCGCCGTTAACCGCTCAATCCTCTCAACGGCTATTCGGACCGGCTACTCCTTGTCATCAGTGTGCGCCGCCTCAGTCATATTCAGAGGGCGATTGGAAGGAATCATTTGATAGTGAGCCGAGAGTAGATAGGATGGAGTTCAACAAAAAAAGTGTGAAAATAGTGATTCTTACGTTGCACATCTCAGAATTCTCAGAATGCCTGAATTTCCTTCTCCCTAGATCCGGGCCTAGAATGACCCAGTATACGGATTTATGGAATTGATAAGGAAAAGTTTGATCGAACAAATTAGAGCGCATGCACATTGGATTAAGCTTACTTGTCATTGACTTCGAACCACATCCTGTTTCCTCTAAACATCCTGAAAATATTGAATATAAGCATGGTACCTCGCCCCGTCTTGACTTTCCAAATACCTCACCAACGTGGACCCTGCATAGTACCATTGTTGCAACCCAGCAGTGGTATTCTTGGGCTCAGCTTTGATATCTGACAATAAGGTTGCGCATCTAAACAGGCAACACCTCAGCCGGCACTCGTGCTTTGCAACTCCAAACTTCCTCCTGTAGACATTTTCCATTGATACTTTGCACCCAAGGACGCAAATCCAAAGGTTATCCTAGTTCTTGTCAACTCTGGGTAAGTCTATATTCCTCATCGGCATCTCATGATCCTTGATCATGATGACTACATATCCTCTTGTGCATGTGCAATGTACCTTAGCGAGCACTCCCCTCCCAATGTTCAGATACTGACATAATTTTAGGAGCAACGAGCAGCTTCGGTACCAACTTTGCCAATTGTCGCTCCCCCAGAACATAAGAGTGGAGACGACAAGATCCAATTAAGCCTACGGCGGTTGACAACAGAGATGGCGGACCCCACCCACACTGAGCGCCGACTAGAAGGCATTCGTCAATGCAATATCCAAATAGCAGCCGCAAAATCAGGTGCAGCCATACCATCACTCGACACTTCGTTTCTCAATGAGGAAGCTTTTAAGCCAACGAACTCAACAGTCATAGAGTTGGACCCTTTAGAGAGGTATCTGAAACTCGATGCCCAACAGGAAGCAAATGTTCTCTACTCGAGAACGGCAACACAAAACGAGCTAGCAGCCAGAGGAATCTGGGCCAAGAAATGAAAGAAGCAGTGGGATTTATGCATACGCCAGACACTTCGAATTCCTTAGGTACTAGGCACCGATAGACCCAGACTATAAGTTAATATTTGGTCAGTGGACTTCAGTCAACTGTCAGGTTACTCTTGGAGTCTCTTCTGTGAACATTTACTTCTGTTGTATTGGTGGTGTCTTGGTTGTTTTTTTATTTTCAGGGGTTACATGGAGTTTTTTTACTTCTTGTCACTCGAGTTTCAGGTTTCAATGCCTGAGGGTATTATTAGTGGTAATATAGACCTATCTCTACCTTTCTGCAAGGCCAGGAGGTTGATAGTAATGGAAGTTTGGTGCCTTATATTGGCATGGGTTTGCTACAAAATTATCACTACTTTAACCCAACCGAAAAATTTGGAAAAATTTGGTTTTGTCGTGGAATGATTCCAACGGCAATTGGAGTGGTGTTGAGGAATGTTAGAGGTATTGTTTGAAGTGGTTGTGGGTTTCTTGTTGATATTTCTTTTCTCATACAAATATTTTGTATAGCGAGGATGCCAAGAACTAGAAGAATCTCTTTCATATCGGTAGGAAGGATTTACCAGTCGCACTCTGAATTTGTTGCTGATGTCCGAATACGCAATTAATTATTATTGGGTTGGGCCTATCAAAAAATGATGTGCTCAGAATTGCGGGCAAGCCATACAAACCATGTCAAGAGAAAGTTCCCAACTCTCAACCTCCCAATACCAGGCCTGGGCACGAGCCGGCTCGTCATTTTTCAAGACAGGCTCGAGCTCGTGCCCAGGCGTACCCAATACCACCAAACTCCCAATACCACCAATCTCTTCAATATCCTATATTTTTCTCCCTGGCCTTGCAGAAAGGTAGAATCAGGCCTATGTTACCACTACTATTACCCCCAGGCATTAAATTGACCAAGTGGTTGAGATATGTTGTCCGCTGACTGCATTTGTATGGAAAACCTGCGTCGGGTGGTGGTGAGCATCGCCCCGTGGTGAATTACAGTAGTCTCCATGATAAGGCATCGGTGAATATGCAATGTATGGATTGAACCTGAATCTACAGTAGGCTAGTGTGCAGAAGCATCAATATCAGGCCCGGCCCGGGCCACTACTGGTATGTAGTACTTATGTACCGGAAATTTTAAACTTCCAGCTGCCAGCAACTGAATGCCTCGCTCAGGTGCGTATTCACATGCACATGCATAGCTTCTTTGTGGAGAGATATATACCTCGCCCCACGGATACGTACATATGTATATAGGTACCACATCGCCTTATACAGCCCGAAACACCAGGCCCTGAACGGAGCTCATTGGCACAGCGGTAAGACAGTGGGCTGAAACGCAATAAAAGCCCTTCCCAATACTGATACTTTTATCATGGTATTCCAACGAGCCGACTAGTGCTCAGTCTATCTGCATGCAAGGTATACTATCATGCTTCACCTAGTCGTGATCTTGCATACTCGCCAGTAAGCTACCCTGACCGTCAACCCTCGTAAAAAAGGATATGTAGGTAATCACCAATTTAGTACGCTAGTGGTAGGATTGGTAATTGACCCCTGGGTGATGGTACTCTAACCTTTACGTGACTAAAAGTAGCTACCTGCTATGGGCAGGCTGCTGCGGGTGGTCAGTCCACGTCTTCGGTCTCAGCGGGCTATCGGACATCGGTTACCGCTCTTGCGTAGACCTTCCTCCCATGAACTCGTAACAATTCTGTAGTTCCTTAGTAGCCTTCCTGTCCAATTGGGTAACTAGATATGCCGAAAGGTAAGTAGCCAGAATACGTACATACTGTATTCAGGTAGGGATCATATAACATATCAATTTGGATCGAAGGATGTATCTCACGCAGCATACAGGTCTTGAAGGGTTCGTGAACTGGCATCTGCTTACTACCCCTTCGAGTTCCTGACTAGTGATATATGTATAGTAGTATGTATGTAGGCACATGGGTACTCAGTGGTCTTTATACATGGTTTGTGTTTCAACCGACATCATGGCGCCTAAGTAGCTAATCAAAAGTGTTTTTGCCGCTGTGTAGGTACGTGTGTATATACGCTCGCTATGTAGCTTAGCTAGTGAAAGATAAGTGAGTAACCCCAAAACTCCAATCCTAAGACCCTTGAAAAGAAAATGGCCGCCTGCGGAAACTAGAATACAGATATAAGAATTTGGATGAAGAGCCCTTAGGACCGTACTCCCGTCTCCTTACAAGCCTCCTGTGAAGTCTTCTTGTCACATATTAAGCACCTCATCTTCCCCTGCATTTCTGCAGGAAAAATGTGCCTAGCAGGAGCTACTTCAAGGCTCGTTCGCTGAAACTTCTCCCCTACCACACAAAAACTAGGCTTTTCACTACTTCGTGAGCAGTCTTCATTCTGGAAAACCTCGCAGTAGATATTCTCTCCTGTTACCGAAGCCGCAAAACAAGAGCGAGCAAGATCTATGATTTGTGGGTCGACGTTTGGAGGAGGGTTGTCGACTAAAAAAATGAAGTTTAATATTAGTGGGGGATCCATCTAGGAGCCAATCGTGATGCTACTTACCAAAAGGTTGGCGGATTGGAATTGTTGAAAGATCCAAGTCGAGTGTGCCAACATCTCCAGTCCCAGGATGTTCGAAATCAAAATCAAACGACATTGCATCTTTTCGACGCAATAGTGTGGTCTGGCGGGAAGAGGTTACGATCTATTGCGTAGGGTTAATTTTACTATGCAGCCATAATAGTCACTCGAGCAAATAAGCCAGGAGATAACTTACCCCAAAGAGAGCCAATAGACAAAAACACAGAGAGAAAGTAGAACGCATGTCGTGCGATGATAAAATAAAAACTAGGAGAAATAATGAAGGTGGTTGTTATTTAAGCTGGTTTCCAACTGGAAATTCGATATACGCTGGTGGTGATAGTCGGGGCTGAATAGTACGATACTAGTAAGGAATGCAAGTTTATTCTTGTTTTAATGAGAGATGGAACAATATGCGGACCTGCGCAAATTGAGATAAAGATAATGAAGGTCGGGTAAAGAGTGGAAGGAATGAAGGTATCTGTGGATCTATACAAGTATCGTCAAGATAATAGTACGAGATGGAGTAAAACTGCTGAAAAGGGCGTGACGCCGGGAATATATACTGAGAAGGCTTTTTCAGAAACACAACCGTAGCCCAACTTTCCAACCGCATATTCTCTTTTGCCATCATCTCTAGCTCTCGGCACCAATTACAATGATTGGTAGGCTTACCTCTTACGGGATATAGTGAAATAGCTAGCTAGACATTATGGAACAGCAAACACCGAACCCCTAACCGCAAGCTGAGTTATGCGGTCGCTGACCCTGGTCAAAATCATAAGGCAAGCCCCATGGTTGAGTTTGTGTCACATATTATTGCAGGTATTGCCGGAGGCCCAATTGCAATGCGGCTTGCGCTGTTCTGTAGATCGCGATACGACGGTTGATGAGACGGTTGTAGTTTGGGATATTGGTGCGAAAGCTTGTTTACTTCAAAAATTACTAACGTGTTGGGTGCCTAGTCGTTTAAATTATATTACCCCAGGTTTCAGGTGAACCACAGGTGCACGGTTGTTGGTAGAGGTTAAGTATCTAAGGCAGTGTAACCCTTTCTAAGCCTGCGCAATGCGCCTTGGCTTACATACGATTGTCTGACAGCTTCTTATACCGGGAAAACTTGTGAATAAGACTCCTTGTTAGTATCTGAATCATAAATGTAGAATAAGTCAAAATCCAAGCCAAGGACGCCAATCTGCCCACAAGTAGTAACGCTGCTACCACAAAGGAAAAGAGCAAAGATACAGACAAGGAGTCTTATTCACCAGTTTTCCCGGTATAGATAGGGTCGAGGCAAGGTAATGTATGCACATCATCGTGTCGCACATTCAGATATGCTATGCTAATCTTACAATAGCATTGTTTACGCAAATTCCGAAAAAATGACTTCAAATCTAGACGCCAAGTTTGCGGTCAAGTGACTTTTGTTTTAACGTGATGAACATCAGTCTGACATGACATGGGCAAGCCACACTTTTGGGTTCAATGGACTCAGCTGGCTGGCTGACTGATGAATCATGCTTTCATCTCGGAGCTTACTGGCCAAATACCGTCAGATCATAAAAATTTACTGATTATAAAGCCGAAAGCGCTTATAATAATCTTGCAGCATTATAGAAGAGGATACCCGAGATTTATACGGTGAAGAAACTCGGTAAAAAACAAGGGACGTCAATTTAAATTATATCCAAAATTTCGATTGTCTTCCAGCAATAGATGATACGATCTACCATTTTTCAACGTACGGCCTGATTTCGATCTCCCATGACCAAGCACTCCGAGACTGGGTGTGCAGATGCCAATACTCATCGGCAATCTGTCATCAAAGAAGTTTCTAGTCAGCTTCTTGCTCTGCCCCAGGTGGAAGAGACCAAGTGCGCATGTACGTACCGCCTCCGGGTTGACCTTTGCATCTGGCCCAGCTCCCGCCATCCAGCCTTTGGTCAATTCTGTATTGATGACACCATCTATGATTGCGTGGCCAACATGTATACCCTGTGGGCCGAATTCCTTTGCTATACTCTGGGAAAGTGAACGTAAGGCAAACTTGCCAGGAGTGAAGTTCGAGAATTTTGCAGATGCTTTAGTTGATGCTGTGGCACCAGTAAAGATGAGAGTTGGTGGGTATTGTATCTCAGAAGCAGTCAAGTTTGTGCTCCTGGACGAGGCAAGGAGTAGTGGAATAATGCTCTGAGAGAAGTTAAAGGCACCTCGACTGGGACGAGTGTCAGAATTATCCCCCGTATGCATCTCATAAATTCGAAATGAAATATTTCTCACTTTGGAATCTCGAAACCAGCCGCCCATTCATCAGTAGTCATATCGAGGAATGACTGCATCTTCGGTCTTCCAGCAACATTGTAGACTCCCACTCGAACTTCCTGGCCTGGATAGGACTCCTTGACCTTCCGGAATGCTTCATCCACGCTCTTTTGATCGCTCACATCAGTGGGGATTGCCAAAGCCTCGCCACCTGACTGGGTAATTTTCTGTACAAGGCTCGACAGAGTTGATGCTGAGCGCGCAAGGAGGACAACGGTGTACACCTTAGCGAATCGAGCTGCAACAGCAGCACCGGTTCCGGGCCCCACCCCGGCAATAATAGCAATAGCCTTTGCAGTGGACATTGCAGTTTGTGGTTCTAATTGAATAGACGTGATGAAGCGGGCTATTCACACTTATGTGTAACGCTATATTTGAGCTGTGATAATGCAGTTATTTCCTGCGAACCAGATATAGCAATAGTAGGTCCAAACTATATACTATATATATTAAGTTGGACTCTATTGTACTGCACAGTACTATAACGTGGTGATATAAGAAGCTTCGGGATTACAAATCCCGGCTTTGAAATCAACCGACTCTAGCGGAGCACGGGCGCCGAGGGATAGGTGCTTAGGAAGGACGGCAGCCTTCGACCTTGCAAATTTTTGGTTTTTTTAACGATTATATCCAGACCATAAACGCAAAGGTAATTAGTTTGTTAAATGTGAATAAAATCGAGCTGTATACAGCCCATGGGTGATACCAATGCACTTATCAAAAGTTGGGGGTGCGAAAATGCATCAAGTATCTATATTTGGGACACTCCCATAGTTCTTAGAGTGCACCTTCTATAAAAATATGCCACTGTATCGATCTTCGAAGCTTCGTCTGAACAGCGACTGCACATCTTGCACCTTATCAATTCGGAATCGGTTCGCGCATATATGTATGATTCAGACTATGCTATAGTCACTACAGTTGGAACCACATCTCATAAGGATTCAGTAATCGATACATACGTTGCGTGTTAAGCGGAAGTACATATAAGCAGTAGAGTAGCATTCGGCACATCGGTCTCAATCCAAAATTAGAGAAAATTCATTATATTGTAGTTCCAGATCCAGCATTGATATCTTTCTGAGCATTGACTTTATTACATTATTTTCTGCGATCTGTTTGAGAGTACGGAGTACTGTGTATATTGAGTGAGACCATCGTGGGAGGTATACTTAGATCGTGGACTTGTTGAGGCATTCCTTCCAGTGCTATGACATGTAGGATACGTCTACCCAACTATGTATAGATTGAAGACTAAAAGCCCAAGCTGAACGTTAGAATCAGATCTTATAAAGTACGGTTCTAGGTACATGTATTCAAGGCACACGGATCCTTAAGAGCAGTTTCAATCCTTTCATTAACTACTTAGATAGGGAAGGTATGGTAATAGATTCCATATGTCATGAATAGAATGAGGCGTTACTCTCATCTTCAATCTCGGATACTATAGATTACATGCATATTGTCAACCAAAGGAAGAAATGCGTTTTACTCTAACTCTAAGTTTATTGATCTATAATGTATAATTAAAACTGTCGCGGTATCTAATTCACTAGTGCCATAGTTACAAGTGGAATTGAAGAAAATAGAACATCGTTGTCAGGTACCTCTCATGTCGAATTCCTCAAGTTGAACTATCTGACTATAGTACCACGAGCTAATCACCAACGCAATTAAAACCCCCAGAATCCCAAGTGTGAACAAAGTCAGAAGCTGCCGCAACACCTTATACCTCCCCCGGTGTGCAGGGACCCCCGAAGCAGCAACCACCTCGATCGTCCAGCCTGATAACTCGTGTGTATGCACAATGTTGAGGGATTGAGTCGCCTCGGAATATATCCAGGATAGAGTGCCGTCCATGGACTGAATCTCCATCATCCCAGAGCACTCTTCTGATGTCACAGTTATTGCTGCGACCGCCGCTGGGAATCTTAAAATGCTAATAGTAAGTGACCATGGCTCACCCCCAAAGTGGTAAGCGGGGAGGAAAATTTCCGTTGTGCGGCCAATCTCGAGGCCACTTGAGACCTTGTTACCGCAACCCAGAAGATACTTCATCTTGAGAGTGCCTCCCCAACAAGCACACGTCCCATTATCAACATTACCAAGAGTGAATTGGCTGCTTAGAAGAACACCGGCAACTTTGGCAGGGTACGGACGAATCCAGGCACCAATGCACCTGGCACCAACATACAGGTCGCCAAAGTCTCTAGCGCGTATCAGCGGTACTCCCCTATTGTTTGGTGCGAGGGTTGTTGTTCGTGGTTGGCAGTCGTCAGAGAGTGTCAGTGGTTGCTGGGGGTAGTTCACCTCGGTCATTGCCCAGTCCCTTGAGACGAGTGAAAAATCCTCGCTATTCCAGCCATCTCCAGATTCCAGAGCACGTGAGGTAGGATCAACAGTAACAAAGTTTTCGGACGTAAAGTTCCACAGAGTCCAGCTTAGACTCCCCTTACCAACCCTCTCCATTGCTCCAGTTATCGAGTCCAACATTACCATCTGCCAATGCACATCCCCAGTTTTATAGGCTTCGAATCCATTGATATCGAATGGCACACCAGTTTCACCCACCAATGTCGGGGTTGGTTTTCCGCTCTGACGGAAGCTTTGCACACGGCGTGCAACCCTTGTCAGCTGCGATTTGTAGTTCCCAAGAAGTCCCAACCTGCCGAAGTATGAATGCTGAAAGAAATTGCGGGATCCCAGAGCAAGCGCTCCAACATCAAATGAGAGAGAGTAAGACAAACGCTTCTCAAAGCAAGCCCGAAGGTCGTACCAATGAGGTGCATAGCATACTCCCGATCCTCCTGCACTTGAAGTTTTATCAGCTTCTACAAGCTCCTCTTCTTCGACCCAGGTGGGTGGCCCTATATTAGGAACTGGTTCAATAAATGACCAAAGCCCCATACCAGCTCCTTGATGCAAACCTAGGTCTTTCAATCCTTGACTTCTTCCTTCTCGGACCGCGGACAAAAATTTGCGGATGAATGGCTCGTAGAAGTCTCGTTCAAAGTCAATCAAAGCACCTGTTTTGGGGTGCTTCATGAAGTAATCCCATTTGCAATCATATCCTTCCCTATTTTTCTGGTCCCACCACCACACTCCTTCATCCCTCCAAATATCCTTTCTACCATCAAGCCATACCCGACTTTTCCTAGACAGTTCGTAATCCACGTACCCTGACACTTTTGATGGCCGTGGCCACGATCGGTGGTATATAGGTATTTTCAATTGCAGTGTAGTACTTAGAGCACCTTCACCACCGGAAGCAAGTACCATCCCTTGCACTCCGTTTGCCATAACGCCTAAATGTAGCTCTGTGTCTTCATTCCACCGGCTCAAGCTGGGTAGCCCAATGAAACCCGGGTGTGGCTCATTCATGACATCCCAACCTAGAATACACTCCAGACTAGCTAACTTCCTAGCAAGGTGGCGGAAGGCGTTGATGTAGGCCTCTTGTATCAACTGCCCTACATTCCTTTCACCTCTCCCGGGAACGGGAATAGTAGCCTTCGGCGCGAATGTCTCTCCGGCAAAGAACATAGTAAACATCGTTGCTGTTGATAGCTTACTATAGTTTGTTGGCCAAAGGTGACTGCTCGGTTTTGAAAGAGTTGTTTGTTGGGGCGGAAGGTGAGGCTCGGAGAAGATGTAGGGTGCTTTCGCAGATGCCTCTGGGTGCAAAGGGAGAGTAGCGGAGGTATATGTCGAATGGAATTTACTGGGATCTAGCCCCACAAGCGAAAATGACCATGCTGGAGCACCCGAGCCTCCCGATAAACGAGACCACTAGAAAAAAGAATTAGTAACTGTCCGCACATAAAGTTGAGATCAGAGTTATTGATGAGCGAGTTAGTTTAGTTCTATAGAGTAGGTTACAAAGAAAAGGTACAAGATGGGCACGGGCGACGGATGTTGTAGATATAGTATATTATGTCTCATATTTCATGTGAACATTTGTACAGGTGG
>Ga0307511_10005089_pt1 | contig 13409 bp, 13 predicted proteins | sample 13_EM_MG_FD_200266 | JGI IMG/M metagenome (GOLD analysis project Ga0307511, IMG submission 200266) | Populus trichocarpa ectomycorrhiza microbial communities from riparian zone in the Pacific Northwest, United States - 13_EM | ecosystem: Host-associated > Plants > Roots > Unclassified | place...
CCACGAACAAATTGCCTACTTCCCCACCAGTCCTATGGGCTATAACCAGATGGTCGGGAGGCATACTAGTCTTCGTGGAAGAGCAATCTCTTCTGAATCGTCATCTCCACCCTGATCTCCCAGTCTACCAATGGGGGAATCGGGACTATTTTTTGGACGGATATCTCATACTGTTATGCTGTGTAAATTAGTTTTCTTTATTCGTATTTTGGGAGGGGGTAGAGATGCAATAAATCATTCAAGTTCCACCATAATTTTTCCATGCGCCAAGAACAAGAGATAATTGCAGTATATATGGTTTCAGATATCCTTACACTCCTACCAATGAGAGACCCAATCTACTCTTCTCAGCCTACTCATATATCTCCAACGGCGGGAACAACACAGACTTGCTCTTCGTCATGCCTTGCCCATACTCCATATCCCCGCCCACTTTCAGCGCCCACTCTACCCCCCTCCTATCTCCTCTCACTTGTAACCTATTCAATAACTCCGGCGCCTTTTCTGGCATGAATGGCTGGAGCAAAATTCCCGCCACCCTCAAACCCTCCGCGCACAAATAAATCACCCTCCTCAACTCCTGTTCCTGCTTCTGTATTTCCAGCCTTCCTAGCTCGGCTGGCAGCTCTTTCAAAGCCTTGGCCATTTTCCAAGGCTCGGCATCGCTTATGTACTTATTCGTTTGGAAGATGATCTTCATGATCTCCTTGAGTGCACCGGGGACATCGTATCGATCTGGCTCCATCATCTCAATGGCTTGCAAGGGAAGGCTGGAGAGAGCAGCTATCTGGAGTTGGTCGTCTTCGGTCAGGTTCCACTCTGGTTGGCCCAGTTCTGCATTACCTGGAATTGTAAAATGACTTCCATCAGCAGCCTGTGCCCATGGTCGACCAGCCCCGCCTAACACCGCATCCCCAACATCAAAGCTCCTGCTAGAGACTCTGCTTAACAAGTTCCCAAGTTGCCCTTGCAGCTGCTTTGAGTACCTTTCGATCACTTGTTCATTTGAGTAATCACCATCATCCATCAAACCACCATCATGTATCAGATATAGTCTCATAGTATCTACGCCAAATCTCGATAGGGCAAGAGTTGGGTTCACCACGTTGCCATCACTTTTCGACATCTTGCGTTTGTTCATTGTCCAATGAGCATGCGTGAGAATGTTTTTCGGTAGCGGAAGATCGAGAGCCATGAGGAATGCGGGCCAGTATATGCAATGGAACCGAAGAATATCCTTGCCAATAACATGGACATCAGCGGGCCATCCACCAGCAGACTCAAGGCCAGGAGTGAAAGGGTATCCGGAAACGGTGAGGTAGTTTATGAGGGCATCAAGCCAAACATAAATCGTTTGACTCTTGTCGTGTGGAACAGGTATTCCCCAGGTAAGACGCTCACTTGGGCGTGAAATGGAGAGATCCACCAGAGGCTGGGAAACAAGCTGCTGAAGGATATATGTATGCCTCATCTGGGGGAGAACAAAGTTCGGGTTCTCGTCTTTGTAGAGGGAAATGAGACGGTCTCGGAATGCGGAAAGCCGGAAATGATAGTTGAGCTCAGATGTGAATTCGACGATTTTGCCTGTCTCCATGGAGTACTTGGGCGAATGTCAGAGGGGGTATGAAATTTGTGAGGATGAGTATGTACCATGTTTTTACGGCCGGTTGGGGGGTCAATCCTAGGCTCAACAGCGGAGCCTGGGTAGAAAGTCTCATCACTGACGGAATACCACCCTTCGTGTTTGGAGGTGTAAATGTAGTCGCGTTCGTTAAGCATGTGCTATCAAGCCCATATCAGCCTCCAAGCTCGCAGGCAGTCATAAAAGCTAATATACATACCCAGGCATAGTGGACTGCCTCACGATGGCTTTGGTCCGTCGTCCGGATGAAGTGGTCATTAGAAATGTTTGCCTCACGAGCTAGATTCTAGCTAGTTTGGAAAGCCTATCTATTAGTTGCTCGCTCTTATCTAGTCTATGGGGAGGGACCTGCCTTGAACGTCTCTGCAGCAGCATCGCAAAAATCTCTGGGGTTTTGCTGGGCTTCATTGGCAGCTCGCTGAATCTACTGATTGTCAGCTACTGACTTCTTTGGACATCGGACGTACACCATGTAGAGTTACCTTCATCCCATGCTCATCTGTTCCAGTTGCCATGACGGCATTCTTTCCTAGCAGTTGTTGCCATCGCTTAATGACGTCCGTTAAGATGAGGGTATAGAGATGCCCAACATGAGGAGCTGCAGGTATGAATGGCCAATTAGCTCAAGTATTTGAAAATAAACCAAGTGACGATTGAGAAGGACCTGCGTTCACGTAGAAAATTGGGGTTGTGATATAGTATGGCTTCTCTGGGGATGGAATTGTCGATATTTCTGGGATATTGGATGACCACCGCCGGAGTACGAAGAAAGCTTTGGGCAAAATTGGCCCTCTAGATCTTGGAGCGCAACTGATTAACGAGGGACGAAAGGCAGGAAGTATTCGAGTGGATTGTAGCCGTCGACAGGTCATTATGGGTAATGTCATTGCTGTTGATATAATTGGCTTCAGTAGGCGACCCATATAAAGATTAATAAGATCTCGATAAAAAGATCTCATGTCGGAAGTTTAACGCATGTGGCTCTGCGGCCCCCTGCTAGCAGCAAATCAAAGCTTAAATCACTATGCGGGCGCGCTTTATGACGAGTTCCTTACATTAACGAGCCGACTATCATATAACAAGAGCTGAGCAGTGCGTTTGTCACTTATCCAATATCTCTTCCACATCCGCTATTACACTCAATCCTTCTATCCACCAGACTTCTTCTATCCTACTGTGACTCGCAAATTTCTCCTCCGAAATTCCAACCTACTTACACATACCAAAATGGTGGGTCATTGGTCGCTTAGTACAACTCAGGAGGGAAATATACTCACACAGGCACAGGCAGCTGATCAAACTATCTTGATTAAGCTCTCTGCTGAAGGTATTCTTGACGCAAATTCAATAAACTGTTTTTATGATACTTCTACGATTCTGACGATATTCCAACAGCCGCCAAGACATTCACTGGCGAGTTCTACTCAGCACTAGATAACGAACGAACAAGAATATCCTCCTTCTACGGCCCTAATGCCGGCGTGGTCTGGAACGGCAACCCTGTCTCTAGTGGGCAAGACGTTTCAGGCTTTTATGCCAAAATGCCACCCACAAAGTTCGATGTTCAGTCCTACGATGCCCAACCTATGCAGCCAGATGGAAGGGGATCATGTTCTTTCCTCTTGGTCGTATCAGGGCAGGTACGGATTGGACCCGAGTCGGCGCCAATGAGGGGGTTTAGTGACACTTTCGTTATGAAGCCGGATGCAAAAGAGCCCACCCGCTTTTTGATTGCAACTCAGGGTTTTAGATTGGTGGTGTAGGAGCCAGGTAGCTGCGAGTGAGCAGGTTGCTTGGTTCTGGGAAAGGATTGAGGAATCGGAAAGGGTCGGCAAATAAATATCTTGGTGTACTTATATTCACGAAGTGTGGCGTTTGGGAGTCATTAGCTACGAATACACGCCAATATCATGATAAATTCAGGGTCAGCCTTAAATCTGTTACCCATTTCCTGTAGGGCTACATTCAAGCATTAAGAAAGGTATGTAATTCCGGAGTAGCAAGGATATTAAACAGAATAGAGCTATAATTTTACTTAGGTACTAAAGTAAGGTATCCTTACGTATGTTTCAAGCTGACAATTCTTGGTAAACTCAAAGATCCTTCGAACCTTGAAGTGCTTGAACCGGCGATTATATTTGCGACCTCTCGCCTGTAGAGAACCCCGCACTAACCCCGCAGTACACTGATCAACGTGGTGCTTCAGAGCCGCAGGCTGCTTTGGACTCGATACAAAGTACTGGGCGGCCCCAAGCTATTCAACCTCGAGAAATATAGGCTGAGAATATTCACTATGGCTGAGGCAAAAGGACACTTCAAGAAAGTTGTGCAGTTCGACACAGACTACAGTCCAACCAATATCACCAAGTGTGTATGGGATATCTGCCACAACTATCATAGTGCTAAATGTCTTTAATGAAACAGGTATGAGTCTTCGCGAACTGGACTCTCCGCTATTGTTGTGGATCGAAAGGGCCCCAAGCTATATGGCTACTTTACACTCGCTACGGAAATCCTCGACGATTCAGGAGCACCACATACCCTCGAGCATCTAGTATTTATGGGGTCAAAGAACTATCGCTACAAGGGCCTTCTCGACAAACTTGCTAATCGTGCTTACTCTCATACGAATGCATGGACGGCTACGGACCACACAGCATATCAACTTGAGAGTGCAGGATGGGCAGGTTTTGCTCAGATACTCCCTGTTTATCTAGAGCATATTCTTCTGCCAACGCTCACCGATTCAGCATGTTATACGGAGGTCCATCATGTTGACGGAACAGGGCATGACGCAGGAGTTGTATACTCGGAAATGCAAGGAGTGGAGAACAACTCCGATTCCTTAATGAACTTGAGGACTTCTAGACTCCTTTATCCTAAGGAGTGTGGTTTTAGGTACGAAACTGGGGGCATGACCGAGGCATTGAGGGTTTTGACAACCCAGAGGATAAGAGATTTTCATAAAGATATGTATCAGCCAAACAACCTATGCGTGGTAGTTGTCGGGGAAGCAGATCATGGGGATCTACTTCGTATCCTGAACGAGTTTGAGGAGAGCATACTGGGTCATTTCCCTTCCGTTCGAACCAAACGACCTTGGATTGATTCACCGGCCGTCCCGCGCCTTACAAAGACGACTGTCGATATAGTGGAATTCCCAGAAAAGGATGAGTCTATGGGGGAAATTTCTATTGCCTGGCTAGGCCCACATTGCGCAGACCCTGTAGCAAGTACGTTTATTATGCTACCTTAATCAAAATTATACTAATACATTTACACAGTGGCGGCTTTGTATGTGATCTCAACATACCTGGCTGGCTCCTCTGTATCGGTTTTGGAAAACCACTTTGTGGAAATCAAGGAACCAATGGCTTCTCAAGTGAGCTTCTATATGGAGGAACGCCCAGATACTGTGCTTTGGCTAGCTTTTTCTAGCGTTCCCACGAAGAAACTTGCAGAAGTGGAGAAAGAAGTTATTGAGGTTCTCAAAAAGACAGCAAGTAAACCGTTGAACATGGATTACTTAAGAGACTGTCTAAAAAGACAAAAGCGGAAGGTGAAGTTCTATGCAGATCTCAGTGGTGACCATCTTAGCAGGCAGGCCATTACGGACTTTCTGTTTGGAGAAACGGACGGTAATACTTTGAAAGATATGCAGAACCTGAAGGCATATGATGAGTTGGATAGGTGGGGTGATGTTGAATGGAGGAATTTCGTGAAGAAATGGTTATCTGACGCTCATCATATCTCTATCCTAGGTAAGCCTGCAGCAAAACTGGCTAAGAAACTCAAAGAGGAAGAGGTATGTCCATAGCAGTGTCAGTAGTGGCACCATTGAAGCTAATGTGCTGTCAGAAAGCGAGGCTTGAGGCTAGAAGGCAACAGCTTGGTGAAACAGGTCTGAAAGAACTGGCTGAGAAACTTGAAGTTGCAAAAACTGAAAACGACAAGCCAATTCCCATGGAGGTCATTGATCAATTTGCAATTCCCAGTGTTGGGTCTATTCACTTCATTCCAACTATTGTATGTATTAGTGGCCCCATCGACAGATATTCCCCCAACGATCTCATCTGATGTAGCCCAGACTGCTAGGGCTGGCTTTGCCAAACAAGATGGTATCCTGTAAGTCTGCTGGTTCTCCTCCGTCCGACTATTGTGAGTTAACGATTGAATCAGTGACAATGAAGTTCAAAAATTACTCAACAGCAACCCAGTAACCTCGAAGATTCCTCTATACTTACACTTTGAGCATGTTCCAACTAGTTTTGTCCATGTCTATGTGATATTATCAACAAGCTCTATTCCTGTAGAGTTAAGGCCCCTTTTATCTGTCTATCATTACAACTTTTTTGACACCCCCGTCATGAAGGGTGGCGAAAGAATGGAGTATGAGACAGTGGTCGCTCAGTTGGAGAAGTTCACCGTTAGATATACGATGAACATAGGCGACAAGCTTGGTGTTGGAGAGGCCATACACCTAAAATTCCAAATTGAGCCAGAGCATTACGCACTCACTATCCAGTGGCTAAAGACCTTGTTTTGGAACAGCATCTTTGATGAGAAGGTGCGCTTCTCTGTATCCTGTTGTCACGTGGCGAGTATTAACTGAACTTGGTTCCAGCGATTGGCAGTCTCAGTCTCGAAGTTGCTACAAGACATCCCAGAAGAGAAGAGGAGAGGTGATGATATGGCGTACTCGGTAGGCACACAAATTACTGAGGCCCGGGAATCCATTGGAAGGGCAATGGATACTCTCACCAAGGCATCTTTTCTCAAGAGAATCGCCAAGTTGCTGGATACTGAACCAGAGAAAGTGATCAATCAAATGGAAACATTGAGAGCCTCTCTGTGCAAAGTGGAGAACATGAGGATTTTTGTGATTGCAGATGTTGCAAAACTAGAGAATCCAGTTGCATCTTGGACAGGATTTGTGGAAGGAAGGACGACGACTGTAAGAAATTCACCTGTCAAACAGCTAGCCCGCCACAATGGTGCCCGTTACTAACTAAACACTACAGGCGGGGAAACTGGCAAAGCTGGACAGTAAGAGTGAGAGGCTTACCCCAGTAGGGCAGAACCCGGGAAACATCTGCAAGATTGTGCCACTACAGAGCATAGACTCTTCCTACTCCATCCATGTAGGGTTTCTATGCAAGATCCCACAAGGGGTAAGCTAACACAATTGTATAGATCGCGAAAGGACCAACTAGCTTGCTAGACCCAGGCCTCCCAGCTTTAATGTTAGCGCTCGCATACCTCCAAACCGTCGAAGGTCCTTTATGGATGTAAGTACTTCCTACAAGATTTGTTGCACCCCAGCTTATCAGCCTCCAGTGGTGTTCGTGGGAGAGGACTGGCATATGGCTCCTCCTTCAGTCGCAACACCGATGCCGGTTTCCTTACATTCAGTACCTACCGCGCACCGGACGCTTACAAAGCCTTTGCCGCTGCTAAAGAAGCCATCCAAGGCTACATTGATGGCACGACTCCTTTCGACAAGCATCTACTCGAGGGTGCACTGTCTTCGATTGTCGTTCGGTTTGCAGACAGTGAGGCAGATATGGCTACAGCTGGAATCCAAAGCTTCATTAACCAAGTTATTCGTGGAGTTGGAAAGGAGTGGAACACAATCCTCCTGCAAAAGGTACAGGCAGTTACAGAGGAGGATCTGAAGAGAGTACTGAAGGATGTGGTAATGGGCTGTTTTGAAAAAGATAGGTGTGTAACGATTTGTGTAGCTGCGGATGGGAAGGTAGAGAATATCAAGGCTGGGTTCAAGGAGGCAGGTTTCACTGTGGAAGTGAGCGAATTGGAAATGTTTCAGGATAATTATGGATTAGAAGTGGAGGGCGTGATTGACACGAAGGAAGAGGATGAAGCAAACGACGACGAAGAGGATGAAACTGGAAGCGAGGAAGGGGAAACCGAGAGTGAGGAGGAATAAATAAACATAGATTAGATTGAAATAGATAGGCTTGTTTTGTAGCACTGGTGCTCTAATTACCAGCAGAGCTGAAATGCACATTCAGGTGCCTTTGTCTCGTAACCAGGGTTACCTTTTAATAGATCACTAAACAAAAAAACAAGAAAAAATATATGATAAATATTATGAAAGTCCAAAATTAAAATAACTAAGAAGGTATTAATATCTCAGCGGTCTAAAAGGTAAGAACAATGTCGGAGTCAGTCCATTGGGGCAGTCACGAAAAGAAAGCTGTCGTTGTTCAACCATTGTTCAGTGACCATTTGGAAAAGTGCGCTCGTACTGCAACCCCCTCCAGTTCCCCATTCCATATTCCTCGAGTAAACCGTCAATGTGGACCTGGAATTGCTCCAATGGCATCTCCACATACATTTCATATTCCCCAAAATAATTCGTTGTACCAGGCGTCTTTTTTCTGAAACCAACGTTCTCAAAAAGCCCAATGCTCTGATGGTTGTTTCGATTTATCTTGACTTTCAAAGTGGAAAGCGTAGCAGTCTCCCCATCTTTACAAAGCCCGGCCACCACCTCCTCTCTATTTCTCAACACGTACGCAAGGAACAGGAGGAGCGTTGCCTTCCCGAGACCTCTTCCCCTATATTCAGAGCGCGCTATCATAACTTCCACCTCTCCTACTATCTTTCTAGGCCCTTCTGGATCCGTGGATGGGGCTGAATTGTCGTCTGCATCCTCCATGCCCTCATCCGATTCCTCGTCCTCGTCATCATCATCCTCCTGGAAGAACAAGTTGACATCTCCAATCATCCTGCTTGCTGCATCGTCGCTACCCGCTATTATGGAAGCCTTATCCGTCTCGTTTTCAATGGCAGGGGGGATCACGGATATAAAAGTGAGCTTATCCGGATCAAGACGCCAGCCGCGCTGCATATTGTATTCTTCTTCTAGAGAGAGCCCCTCAGAGGCAGTGGCATCACGAAGTGCCGTATCCTCCATCCATTGGTGGTATGTTGGTACATGGTGCGGGTCATAGGGCACTAGCAGGATCTTGGGCGACAAGAGGGCTGCAGATTGGAAGAAGCAATTGTTAGCCTTTGGTCGCAATCAAATTGACAAAAGTAAAACGAGATGATGAACAATGACCTACCGGTGTCCTCGTTAAGCTTCATTGTTTGGGAGATGCGCCGATTGCCCTCTTGTGTGTACTGAATGATGCGTGGGTCGCGGATTGATTTTCGTGGGAGATTACTGCAATAATTGTTTGCTACTGGAGCCGTGTCACGTGCAAGTCGCGCAGGGTTAGGGAAGAATGGTTTCTCCGTAGCCGGCTAGTTTCTCCGGTTCCTGACAGAAAAGCTTGATTGAGTCCCAGTGCCGATGGAACCCTGGTAAATGGCACCCTTTTTTGATGGATTCCGAACGACGATCCTGAGCAGGCTAAATTTAATCCCTTGGACCTTATATCTCATCCCAGACCCTCCCCCTCCGCCGGATATCCCGGCGGTGACGCTGGAAGCCGCCCCTAGCTGGAGGCGCAGAAAACGTCAGTCGCCATCCAGCACCCCCCCCTAAGACTCTGTGATCAGTTGTTGAGGGATTATTAATTATCACCAGACCAGTCAGAGTCCATACGGTATCTTACAAGAGAAGGCCATCAGCTTCGGTTTCCCACAATCTGGTCCAGCTGGTAATACCCGCTGTTTGTATCGGGAACACCGTGTGCGGCCCAGGAACCGGCGGCTTCCCAACATACCCCAGCCTCTTTTGCCAAAGATACCCAGTAATTTCCGGGTTCTCTGTGAAAGGCCGCATAACAGCCCAGTTGGGGTCCTGGGAAGAGGTATCTCCGGAAAACGGCGGCATGTTGGCTGTGCGGAGAGGTGGCTTCAGTCGTTACGTAGGTACCGGCGTAGGGATACGTACCCTACAGTTCATATGAATGCAGCATGTTCCGCGCGATCGTCGATCATATCTGAAGCGATATGCAGCTACAAGCATGGGTATAACCGGTGTTAAATAATCTTACAAACAAAACAAAGGTTGTATCAAGATCGATAGACATGAATATGATATACCACTCCCCTGTCATATGAGATGCCCTATGAACCGAGAGCATCACAAAACTCAAGGAATAGAGTACAGCAGCGCCTTGTTTTGGTTGGAATTCAGATTTGGGCTACAGGGGTTACTTGTTTTAATAGCTCAGCTCTGGGCTCTTTACTTTGCACAAGAGTGCAAGAGAGTAGATAATACCGAAGAAATGGTGAGAAGGAGGTGGATGTCTGTGGAAGGTTGTTGACAAGGTCAATTCCTGACTGTTGGAAATCAGTCACATCATATCACTCGGCTTAACGTACGCTCGCCTACAGACGGGATAATACAGTAGTAATCAATTGCAATCAACTATAACATCCGTAACATTCGCTTACTTATCGCATTAAAGCATTTTGTTACTTGCGACGGGTACATTCCTCACTGATGTCACTAGAGCAGCCAATGCCGCTGCACTACAGAATACAATCAGAATGCTTAGGGCTGATCCAGGAATGAAAAGCGTTGGAAGATGCAGATGTCGTGTGCTTGGAGACGGGTTCCCCAAGCGGTGCCGAGCTCCTCTCTGTCACTTACCAGGAGTTGGCTTTGGGATTTGCAGCTGGTCGGCGAATGACTCGGATAATTTGGCATTTATCAGTCAGTCTCGTCATCAGAGCTTGTCGTGTCGATCATTCGACGTTGGAGTGATCCAATCAAGAGTCTTACAAGAACCAAGACAGCTAACCCCCCTGCTCAGCAGCACACGGGCACCAACTGTGATGTCCACGGGGTCTTTCTGTGGACGGCGGGCTTCCGATCTTGTTGGTCAGAGTCATGATATGGGCTCAGACAGGCAGCAACATAAGCCTACCGTGAAGCCGGAAAGATGCAGAGAGACATAGTATGGTACTGTAGGTAAAGGTGGAACTTGGCTCCCTCAGAGGCAACCGCAAAACACAGTTTCATACTGTTGTCTCTCCACTCACCTACTCCATACCTACTTTGTTTCATGCCCTACGGCAGTCTTATGCATGCCAAACGGAAGCAACTCAGGGTACCCCCTTTCAAGGGAGCAAGCTTCTTCTTCCTCTTCTTTGGATCAAGACATCTTGTTTACCTAACAATGATAGGATACTAGCCTGTCCCCTGCAGTTGGCTGAAGATGACGAATCATGCATTGTCCAGCCTCCGAGCAATTCTGACTTCATCACATGCATTGCATGAGACGATATTCTCCGCTGCGAGTGAATTGGCTCATGAGTTCTGGGGCACGGGAATGGCGTTCAGCAGAGCCATCCCAAAGGTCTCCAATAAGAAATTATATTGTATAATTTCAATCCCTGCGGCAGCTCCATCCATCAAGCAATGACAGAGTGGCCAAAACTTGGCGATTCTCGTTCCTTTTCTGAAGAAGAACTCTATCACGCAGATATACCCCGATACCCCAGTGCCTCGATAGGTACCCCTTGTGTCGTGATAGGGCATTGGGATGTGATGAGACATACTTACCTCCATCGTTGGAATCGATACCCAAAATACCTCACAAAAAGCTTGTCATGCGCAATTAGACAGCCAATACGAAAAAAGCTGATCTGGTACATGGATCGGAGCAGGAATATCATTCGGTATTAGTAGCCGGTGAGGAAGCTATCCTGAAGAAGCAGACTAGCTCATCCGAGTACGAAGAATCCGCCATCCATATGTCGATGCCGCCATACCTACATCAGAACCCGCAACTGCCACGCATCAGCCTAGCTTATGTTGGGACCTCATGCATGGGCCTGATCAGGTAGCGGATTTCTCTTTCAAGGTCACTCGCTCCACTACAGTTTAGCTCCGATGATGCACCTAGAAATATCTTCTGATTTTGTGGTTGCGGACTAAATTTTCTAGTCCTATCATTTTGAACTCTCACGGCATCAATGTAAGGTGGTTCCTCTATCTTGATTGTTCTGCATGGTTGGATAGGAGAAATACAACATAGCAACTACGGTGAAGCAAGGAACTCAGACGAGACATCCCTCAATCGCCCATCCTATATCGGACCCGCTGCTAGTCACTCTTACGTACAAACTAGGGAGCACACAAAATGATATCCTATGGGATTCAAAAGCGGGAGCAGGTGCTGTGCCGCGGTCATAACTCCGGTATCCCCGGGCCTGATCGCGGTGTTGTACAACAGAGCGGAGGCGTCACGGGAGATTGATCTATGAAAATGAACATGATATTGTTGACCAAGTGATTCGCCATTACCCGGCACTGAGCCCCAAGGCCCTCAAAGTGGAGATTATCTTTACTCCTGTGTGCCTAGAAAAGTACCCCTGCTTTTCAATGGAATTGGCGTCGTTGGAGGTCCACTCGCTAAGCTCCCTCCATCCAATGTTCTCAGATCACTGTGTCCCTAGAAATCGTGGAAACGGTGTTACTCTAGGACTCAGGCTGCAGTTGTTTCTAGATCTAAATGCGCTGCCACTGACAAATGTCAACCGGCATTTGTCGTGGAACGGGAAGTTTGCATTATATGCTAATTTAGGGATTCCGGTACCGATATTCAACAGTTGCCAGCACCCGGATTTTATTACGACATATCGGCCAAACAGTACATTTACCGCTGTTCTACTCGGCGGGCTGCAGGCACAGTTCCGACATCCCGCTTGGTACTTTGCCACGGGACCAGGCATTCACGCCTTGATGCCGGGGGTTCGGGAACTAATGAGGGCACTGTGCTCATAATACCACGGATTGGCACGGAGGAATCAATAACTAGGCACAGACAGACGAATACATGCAGCGGGCGGATCTACCGAATCTGGGAAGATGCCTTCCCCAATCCGTTCGGTAGGTCGGTCTGTATTTTGATGATGTGAGCTTCTCCGGCGAACGGACGGGAAGAGAGCAAGCACGGGAGCATGGCAGAAGCATGGCAAATCAAGGGGCCTATAGCCACACCGGACCGGGGCTAGTATGTTAATTTTGAATACCGGTTATAGCTTATAGCTCTACGATGGGAATATCTTGAGATACATAGGATCCCGAATGTTTGCTCACAAAGCCATGACTCCTGCGGTCACTACTGCCTAGGGTGAGCTACATTCAGTCTCGCGCTGACTACATTGGGTCTTTACATTCTTTTAGAGACAAATAATTAGACCTCTGGAATATATGGAGGTTGGTTCCTTGAAGGTACTATCGCCACCGCCATCAAGACGACTAGAACCATTTTTTAAATTCTGCATCTTAGGTAGCAGTTAGTGTAGGAATATCCCCAACCTCCATTCACACTCAAGGATCATATATGGGCCTTATATTCCGTCAGTCCGAGCTACTTCCCCCTCCCCCACTCCTATGTGAGGTTCTAGATCTAGGCCCGCTGCAGGTAGGCAACACAGCATCCCCCCGGCCTGGCCATACAGTGTTTTAGGCGGCCACGGGATGGATATGCATATTGGGAGCACAATTGACGGGTACCTACCTCGAAGTGAACCCCCCCTCCATGGTGCATTGTGCATATTGCGGAGATGGGTTTCAGTAGTAATTGAAACCTCGAGTCCGTGGCAAAAATAAATTTGCTTTGCTGATTCTGAATTACGTTTCAATTCTTGTTGGGTGGAGAATACATCGACAGAATATTAGAATTCCCCCCCAATATTCAAAGATCACCGTGACATCGCTCTCTTTGTACATACAGAATGCCTGTATATAATAAACTGCATGTATGTCACCACTGTAGTCGATCATAATCAATGAAGTCGACGTAAAGTAGCCAAGTAATGATGTAAACAATGCACC
>Ga0307511_10005090_pt1 | contig 13408 bp, 10 predicted proteins | sample 13_EM_MG_FD_200266 | JGI IMG/M metagenome (GOLD analysis project Ga0307511, IMG submission 200266) | Populus trichocarpa ectomycorrhiza microbial communities from riparian zone in the Pacific Northwest, United States - 13_EM | ecosystem: Host-associated > Plants > Roots > Unclassified | place...
ACATCCGCCCCCTTATCCATCAGCAGCTCCACAATATCTTCATGCCCATGCTCTGCAGCCGCCTGCAGCGCTGTTCTTCCATTTTCCTCGGCTGCTGCTGCTGCATTCACATCTGCGCCCTGATCTATCAGCAGCTTCACAATAGCCTCATGTCCATTCCCTGCCGCCCCTTGCAGTGCTGTTCTTCCAGACATCTCCGCTGCCCCTGCATTCACATCCGCACCTTCATCTATCAGCAGCTCTACAATTGCCTCATGGCCATGCTCTGCAGCCGCCTGTAGTGCTGTTCTTCCAGAAAACCACCCTGGGTTTGCATTCACATCCGCCCCCTTATCTATCAGTAGCTCTACAATAGCTTCATATCCATGCTCTGCAGCCGCCTGCAGTGCTGTTCTTCCCTTTTGCCCGGCCGCCTTTGCATCCACGTCCGCACCCCCACCTATTAGCAACTTTAGAATAGCCTCATGACCATGCTCCGCAGCCGCCTGCAGTGCTGTTCTCCCAGGGATCCCCGCTACCCCTGCATTCACATCCGCCCCCTTATCTATCAGTAACTTCACAATAGCCCCATGCCCATGCACTGCAGCCACCTGCAGTGCTGTTCTCTCAGAATCCTCGAGCACCTTTGCATTCACATCCGCCCCCGTGTCAAGCAGCAGCTTCACAATACCCTCATATCCACTCCCTGAGGCTTTCTGTAGCGCTATACTGGCAAAGTTGCTCTGTAATAATAAAATACCAATTTTGACTTCCACAAGCCTGAGTAACTCAACCACTCTTGTATCTCCACAATCTGCAGCTGCAACCACTGCAGATCCCAACGTGATTCTCACTCTTCGTTCAGCCCTCGAGCTCATATCCTTGCCGTTGAAACTAGATTTAATGAGGTCCAGATAGTCCGCCAGGCTAATGTCTAAGAGATTTTGTTTCGCAGCCATGCTATAGCCAACGGCAAATTCAAGCACTAGGGCTGCTACATGGTAGTCGATTAAATGGGTAGCTTCACCTCTCCCGCCTAGATACGCACTGTAATGATCCCAAAACCCCATGGTAGTACTGTTCTCCAACTCCTCCTGCTTGGCGTTTCCCCATGATGAATGAACAACGGGATGGGTTTTTGCATACTGCAATCTAATTGCAATCCAGTCGCTGCCTCGAGATTTTATCAACCAAGGTAGCAAAATTTCACCCTTGCCCTCTAACTGTTCCCTCAATTGTAAATCTGCCTTGTTGCCTAACACCCTTTGTAGAATAGTTCTTGACCCTTCAACTAGCCCAAAGTGGTCGAACCCGGAACTGCTCAGTTTTGGCACATAACGGAATACGTGGTTAATTTGCTCTGGGTTTTCGACAAATTGCTGATATCTAAACGCTACTGCCAAGACCATGTAGAAGGATCTGATGTAACAGCTTCTCATAGACTTCGGCTCACTCGAGTTTGTGCACCGATACCACCAGATATATTCCACTAGCGCCGCTAAGACCAAATGTAGAAAAATAGCTTCAACTAACTATTAGCAGGCTTAACTTTCCCTTGTCAATGCTCAGAACACCTACCCTCCTCTGTCTCGAGGATCACCCACCGCCCATCAACAAAGATGCCTCCATTCTTGCAGTGCATCGTTGACCGGGTGGCTGGATCAACTAATAGCCAGGAATTAGACCTATATCAAACAGGGTCCTCATGAATAAACAACATACCATCTAACTCTGCTTGTAAGTTCCAACTCTGGTCATACATATGAAGCCTGACAATTTTCTCATGTTGATGCGCAAATAGTTGGACAAGGCATGGAACGCGGAGCCCAGTATTATGTTGATAGAACCCGAATCTATATTTATAAGTACTTAATAATCAAGTTTGGAGTCAGGGCTCCATACGTTTTTAAGAGTAACTCAAATGCAGGGTTATCGACTATTCTCAAAGCCTCGGCGGAGGATTGCCCCAAGGTACCGACTGGACTACGGGAGACACACTCTGTCGCCCCCATTGCTTGCTTCTCCCAGATATGTAGTTCCGATCGGTCAAGGTCTGCAAGGCGGGGTACTTGGAGCTTGGAGCTGTCGATATTTTTGAATTCCTCGTCGATTTCCTAGGATCGGATTACGTTAGTATCATGGCACTGGGAAGGATAGGTACATGGAAGCTTCAATAACTATATTAGTTTGATGCGGCGTATATATACCTCTGCAAGAGCTTGAACATCATACTGGATAGCAGTTTTGAGAAGGTTCAGCTGGGGATGCTTAGTGATAACATCGCTCAGTATCCAGGAAGCTTTAATGAGAGACTTGTAGACAGTATGTGAGACAATGTTCCCACTTTCCAGGTTGAGCTGCACTTGGCGTTGATACTGTTTGGTAAATATATGTTAGGTGTAAGTATATATATATCATGCAACCCCAAGGTGTCCACTGACTTTATACAACCACCATCTCCCGGCGTTGATCCAGTCCTTAATTCCTATGGCTTTCCAAGGGCTTGTGGTTTCCGCGTTCTCCATTAGAATGGCGCTGAACTCGAACTTTAGTAGATTTGTCTCTTTAGTGGTAACCGGCCCAGAGAGGGTGGGTTGCAGGCCATGGTGGCCACCCTGAGGACTAGTAGTAGAACTCAGAAGCTGGGACTTGTCTATTAGTTCTCTGATACTATTCAGTCGTCTTTCGATTTTGAGGGTAGTTGTTTCGAGGCGCCGGAGCGAGGAACTATAAGGAATAGAAATCAATTATCAGGCATGATGTCCGCTATGAGATACGGATAAACTTACTTTCCAGCTGACGTGAGCAACAAATGAATAACACCATTATGGTAGACCAGCTTTCGTGAGGTAGAAAAGGGATATTAGTAACCAATATCCAGAAAACATCTAAACAGTATTTACTATAGCCATAGTTAAAAGAAATCCCCATTCTAACCTTATTTCTCAAACCATCAATATCTGCCATCTCGGCCGACCACTTCACCCTATCCCACACCTTCTTCGCCTTCGATCTTCCCGGATTCAACAATTTCGCATATTTCCCCGCAAACTTCTCCAACTGCTTCAGCGTCCCCTCCACCCTACTAATCATCTCCTTCATCATCCTTAACCGGTCTTCGCCACTCCGGACTAACAAGGAGTTTTCATCCGCGACTTCATCCTGTAGTAACCGGAGAGAGGTCGATAGAGCTGTTAGTTCTGTAACAAGTGATTGGAATTCTTGGGGTGCGTCACGCGCGACGAGGTAGCACTGCCGGTAGAGGGTGAACGCGAGTTGGCTAACTGCGAGGAAGTCTCCGACGCCGAACCCGAAAGACATTGGATGTATATCGAGTTATTACGTAGGAAGTATTGATATTGATATCTGAAATATATTGACTTGGAGGTTGAGGTGAGGTGGGGTTGCTACTCAGGTACTCCCTCATAGGCTACCACCAATATACCCTGCATTAGTATCTGCATGTCTCAATTTCAAAGCAGCCCGTACCTAGATTGTACTGTATAGAGGAAGGTTCTGGCTCGGCCCGACACGGATGTGGAGAGCTTGACTGGACCAAAATTGGAGTCGATTCTGCTGAGATATTGAGAAAAATATCTGATACCACACATAACCCAGACCCCCGCTACACCATCATATACATACAGTGCCTGGGGGAAAGTTACCGCGACCCCATTTTTTTCTCTTTTTTGTCTCAGGTCAACTTGCTAGCGCGAATGATGTCCAAGGCATAAGGTTTGCATAAACCCCAAAAAATGAAGCTTTAGAGGGCTACCAAGTTGCGGAGGATGGCTCCACATCAAAGTGATTATATCAGAACCTTTCGAGGGCTATTGAGGGTGACCTATAGGTGCGATGCGCAGAGGTATATGAAGGGCCCTTATTGCATATTCCGAGCATGGGCCTCCATGTCTAATGCATGTCTGAGAGTCGCGGAAACTTCCCCCCAGGCACTGTATATAACGAACCTATTTCACTCCACTGATGTGCTAAGGCAATGCACATGGATAAAGCGACACGCATATGTACACGTGCAAACACATCGCTGCAAGTTCGGGGAAGAAAGTTGAGATTTGGCCCGGTGTGGCTCAGGAGGCGGCTGTGGCGTCTGCAACCCATACCTAGCTCTTAGAGAAACCCTCTCCTGCAATTGATATATATGTAGAACATTTAACGCACAATAAATAGAGACATGGTTTCTTATAATGTGTTTTTGAAGTAATTAATATTTTGGGTGGAGGTAGCAGGTTCTTTGGCATGATTAGACATGGCTGATGGCAACGATACCATAGTATAGAGGTATACTAGTATGTAAATACATACATACACGTAGGCATCAAAAGATTAAATGTGCTGGAGACATGGAGACTGGTGTGCTGTAATGCCGAGTCGGGTGCTGAGACATTTTAGACTACTACCTAAAACAGGCAGTCACTGCCAAAACCGGCATAGTATCCAGACACTATTACCCTGAACTGACCTAATCACATCATGAGACCGTAATGCAATGGTATACCTCTAGTTTGCTTCACTCAATTGCATGACTGAAGTATTTTGTTTTAGTATAATAGACTTATATTCTCCCCTCTCGCCCTTGGCATGACACACCCTCCTCAAGCTCTTATCTAAAGTAAAACCCGGCTAAAAATTAAAAAACACAAGTACACATACATAAATATAGGTATTGAGCAAAAAACCTGAACCAAATCCCAATCAAAGTATTCCCACGCTCCTTCTCGACTACTCCCCTATCTCTGAAACCCAACCCCCCCCTGCGTCCCTCCTAACTAGCCTGCCACCTTGTCTTTGTACATGCCGTAGACCGCGGAGAACAATTGCCACTCCGACAAAACCTTGCTAGACTATTACATGTATTAACCAGATATGTTACGCACTTCGCCAGATTTGTGGTTCCAGCAACGGTAGCACAGCGTTGGCTATCACTGGTGCAGAGGGTTGCGGCTTTTGAGCATCCGGATTGGGTAGTGAAGTCGGAAATGGGCTTGGCGCACCAGGAGCCGATTTTGGTGGTGCTGCAGGTGGGGGTAGGGGTTGTAGTAGTCTTGGTAGTAGTAATTTTGGTGGTAGTGGTTTTGGTGGTGGTAGTAGTGGTGGTAGTGGTGGTAGTGGTCGTAGTTGTGTCGTTTGGGGTAGTAGTGGGTAAATCTGTTATCGTCAACGTAACTGGAGGGGGTTCCACGGTTATGGTGGTCGTTGTAGTCAACGTAACTGGGGGAGGTTCCACAGTTGTGGAGTCCGAAGTTGTGGTCTCTGTAAGAGGCGTTGCAGTCACTGGTGCACTAGTAGTCGTTGTAGAGGTCGTTGTAGAGGTCGTTGTAGTCGCTGTAGAGCTCTCAGCTGGCTCCTCACCTTCACGCAACACATTTCTTAAATCAGCTCCGTTTGCTCAACAGTCATAAGAACTACCATTGCACTCCCTTCAGCCAAACGCGGCAGTATATTATTATTATCAATATACATACTATATGTGCATATACACAAGCTATATGATCTCCCATGTTTTCTAAAACAGGCTTCTATAGGAGATTTCCACCACCACCACCTCAGAATTCAAGCTCTAGGAATCACGTACTTCTATACCAATTCGTCTCTGGATCACCAAGACACTCCCCCACAGTGACAGTTTTGAAACCCTTTGCAGAAATTTGATCTAGGAAATACGCTGTGAGGTTATGCGCAGTTTGCTCATGGATGTCATGCATAATTGACAGCCAGTTGTCCTCGCTCGTGGCGAGCTTATCATGGACTATTTGCTGGGAGATAAAATTCGTTTCTGGAGTAGCGTGAAGGTAATCTTCGGTGTCGAGATCAAAGTAACAAATGTGGTATCTGAATTAAGAGGTCATTAGATTCTGTTTATGTTGGTAGCAGCGCAAGGGAGAAGAAAGTACCCCAGGGTACGCATGGTAGCCATGCATGCTGCATTGCAGGATGAATAAGGAGGCCTCATGTATGTCGGCCACTTCCCGATGATATTTCGCAATGCCATCTCATTTTTGACCTGTGGCCATAATTAGATGCGCTCGGGTTACCCCCATACACAACAAACACTTACCATCTCATCCGTTCGTTCGGTTTCATTGAGTGTCGAGAGGTCAGCATGTGACCAAGAGTGTGATGCGACTTGATGACCATCTGTAATCATCCTCTTAATCATTGCTGCCCAAGGCAGTGTTGGATCATCGATCCTTCCTAGAAGCCCCAGGTGGTCAACAGTGTAATTTCCAATTACAGATTGCTGAGCTTACCTTTCCCAAGGTTGACTCCATTGACAAAGAATGTTGCTTTTGCATTGTGGGTCTTGAGGATGTCAAGCAGGTCCGTGGTATAGCTGCGGGCGTCAGTGTTGGTTCTCTATACTTAGTAGCTTGTAAACCTACGTGAATGGGCCATCATCAAATGTCAATGCAATTGTTCCAGGTGCGCTACAGTCGATAATATCCGCTCCATAGGGCACGCTTCCGAACAATGTCCTTGAAGAACCCAAAGTTGTCACACCGTCCGGCACCTTACTATAAGAGGATTAGCAAGCGCCCCGACAGCTTGCATAATGGCCACATACTCAGAGTCGCATACCCCAAAGTCTCTTAGACAGTCTGGAGACATACAGTACTCTCCCGTGGTACCCTGAGCAAAGTCAGCATATGTTGGAATTCAAGTTAGGGATTATTCTTACACAAAACCCATTTGGGCTGCAGCATCTGCCATTACTGCAACTCTTATTTCCGTTCAGTGGACCACAAGTATCGCCGTCACCGGTACCCCCTGTATTCCCAGGGTCGGTTGTAACTGTGCTACAGTTCTGTAGAACATACCTAGCATCAGCAAGCTGTTTAATCCACTGGCATGTGTTTTGATATTCATCGCCTTACCCCATATGCCGATTGGCATCCCGTCCCACAATAGTTTGTATCTGATCCACACCAGCCCTGGTTGCACAATAAGTTAGAAAGGCTCAGGGAACGTATTTTTCCGGTTTCTCCGTATAACGGCTTACAAACTGAGAGCAGCAGGGCCCAGAGGTAGTTGCTCCACAGCTATAGCCAAGATTATTTCCTACTCCGACCAATCCGCAGGTGCTGTCTGGACTTTCAATTCTCCGGACGAGAGGCTGAAACACATCACTGGAATCTAGTGGGTGTGATACGACTCCCACTGATAGAAGGGCGATACTATTGACGGCTAACTGAAGAAGGTGCATTCTAATGTTTAACTGTGGCTTGGAATAATGTAGACAACTCGGTGATCTCTGTAAGTCGGGGACAATATAGTCCGGGAGCGGTCTCAAAAACGAGTGACGGGGGAAGCGAAGGTAATGGAGGCAAAGCTACAGAGAGATATTTTGGGGTGGATCAAAAGTGTTTATATATTAGCATCATACCCTCTAAATTTATATATTACATTCCCTTTTCTGCATCCCCGAATTCGCGAACCCAACCTCCCACGCTACCTCCTGCTGCACTAGATCACTCCTGCAGGCGACACAGCACGACCCGAGCTTTTACGAGATATTGCTTCAGGTGCTGCCATCGCTGTATTGGGAGTACAGCATGCGCATTCGTTTGCCTCTTTGATCAAACTCTTCCGCCATGATATCACACAGGCATTTTGGAATGTAACCCATCCCGAGTATTACGAGCGTTCTGTAAATCCAAATTAGGGATTTTTTAAGCATATTAACATGACCCATGCATGCCATATATCCGGCCCACCTAGCTTGTCGGCAGGGTACGTCCTCGTCACATAATTACTACAAAGCGAGCTGAGCAAGTACCCTTGGAAGATGTACGTCAGTACTTTTCTAGAAGTAAGTTAATGAGTTCGTTCTCGGTAAATCGATCTAATAAAGCCGGATACTTAAGAGCACATGTTACCTCCGAGGAAGCGAAGTTACTACTCTGGTGACTACATTACCTATAAAATGGGATCGAGACTACCTTAGTAATGAAATAGATAATATAGAGATCCAAAAGAAATAATCTATAGGAAGATTGAACCACTCAGGCTTCTGAACCTCATAAGTGTCGATTACTGCTAGATAAATAGAGCTAATATCCTAGGACTGTAGGGCACTCCTACAATTGAGTGCCACTACTATTTTCAAGTACTAGAGTACTAGTAGTAACAAAGCTAAGCCTAATCTAAGTTACCCACCTAGGTATATCAGTATAAACTTGAAGTACTCATTCCCTAGGGGAATATGACTACTTGTAAGGCAACATTTTATGCCTAAAAGAAGTATTTTACCTTTCTACTCTTCAAAAGAATGACATTCCATAGCATGCTCTATGTCTGTAAAGTACTCACCCGACCTCCCCATACACACAACAACGACTACCTTTACCCATTCCCTGTACGTAACCTTAGGGTCTTGTACCACAAGGTAATCAAGCATAGAACGCCAGAAAATGTGCCGAACATATGTTAAGGAAAAGTTCTGGGACGCCTTATATCTATAGAACAAACCATATTAGCCGGATGATTCAAGGATCAGCACCATGCGGTAGGGTTGGTTAGCGAACGGGCACTACAATGACCTGCAGGCAAGGATACATACAGGGGCCAACCCTTAACGTGTGTACTCTTACCCAGGATAATTCAGGTCATCTATGAAGTTCAATATACAGGCATTACAGGAGTCCCGGCTGTAACCTGGGGTCAGTGGTTGCCTAGGGGCGACCTCTAATTTTACTATAGCTTGTTGAATTCAACCGATAATATAGATAGATACTTTTCCATTGGCGGATCTGGAGCGAAAGCTGTAATTGCTAATACGAATACCCTAGATGAGTTCGCACATACCACCAGACTACGCACGTGCATATATAATTATAACCCACATTTTGCGACAGAGGGGGGGGCAGCCTCCTTATGGCTGTCTAGACTACGTGGCATCGGGTGTATCGTATACGTACCGGAGCCCTCTATAATAAACTTCAGACTATTCCGACAATTATACAAACAGCCGCTGGCACTTCTACCAAATTAAACGCGAACCAAATTACTGGATTAAGTAAAAGAATGATCGATCCCAGAAGGTGTAGTCCAACCAGACTACAGAAAGTGGGAAATGTACCCCTTCGCTAAAGCATATCTATAATTCGAGGCCATATACCCGGCCAGCCTGCTCTTGAGCATATGGGTACACGGAACTCGGAACTCGGAACGTACTGTACGTAGTAGTATCGAGACTATGTACTACTAGATCTGTCTGTTTTGCAGGGTACAAATGACCTGGAGATATGTACATGTATGTACTCCTTACAGGCGGCAATTGAAGGAAATTAAGGCAGGCGGTCTTGACGGACGCGTGCCTGTCCTTCTATCCAGTATAAGTTATCGACCGGTTATATTCAGTACCTAAGTATAAATCGCTGCAATGTGGGACAAGTTGGGAAGTGCTCATGATCAAGGAAAGTACCTAGAATGTACCTTAAGTACCCTGTCACGAGACAAGATACCAGGTGCGTGAATACGGATTGCACACATGACTCAAGGTAATATTAATTAATACAGCCATAACTGCATCCACTATACTCGCATAAACTTTCCTTTTCACCTAGGGTTATATTACCCTCAAAAAACTACCTCATGCTTCCTTATTTGCATAGAACTCTATTTCTTAGACAATCAGATCGGTGGGTCAATCTGGCTAATCGGTGGGCGCGGGGCGATCGCGATAATACATATCTACATGTGCTTCGGATGTCATACGACCGGGTTCTCGAATGGTTGGCTGCAAAGCTGAAAGTACGTATTTCCTGTTATGGTAGTACACGGTACAAAGCTGTCAACTGAGGTAGTCCAATAAAGCTGTGTATAACAGCAAAGTGTATGTTTGACTAAGTCACAGATGTGAAGGGGCGTGATGAAATTTCACTGTGGTAATGTTGTTTTGTTTTAACTGAGATAATGTGTTATGCAATTACAGGGCACTTAGGATACGTACAGAACGGGATAGTTACTGTTTTAGCGAATCGGAGTATTCGGTCGGAGGTGCTGATGTGAAGGTTGTGTTGCTCTCATTCTCAGACTATTATCTACTAAATACTTCATGTCAAGAAAGAATATAGTCTAACCACACTTCTTCCTTACTAACAGGGGTACTTTGAAAGCAACTCTCGCTCTGGAGGCTTGCCCTTGGTACGTTCCTGCCAGTATTGTTCTGGGTAGATATATTCCCACCAGTATTTGGTTACCCTGAATGAGAAAAAAAAAGCAAAGATAATGGCGCGTGCCCATGCTAAAGCGGACCAGTAGCACTAGAGCTCCGCTCAGGAATAAATCTTCTCACTACCGGTAACGCTCCTGCCTCCTGGCAAATACAGAGTCTGGTACAATACTGTTCCGAAATGGGGGGCTGTTCGTGTTCCGCCTTATATCCAATAGCCATCTTAATTTCATAATAGGGCTTATAGCATACAGCGGGGTCGATCGTGATAGTAACCCATTTTATTTATCTGTTAGAAGCATTCCCCAGTATTTACCAACCACCCATGAATCAGCTCTCACTACAGTTCTTTCTCCCAGTATTCTAGCAATCCTCCAAATAGTCACGCAATGTCCTTTGCCTCCATTTAGCCCAGCCATCATACGATGTCCGACTCCAACGACCAGCTACTTCATAGTTGTATAGTGTCCATCCATTTCTGCCATACGTTTTGCTGCCCTCGAGTTTGTTTCCACAGCGGTCAATCTCGCATTGAGAGTGTTAAGAGCATGTTTTCGGCTGAAGTAGTTGACAACAATGTCGTCCACAGGCGCAAGGAGAACTGCACTTGAAGCCAGCATCGTAGAGCCAGTAGTGTTGCGAGTGAAACTTGACAAGGCCTGTATATACATACATTTAGCTAACATGTTACTTCATGGAAATGTACAATACCTTGCGCCGGCATGTTGGGATGAAGTTAGTCCTTGATAGTTCGAGTCCCCAGCTGTCCCTTTGTATGTATTCGTTTTTATGTAATACTCACCGAAAACACGTCGAATAGGTAGCTAGTATAGTGACGTGCGAGTCCTAAGAACTACCAGAAGAACCGACGTTCAAGAAGCTGCTGGTCATAATCGATAAACAACTGAGTGGGGACCTATAGTAGGATACCCACGATAACTACAGTCAGAAACTGTGTGTATGGCGCTGTTCTCGTGCCGAATGGTACTAGTTAGTCTCGGGTGCCGAGACAATACCTCTCAAGCCGATACTTCTGCCAAGAGCAAAAGTGCGTTCCAGCCAACCAGACTATTCCACATGTGGCAAGTCGTTCCATGCGCATTGGTAGGTGCACTCTGCGACCAGCACTTGTATTTCCATATCTAGCCCCTGTGACGTATGATCTCTATCCCAGGAATCGTAAATATATCAGACTTAGCATCACCACTCACCCCCTCGACTCCCCCCTACCAGTATACGGTACAGCCGGCAGTATGGGTTTCACAGACGATTCACCACCTCCATCTATGTCAACTACTTTTCCCACGCAAGATAATCCGTGCAACTCAGTACCACCAAGCCCCATCCCGAGCTCCACAGCACCCACAGACACACCAACTTCATCCATATCATCAACCGCGAAGCAAGCTCGTGACCGACGCGTGGTAAGTCTATCACGGGCCTGAACGAACCTTCCCTATGGTTCACGTCAGCAGTTGTAATAGCTGTCATATCTGCAATTCCCCCTAGCAAATTTTTTATTCTTGTACAACCTTTCACAGCTCCATCCCTTGTTCCCGATCGCTATTTGTGCAGATCAAAAGTACTTTTGTTTTCTTTTCTTTTTTACTGAGGAAAGTGTGTGACGCACAGGCTTCGCTTCAATCCCAGGTGGAAAACATGCAGAAACAACTCGATGAGGTTATTGCAAAACAGGAGAATGTGAATTCAAAACTCAAGTACGTTTTGAAAAAAGTGCATGCTTCCTTGCAATCTTGATAACAAACACACACACACCGACACACCGAGCGACTTGGATCTCTTGTTGATTTGCTACAACAGCGTCAACTAATACCCATCAGAGTAGCTTTTGGCACGAGATTCGCTTTTTTCCTACTTTTCTTTTCAGCGAAAATTGCTTATGCATGAATTATATATCCATATCTCTCCTCCCCTCCCTCCGGCAAATTAAAATTAACAAAAACAAACCAAATAACCCACAGGGACCCCAGCAACCCCGAAGCCACCGTCAAGCGGCACATCCAAACACTTCACGAATTCAACGAGATTCGAGATATTGCACAAGGGTTAATCGGCTTGGTACGTAACTTATATTTTACATAATAATTCTACAGAATACCATAAATAAAATAACTTACCTTCCTATTCCTTCATTGGGGTTATTATAATGTCATTACCCCACCCCAATCAACATCAGCGTCGTGGAACATCCTTTCTCAAAACTGACGGGCCGGGGGGATTAGATTGCTGAAAGTCGTGGCGTGAGAGTAAATGACGTCTATCCCGGTAAGGTTTATATACTTTGGAAAAATTGTAGCTCCTACCCCCCCTGGCTAATCTGAAAAAAAAAAAACAGAATTTGGACTAGATTCCGATGATTAGAGTAGAAGTACACACACACTACCTAGGGTTACCCTCCCATGGATCTCGTTTATATATATATAATTCCCCTTATCATTATCATCATCATCATCACTATATTCGCAACTTGCTATTTCTGGGGTTTCATATTATTATTTTTTCTCCTATGGCTTGCTTGCTTTACTGGGGCTTTTATGGAAAAGCTGGAAAGACGAGACGAGACGAGACGAGGGTTTGTTGATATATACCGGACAGCCATGTTATTGTTCACTTTAACCTTTTTTAAGCATAAAAATAGTTTTTTTTCATTACTTGAAGTCTTAAAATCAAGCTTAATTAAACAGAACTCTCATTCATTCATTGGTATTACTTACTACAACAAAAGATGGAAATGAACATTAATAGTGTGTGGCACAAGCGAGTCATTATTTCCTGAAAAAGAACCCCCAAATTATTATCAAGACTTCGCCTAGTCTGGTTGGACTTTCCCCCCGATTTCCCATAATACCCATTAATAATACCCATTACCCTGATTTCATCAAATATTACTTATATAGGGTATAGAACTTATTTCCACCTAGTCACCTTGCCGTCTATAATTGCTTGCTTTCCGGTCATACCATACCCATGCCCGTATTCTCAGGTAACCTCCTCATTATATCCTTCTCTCAGCGGGCCTTAATCTCGCCACTGAGCACCTGGTCAATTGCCTTGACCAAGATATCCGCTACCGCCCCCCCACACACAAGTCAGCCCAATCTCCAGTATCACGAAAACTCAGACTGCTCCCACATGCCCCAAGAAAAACAACGAGGAAACCACCCCCAAGAAAACTAAAATAAACACAACTCACCATGTCTCTCCCCAAATATCAGC
>Ga0307511_10005092_pt1 | contig 13407 bp, 5 predicted proteins | sample 13_EM_MG_FD_200266 | JGI IMG/M metagenome (GOLD analysis project Ga0307511, IMG submission 200266) | Populus trichocarpa ectomycorrhiza microbial communities from riparian zone in the Pacific Northwest, United States - 13_EM | ecosystem: Host-associated > Plants > Roots > Unclassified | place...
TTCGGAATGATGTTCGGTATTTTGTAACTCGAGGCTACGATTTTGGCGAGGCATATGCTGCAGCGACAGTCGGGTGGAGGCACTTCAATAAGCCGGACTTCGTACATTTGGTCGAGCAGCACAGGGGTCAGTGGCTAAGAATTGCGCAAAAGCTTGACAAAGAGCGGGTTAACTCAATCTATCGTGATAACACAGGGCAGGAGGTGATTAAGCTGCCCTATGAGGTCATGCCACGCCGGCTCTGGGACCTCAAGAGTAACCGAGTGGTGGAGTTCCGAATGCTACATTCAGAGCTACTCGCTTATAAATCTACTACTGAGCAGCAGGTTAGAAAACACTCGAGCGAGGTCCCTGTGTACTGGGCAATCTCACACAGCTGGGAGAGTAGCATGGATCCAGTCGAGACACCCATTAACCAGTATCAATGGCAAGTACCTCTTCCTCGTGGTCTTGACCTAGAGCATGACATACGTCGGGAGCTGCTCAACTATGGGATTGTGTATGTGTGGCTCGATGTCCTGTGCCTTAGGCAGAACACCGCAACCAATTTGAATCCTTCGAATTCTCTGATCACTAGACCGACAGCCTTAAGCGAAACTAAAAGAGAGGAATGGAAGCTAGATGTTCCAACGATCGGGAATATATATCGGGTAGCGCAAGGAATCATTCGTTACTTCAATGGGCTTGGTAGGCCCTTCAGTTCAACAGGCTGGGACGACAACAGGCATTGGCTGCGGCGGGCTTGGACATTACAAGAAATTAAGGCTGAGAACTCAACAATTAATGGAGGAATTCCTAGGGATTCTACTGGGAGCACTCCTAATATTATGAGCACGCTCGGCAAGATGGCAGGACAGGATATGACCTTGAGACATGCTATACGTCCAGTGTTGAAGCTTGCTGCGGATGTCGATAGCCCCAGCGGGTGCAGCCTGTATGCACTTGTACGGGAAATGTCCCAGCGCAATGCAACACAAAGTACGGATAAAGTTGCTGGATTAGTGTACCTTCTCCGACTGACCCAACTGCCTACGTATGATGAAAAAGTAGGCGATAACGATGCCTGGACAAGATGCTTTCATATGCTCCCGTTGGCCCGAAAGATCGAACTTTTGTTTGACTTTCCCTATCGATCCGAAAAGCAGCAGTGGTTCCCGACGTGGAGTGAACTAATGACATGGCCGGAAGTTAATCCTGACTGTGATTATAGTCCTGCGGAACAAACGTCCAGAGGCCTTGAAATACAAGACTTGGGGGACCTCGCGGAGCCCAAGGGGGTTGCCACGGAAGGATCGATGTTTATGTCTAACATCTGGGCTCTCCCGCACTGTCGTGTTACCCCTGGTTCAGTGGATTATGATGTGAGAGTAAAGACTAAGGTTTATGGTTTTTATGGCCCATACACCTCACAAAAACCCATCGAAACAATGTCACCGGCAGGTCAGCCGCGCGAATTCACCATTGCCACAGCAGATTTCGGGCATTCTAACAATTGGGTTGTATGTGAGGTCGTGGGGAAGATGAAGGCGAGAAGCAAATCAGTCCCGAAAGAGGAGGCATGTGAAAGCGGGAAAACACACCAGGAATCAACTGAGCTTGAAATCGAGGTACACTTGTTGAGGAAAGTTGGGGTGCTGCGGACTGATTTTTGTGGCGAGATATTGGCAGGAAGTGGGGATGGCTCTGCCTTGCGAAGGATCCATGCGCTATTTGTGTGAGATATTTATCATTCGATATTTTAAGCGTGATGGTATCGGGACGCCTTTTCCTTTCTTTTCTTCGGTTCTCCCCCCCTTCGGTCATATTTAGAGCTTCTAGATTCACTTATATGACCCTTGAATCCACCAAGAACCCTAGGTGGCAGAGATGCATGTGAGGAACGAATTAATAGAAAAAATGGGACAGTACAAAGCTATAATTAGAGCCCTACATCAGCGAGTTGCAATTATTTCCTATAACGGAACACTATGTAGCAGACCCCTTGCGATTCCGGGCGATTCCGGGCTGCTAGACAGAGGAACTGATAAACATTAATCCCTCCAAAAAGCCCTCTCAATTAGTCAATCCTATTATGCCCTTTTTGGTCGGTATACTTGAGATACCGGTACTGGCCATATTCGAAATGGTTTGAGTCAATGTGACGCTGTTGGAACTGCACTTGTGGATACCCATCTGGTATGGAAACATTGAGGTCACAAACCTCATCAAGTACGACTTTTCTGAAGTCCTCCAACGCTCAAAATTTGAAGACACAGCTGAGGATAATACGTCAACTCCTGTCTAATTTTCAGTAGAATTCTTGCTGCAACAATGAAAGTAATCTATAGCAAAACTGGTACCAGTATCGCTGCTGAACCCTGTGGGGTTACATGTTGCGACAAATTCAGTGCCGAGGGTTGCTTACTGTCACTCTCGTTGTGTTTATATATCCCCACTGGGGGTTGACTCTGATTTTACCCCCATAATGAGTGTACATACATAGTTTGGGAGTAGATACTCCTATTTAGTAACTACTGTAGCCCATGTACCTATAGTTCCGTGCCATTAGTAAAAGGCCAAAATCGCCTCTCCAATAAAATTTCCCAGTGCTCAGAATTACCCCTACATTTGGAGTTATTATTATAAAGCGTATTTTTACTCCGTATACTAGATCAAAAATCAGGCTGCTATATTCTCTTTTAGGTGGTCGTATTCAGTAACTGTCATGGAGTGGTTGCGATGTACCGTGATACTTCACTTGGTGCGCAGTGTCTTTATTCGCAGTTCCCATGTCGTCTGTTGTAGTTCCTTCCTGACGTAGTTGCCGTCTTGCCAGCGATCGACTTGACAATTAACTCGGCCCCTCATCCCCCATATCATCACTCACTTGCTTGTGGTCTCATTGTTCCGTATACTTCTAGCCATCTCATTGACCTTGATCTTGTCGTCTTGTGATTCGAGTCTTGCTTGTCCTGTATGCTCTCTCACAGCACTCGAGCATGCACCCTTTTACGCAGGGTTAACCACTCGGGAGGTCTGTCGTTTCGGAAACCTTCACCAGCACAGTTTTTTTGGTCAATTTAACGCTCCCGTGCAACAAGGAAGCCGTAAGGGAGAAGCCTCGTAGAATGACATGCGATACAGTAGGCTGGAGACTGATGCTATAAGCATGTACGGTGTGCAGACTCGAACGAGTGCCCGCATGTGGTACCACGCAGAAAGTTCAAAATGCCGAATGCAAGATCGCAAGTTTGCAGATGCAAAGAATCTCCACAAGCCATTGAGGCATTAGTGCAAGCATCCGTAAGTCATGGCTATCTATTCTATTTCAACTCCGTCATTGCTAATGCAAGCCTAACAGGACATCATTAATAAAAGTGCTTTGTTATAAAGTGGAGGTAGCGGTGCTGGTTGTGGGAATGAATTATGATGATGTGGTGATGATATATTTGTTTGTCATGAGTTTTGTCATATTCCTATATCGTTGTACTTTACCATTTAATTGATTCTTTATGTTCTACTATTTCAGCTTGCAAAGCACTTTTGGCCAACCACTCTTTCTTTGAGATTTATCACTTGAGAATGACGGAGGCATTGCTGAAATATACTTGTGTCCTACTTGCGGTACATACCAAAGTCTCGGTCCACCACACTCCTAGCTCTACTTGACTTTCACCCCGACCATTTCACCCCACATGTGGTTCAGATTCCGAGTGGCATAGGCAAATAGGTAGGTACAAAGGTATGAGCATAGCGATTTACAGAACTGATAAAAAGACAAAATACTCAATATCATGTCTAGTTAGTGGACTTATGATCAGTTATGGGACTGGCTTGAACGACTGTAAGCAAGCTTCCAGAGCTCGAGCCTCATCAATAGTTTAAGGGGAATCCTAGTTGAGTGCCTTTGACCGGGGAATTAGTAGATGTATCGAAACGTGTGCAACGATATTTTGGGAACGAGTAGAGAGAGAGACATCGTGGAAGACTTGCGTCTACTACGTGGAGAATAGTAATATGGGAACGTCCTTAATTCTTCTAGTAGTAGTGGGAATGGGTGCGATTAAATACATGGACCTCAACATGACACTGATAATAGAGGAATATATAATAGTAGCGCTTGATTCCCGGGATACATATAGTAAGCTGACAAGCTGAAAATCACATGTTACGACAAGATGGGTTGAGGGGCTGTCTATACAATTGGTAAGTATGTACTCGCGGAGTGATCTGCGCCAGTTCATAATTTCCGGTGGTCATCAGAATCAGATAAGCTCTCCTACCATGTAGCGACTTTTTATCAGATTATCCCCCTCACCTACACTATGATATGGAATGACACAAAGGCGTGAAGAAAAGGATCAGATAACATGGTTCGAATTAGTTATGATTGTCTGCCGACCTGGTTTGGCGGGGGAGAGAATCAGATAAACTCAACGGTTCCGGCTTTGCTGCCAAGACAATTTGACTTTTCGGTATGGAAAGGGCAAGCCGATTCTACACGTTTATGTACGATAATCAAGTACTTTCTAGTCACGGGGGACTTCCATAACATGGCGTATTGCCCCCACAGTAGCCACCGCCGCACCGCCGCCACAAGCTCCAATGTGGGAGCTCGTTGTGTGGAATATGTAACCAGACTAAGGAATATGGTGAACCCTCAAGAGCTTAGTGTGAGTAGTCCGAGGCTGGTATCACGAGACTTCCCAAGTACCTGCCTGGCCAAGAACTGCTAAGGAAATACATGAAGAATCAGGCTGTTTTTTCGCTTGTGGTGAGAACGAGAATCAGATAAGCGAATAGTGTCACTACTAGAATTCGGTGATGTGAAGTGGCGAAAAAAAGAATCAGATAATGTTAATGACAGTTACACATCAAATACAGATGACCGACAAAAGTCATGGGCCACCGTGGTTTCTTGGCGATAGTCGGGGGCTGTCACAACACACTTCAAGGCCCGTCATATGAGAAGTAGAAGAGATACGCAAGTAATTTAAATTAAATATGATAGATACATGCTTGAATTTCCTTTACCAGCGGGTTGAGCAACCTCCACGGCAAATAACAGTCAGTATACACACAGGCATCTTATCAAACCACTGATATATGCAACCCCAAGGTAGGTCACCCCAAGTAGTTTGTGCTGCAATAACCAATTCCCGTTCATTATGTGGGCGGTTGGAAGGGTTTCTCCATTGCTTGCGGAGATTGTTTTTGAGTAGAGCCCAAATATTCTCAATGAGATTGAGATCTGGTGAGCTAGCTGGCCAAGATATTCTGCAGATTCCATGCTGTAGGCGGTACAAGCGAGAAAACTTGGAGGTATGACTTGGAACTCCATCTTCTATAACTTCTAATGATTCAGGTGATGAAATCTGCCTTAGAAGTAGTAGTAGATATGGTCCTAGAACCTCCTCACAATATTGCTTGTAGTTCAAACCCAATCAGTCCTTATCATGTGTTCTTTCTGCTGAGGTTCGCTTTCGAATTGGAACTAGAGGTGAATGATATCCATATCCAACTGCTTTCTAGAACATAACTGATGTATGTGCACCCTTAAATGATGGAGCACTGAATCTTTCATCATATTCCGAATTTGGGGGTCAACGGACTCGAGGACGTTGACTTAATAAGGTTAGTACAAGTCTTGGCAATAAACATTTAGGCAAACATACTACTTGGCGATAATTCAATATATATTTCATCTGTGAATACCCTTTTCCGCCATTCAGGAATAGTTCAATGTCATTGACTACATGCCCAAGAAACCCTTTTCTGTTGACTAGCTGCTGAGATATGTGGTTTCTTGTGTGTATATCTCACTTGACGGCCACTAGCCCTTAGAATCCGACCCGTTGTTTCTGGTGAAATATTCAGACCGGATGCAGCTGTAATTTCACTCAATGAGGCATAGGGATCTGAGTCTGAGAGGCGGTAAAAGTGCCTCTTATCACAAAAACTCAGAGTTGTAGGAGGACCGCTGTGTGAATCTGCCTTGAGTTTTTGCTGAGCATTCTATTCTTGAATCACTCGTTGTACAGTACTGCGTGGGATCTCTGTTTTTTTGGCAATCGCATGCTGGGAGAAGCCTTGGGCATTGAGTTCAATGACCCGCACCCTCTCTATTGTCGTACATTCACGCCGTTTTCCTGTATCTTGATCGGTCTGCATGTTGTGGTTGAAGAATGTTACCTACTCGGTGTCACTAAATTGGTTGCAACAGCCAGGGTGGCCCATGACTTTTGTCGGTCATCTGTAATGCCGAAACCCTCAAAGAACCACTGTTGCTATAGAACACTTTCATTGTCACAATATTGTAGGGCAAGAATTTCATTCATACCAGATGGCTGCTCAGTACTAATGTACAGGCTAAAATGTTCTAATTTCGGGAAATGGTTCCCAATGCCGAATCATGTATGTCTTTCTAATGTGCCGCTGCCAGTGAATGCAACACAACACAAACAAGTGGGCAATAACTATCAAAACTCATTTGCATACAGAACTTAAATGTTACTTCAGGTGTACAGTACAATCACAGTATAGTCTTATTGAACCGAAGTCGAGTAATAGTTTGTTGATGACTAGCTGAGTTATACTGCACTGCACGCTATATTTGAGTATGTCTTTTGCCTTAATTCCCATTAGCTCTAGAACAGTATAGTGGTATGAGTTTAGTTGAAACCTCTCAGTCGTCACATGCATCTTTACATGATCCTGATCATGATTTTGAAGAATTAGTGGGTTCCAGGTCCGTTAATGGCATTGGAAACATCCTGAGTATAACTTTGTAATAGTGAATACTTAGGATAAACCATCATGTTTACAGTAATTTTTGTTTCCCTTTTTCTATGGACTCATTGCTTGCATACACCTCTGTGGGGAGGGGTTTTATAGTAATGGACTAGCCGACTTCCTAACCCATTCACACGTTATGGCAAGCTACCCGGAAACCTAGGGGGATTTTTTGAGGCCAAAAATATTAACTACAAGTCTCAACTATGGAGAAAGGAGATGAGTAGAAAAGACGAGAAAGGGAAAGAGTTGAGGTGAGTGATTATTCCTCGAACAAAAGAGATTCGTAGTTTTGCCCACCCCACTAGCGAGCTGACTCCTTCCCCAAAATAGGCCCCTACTGCATCCCAGGCATGGTTCCCCCGTCTGACTCTTGTTCCTATCCTGGTACATCAATCTGTTCCTAACTTGCGGTGCCCCCGATACCGCCATGCCATATCAATATCTCCACATGCCTTTATTAATTTTTTTAATTTTTTTGAGCCTAGAGCGAGATAGATCAAGGAAATGTAACAGTGAGCGGTATCCAAGTGAATGTATAAGGAAATCATGAAGCAGCTCATCCTGCAAACTGAGTGAATAAAGAACTGAAATAGGCTCTCCACCATGCTTCAACATCTCACACAAATAGCGCATGGATTCTTCGCAGGGCAGAGTCATCCCCTCTTGCACCTACACCTGCCAATATCGCGCCACAGAAATCGGTCCGCAGCACCCCAACTTTCTTTAACACCTGGATTTCAAGCTCACTTGAGTGTTGGTGTGACTTTCCGCTTTCGCACGTCCCCTCTTTCAGTTTCGGGTCCGCTTTGCATGACTTAGACGCAGAGTTAGACGTCGTCTTAAGCTTCCTCACAACCTCACACACAACCCAATTGTTGGTATGCCCTAAATCTGCCGTGGCAATGGTGAATTGCTGGCCTGCTGACGACGTTGTTGCAATGGGTTTCTGTTCCACGTACGGGCCGTAAAAGCCATAAATCTTACCGGTAGCCTTTACTCGCACCTCATAATTAGTCTCGAACCCCTCATAATCCACCCCTTGTGCTGAGCCATGTCTAACATCACAGTCCGAGAGTGCCCAGATATCAGATATAAACAGCGACCCTTCCGTGGCAACTTCCTCGGACCCCTTGAGGTCCGCCAAATCTTGCAACTCTCGGTGTCGGTGCCCCTTAGTTTGCAATTGTACGGCAGGACTGTAATCACAGTCAGGGTCAACTTCAGGCCACGTCATCAGTTCACTCCAGGTTGGGAACCATTGCTGCTGCTTTTCTGATCGATAGGGAAAGTCGAGTAAAAGTTCAATCTTTCGGCCCAATGGGAGCATATGAAAGCATCTTGTCCAGGCATCGTTATCGCTTACTGTCTCATCATACGTAGGCAGTTGGGTCAGTCGGAGGAGGTACACTAATCCAGCAACTTTATCCGTACTTTGTGTTGCTTCTCGTTGGGACATTTCCTTTACAAGTGCGTATAGACTGCACCCATTGGGGCTATCGACATCGGCAGCAAGCTTCAAAACCGGTCGGATAGCACGTCTCAAAGTCATCACCTGTCCTGCCATAACCCCCCGTCTGTTCATGATATTAGATGTGAAACCCACAGGAATTCCTCCGTTGATAGTTGAGTTCTCAGTCTTAATTTCCTGTAATGTCCAAGCCCGCTTCAGCCAATGCCTGTCGCTGTCCCAGCCTTCAGTAGTGAAGGGCCTACCAAGCCCATTGAAGTAACGAACAATTCCTTGCGCTACCCGATATACATTTCCTATCGTTGGAACATCCACCTTCCATTCCTGTTGCTTAGTTTCGTTCAAGGCCGCTGACCCGGATACCTGTGAATTCAAAGGATTCAAATTGCTTGTGCTGTGCTGCCTAAGGCATAGGACATCAAGCCACACATACTCAATTTCATAGCTGAGCAGCTCCCGACGTACATCATGCTCTAGGTCAAGACCGTGGGGAAGCGGTACTTGCCATTGATACTGATTAATTGGTGTCACCAGTGGGTTCATGCTACTTTCCCAGCTGTGCGAGACTGCCCAGTACACAGGTACCTCGAGCTCGGTACCGGTCAAATGAGAATTGGAAGTTTTGGCTGTTTTCCTGAGTTGGCACTCTATAGTGGATTTATAAGCGAGTAGCTCTGAATGTAACATTCGAAACTCCACCACTCGGTTACTCTTGAGGTCCCACAGGCGGCGTGGCATGACCTTGTAGGGCTGCTTAATCATCTCCTTCCCTGTGACTATATCCCGAATAATCGAGTTAACCCGTTCCTTGTCAAGATTCTGTGCAATTCTTAGCCACTGGCCTCTGTGCTGGGCGACTAAATGGATGAAGTCGGGCTTATTGAAATGCCTCCACCCCACCCTCGCTGCAGCATATGCATCGCCAAAATCATAGCCATGAGTGACAAAATACCGAACATCATTCCGAATCCAGTCCTCATAGCGCCTGAATCCCAGCATGTCATGATCAATTCCAGTGCCAATCACAAGCCGTGTGAGCACCTGAACAACTGATTCTTCCTTGAGTGCTGCACATAGAATGTCAGCCTGCTGCGCAGTCAGTGTCGCGTGCGCGGGAAGGTTGCAAATGTCCTCGGGAAAGGTGGAGGGCCCGTGGTCCATTTCAGCCACGTGCACTGTCATCGCTGACACGCTCTGCATGGCACCAAACCTCGTGTATGACATTGGAAACGGGGGTGAGCGTTGCAGATCAATATATTTCCCGTAGTACTTCATAGAATGCAGAAGCACGGCAATCAGGTCCAAGTGGGCTCTAGTGCCCGGGCTTAGAGCTGCATCTAAGGCAGTTGGGTACATGCCAGCCAGAGCGGTTCGATTATACATGCCACCGACATGGAACGGATCAGCCCCACGCTCTAGCAGGAACGAGACCAACCCCGTGTCGCCCATGTAGGCTGCTTGGCCCAAAGCACTTCCAAACTGCTGGGAACTCACAACGTTAATATCTGCGCCCTCGTCCACTAGGTATTGTAAAACACTGTAGAGCCGCTTTGAGTCCCACCCTGCAGCCAGTGCTGCCCTTATCGCAGTCCCGCAACTGTCACCGAGTCTCACATCCCCTCCTCGCTCTACCAGAAGACGCAAGAGCTGCACATTTCCTTGCGAGATACCCGTAGTTAATGGTGTAGCTACAGTTAATGGTGTAGCTGCAGTCAATCGTATTCCGCGGTCCCGAACTAGTACTGCGATGTTAATATGATCCTGGGCGAGATACCCGGAGAGCAATAGCTTGTTCAGGAAGGTCCATTGCCATCCACTTGAGGACTGGACTGAGTCCTGTTGATTGCACTCTGTCTGCTCTGTGAACTGGAGTTTGGATATCGCCGCTATCAGTGCCGTTCCGTAGTCCCCGGCTACAATACTAACATCAGGGTTGCGATCCAGTAGCATCGATAAAAGTGCTGGCTGCTGCATGCTATTTCTGGCAGGTGATTGACATGTACATATAGCTGTAGTCAATGCTGTTCCATATTGCCCGGCTAGGATGTTCAGATCCGCCCCTCCATCTAGCAACAGCTGCACCACTTCCATGTTCTCATGCCCTTTCTCGATACCTGCAATCAATGCTGTAATATCATGGACTACCATGTTTATATCCGCTCCCTTACCCAGTAACAGTGACACAATATCTTGATGCCCTCCCGCCGCAGCCGTAATCAATGCCGTGGTATCACCGACTACCATGTTCACACGTGCGCCTCGATCTAGTAAGAGCGACACGATGTCCTGAAGTCCTTTCTCTGCAGCCGTAACCAATGCCGTGGTATCATGGACTACCATATTCACATCTGCCCCTCGATCCAGTAACAGCGACACGATATCCTGCTGCCCTTTAAAAGCAGCTCTATTCAGTGCGGTGGTACCCCTGACTACCTTGCTCACATCTGCTCCTCGTTCTAGTAACAGCGACACGATATCCTGATGCCCTTGCTCTACAGCCGTAATCAATGCCGTGGTACCCTTGACTACCTTGCTCACATCTGCTCCTCGATCCAGTAACAGTGAGACGATATTCCGATGCCCTTTCTCTACAGCTACAATCAATGCTGCAGCAGCAGCCCATGGCACCGGCCTGGCTACCATGCAAATACCTCCGCCACCCCACCCCATTCTTCCTTGTAAATACTCATCAATCCTTCTATCCGGCCCCAATGAGGGGGGCATGAGCAGGCGCCACGGTCTATACCCGCCGGGATACCCGCCCCGATTCAGTAGCAGCGACACCATATCCTGATTCCCTTTCTCCGCAGCCACAATCAATGCCGTGGTATCATCGACTACCATATTTTCATCGGCGCCCCGATCCAGTAATAGCAACACAATATTCCAATGCCCTTCTGCCACAGCTGTAACCAATGTCGTGGTATCATGGACTACCATGTTCAAATCCGCCCCTCGATCTAGTAACAGCGACACAGCGTCTTGATTCCCTTTCTGCACGGCGGTAACTAATGCCGTGGTATCATCGACCACCATATCCACATCGGCGCCCCGATCCAGTAACAGCAACATGATACTCCAATGCCCTTCTGACACAGCTGTAACCAATGTCGTGGTATCATGGACTACCATGTTCACATCCGCCCCTCGATCTAGCAACAGCAACACAGTGTCCTGATGCCCTTTCTGCACAGCCGTAACCAATGCCGTGGTACCCTTGACTACCTCGTTCACCTCTGCTCCGCGATCTAGTAACAGCGACACGATATCCCGATGCCCCTTGAAAGCAGCCCTATTCAGTACCGTACTCATGACTACCTTGCCCACATCTGCGCTTCGATCCAATAACAGCGACACGATATCCCGATGCCCTTCCTCCGCAGCCAACATCAATGCCGTTTTACCAGTACGTTCCGCTTGCATGTTCGCACCGTGATCCAGTAACAGCAACACGGTATCCCGATTCCCTTTCTCTGCAGCCGCAATCAATGCCGTGGTACCCCATGGCCAGACTGCCTGGTTCACATCCGCGCCCCGATCCAGTAACAGCGACACGACACCCTGATGCCCTTCCACGGCAGCCGTAACCAATGCTGTCATACCATTGACAACCATGTTAACGTTCACTTGAACCGTGCTTCGATTCAGGTACCACGACACACCATGTAGATCCCCTCCCGACGCAGCGTGTAAAAATTTCGAATTCTCATCCATGTTCTGCGAGACTAGGTAGTTTCCTAGTGCCTAGGTAGGCTTCCTTATAATGATAACGGCAAGCTTACCTCTCGATTGCCTTTGTATATTGCAGCACTTGTTCCCGCAACTCTGATATGGGCTCCGATCTCTGCTGTACTGAGATAGTATACGTAGATAGCATACGCTGAGAATGGCGTCAAAGGTGCCGAAGGAATGAGCTTTTCCTTGGGGCTGAGATATAGAACTAGTAGTTTGGCTTCGGCGTGGTAGTTGATGGTGTGAACCAGAACCGCATATATAAGGGCGCGAGCTCATATATGTAAGGCGAATCGGCAAGCAAGACTGTCACGAGAGTACCAAACAGATGCGGGGCTGATCACGATCCTCTGCCGACATAATTTAAGCGGCCTACATACAGTATATACTATGAATAATTGTACCATACAATGAAGTCGCATTATAGGGCGCCCTCAGATAACCAGCCTCACTCTATGCCGGTCCCGCAAGAATCTGTTATGGGAAAGGTAGTCTGGTTATAGTCTTTTAAATTCATAGTTAGGGAAAAGCAGTTTCTTAAGTATTTGCTTAGTAATGCATAAGGGTACTCTTGGGTAAGTGCATCTATTCACGTGACCTTTTCTATGTGTAGAAATCATATGAAGCGAGTTCATTGCATAAACCAATACCAGGATTGCTTGGGCCGGCTGTAAGTTGTAAAAATCTACGCGTATAACGAGTGTTTGTACATGCAGTATGTACACTACGTACATACAGTATATACTGAGTAGAACGATTGCCTTTGTATGATGCAGCGCATGTTTCTCTAACGCCGATAATGGGCTTCGAATTGAGATGGCATGTATCTATGCCTGTGAAAGATTTGGAGACTGTGAGAGTGGAGTAGAGTCCTAGGGCGAGCAGTTAAGCTACTACGTGTAAAATAGGTCGCGAGTGGAATAGGAAATAACCGCTCATCCTCCTTGGAGATCTGATAACCTTCAGAATGATTCTTCCCCTGACACTTCAAAGTCAGAGTGCCCAGAGATTAACCAACCAGACTAGCACTAGCCGTATGATTCTGGATGGCGCCTTGCTTAAGCTAGCTGCAATAAGGAAGGACCCTACTAGTGTTGAATAACCAGACTAGTGTTGAATTGCTTCCTACTAGCGTTCAAGCTATGGTTTTTCTCCCCGCTGTCTTGCTGCAGCACCAAAAAACCGCGCCTTCACTTTGACTTGCCATATCCAAGCATAACCCGAGTTTGGTTGTCGAGGAAGTGAACTGGAACGGTGCCGTCAACCGGACCACGCAAGGGAGAAGCCTCGTGGAATGACAGTAGGTTAGTGACTGACGCTATAAGCATGTACGATGGGTGGCAGACTCGAACGGGTGGGTGATCTTTTTCATGTCAACCGGACTATTCTTGGCATACATCGGGGCATAAATTAGTATATCTTGCCCATTCTAG
>Ga0307511_10005094_pt1 | contig 13403 bp, 10 predicted proteins | sample 13_EM_MG_FD_200266 | JGI IMG/M metagenome (GOLD analysis project Ga0307511, IMG submission 200266) | Populus trichocarpa ectomycorrhiza microbial communities from riparian zone in the Pacific Northwest, United States - 13_EM | ecosystem: Host-associated > Plants > Roots > Unclassified | place...
TCTGGTTTTAATTTGAGCCTATTTGCATTATAATTCGATTTTTTAACAATTAAATACATACATCCCGGAAGTGCGCCGGATCCCGGTAGTGCGCCGCATCCCGGTCAAATACGTTAGTAGTGACACAATTTCCGTATATCCATGATATGCAGCCGCGCCTAATGCTGACCCATACTCACCACCAGTGCTGTTGACATCCGCTCCTCGATCCAACAGCAGTGACACAATTTCCTTTTTTCCGCAATAGGCAGCTGCACCTAATACAGACCCGTAGCGGCCACCTTTGATGTTGACATCTGCTCCTCGATCCAGCAGCAGTGATAACATCCCCTTCTCGTCCCCACATGCAGCTGCACCTAATGCAGACCCGTAGTGGCCACCTGCGCCATTGGCATCTGCTCCTCGATCTAGCAGTAGTGATACAACCTTTTTCCTGCTCCAAAATACAGCTTTACCTAATGCGGACCAATCGTCCCCATCTGTGCTATTGACATTCACTTTTTTGACATCCAGCAACTGTAATACCTCTGCGATGTCACCACTGCCTGCAGCTATTATCAAATTGCTTACACTCATCTTTCCAGTGGAGTTTCTTGAGTCCGTCTGCGTCGGCCAGGGTTGGGAAATTGCCGTGTGGGGTGTTTTGAATGGATTCTCAGACGTCATGTATATCTATATTTTCTAGCTACCAGTGACTGTTAGTATTTGGGCTTTTCTCACTAGAGGGTTGGATACCTGCTTATCGGGTTGGCTGTGTGTTGACACCCATGGGTATCTGGGTTTGAATTGTTCACGTTGGAGGTTACTAAGCAAGTTTTCCTTGCTTTCAACCTCACACTAAACCGGAGGGTAGGTAAAGCCACCTCCTCCGTAGTGGTTTTTTTCAACAGGACGTTGGCAATTGGGAGCCATTTGAAGATGAGGGGAAGATGGCTTCCCATAGTAGCCTACGACTTCAACAGAGGAAGGGAGAGAGTGGAGACAGGCGGGACTGGTGGTGTTTTCCATTGAGGGCGTTGTCAAGGAATATCACCTGTTACGATGTTTTGCATTCCCATACAGTTCATACATATACGGGTCTTTCACAGTTTGTAGTTAGTTGATTCAGGTAGTTGTTTTTCTCGGGGGTCGACCGCCCCAAATGAAGGTTCCGTCAAAGGTTCCAGGCCGCCGCATAGCCTAAGGCTGATCAGGCGTATAGACTCCAAAAAAAACCTCACACTAACAGTCACGTGTTCTGATACAGGTGGCAAAAAGAATTGAACGGCTTGCATAAGAGGCGTATGCATGTCTTATATTTAGCACGCATTATTTAGGCTTAGCCGCGCACAGATATGCAGTATGGATGGGATGAAACTATATACATTCGGTACAAAATTCTACGGGTCTAGTACTTGGTATACCAGCCCTCTGCCTTAATGACAGCCGCTACATGGCGAGGCATTGAGCTGCAAAGACTTTCCAATAGTGACTCTGGAATACCCTTCCAAATTTCTTGCAGTGCATCTGCCAGTGCTTCCTTCACTACTGCTGGTCCTTCAGGCATGTTCATTAGATGAGGGAACCTTTTATGAAGTTGGCTCTTCATATATGCACAAATATGTTCGATCGGATTTAGGTCGGGAGAGCAGGCAGGGTGCTTAGCAACTACCCAGTCGTTGTCCTTCAACCAACGTCTCTAAATATCCCAATGTTGATCCATAAAAACACCCCCATACCATAACCGATATATCACGGGATGTCCTATATCAAGTCAATATCAGTAAGAAAAAACATTTTAAAGTAGGTGATTTTACCTGCATGGATTGACTACGTCCACTGCAAAAGGAACATCCCCTTCTTTCCGCCAAACCCACTTAGCACCCCCCACCTTTACTTCGCTCCACACTGCACTCATCTGACCAAATAAATCTTTTCCATTGATCAAGAGTCTAGTCCTTTCTTTCAAGTGCCCATGCCAATCTTGCACTTGCATGTCATGGTAGAAGCTTTGGTCGCTTTCTTGCTATCCACTTCCGAATGCTCTTTCCTTGAAGCATACGGTCTAGGGTTCGTGGATGGATATTATTTAGCTCCAGAATTTGCATGAGTACCAGCTTTGTTATAGAACGGTCTCCTTCAATCAAGTCGAGGATTATGTTTCCTATAGTTTTCGAAATTTTTTGAGGGCGTCCTAGTGCCTTCTCATTCTCATGGGTTCCTCGCTTAATGTAGCACTTGATGAAGGTATGCACAGTAGATTTTGGCCAGCCAATATAATCTGCTATTCGTTGATAGCTCCATCCTTATTCGTATGCAAAAACAATTTTGCCTTTCTCAAAGTCAGAGAGCTGTTTTCGCTGGCCAGGTGCTTGTAGTAGCGAAGCATCTGGAAGAGAGGTATCAGGGAGTGAAGCACCTGCAGGTTGAGAGGTATCAGCGTGAGTTGACATAAAGCAAAGTAGTAGAGGATACAGTTGGCAACGGACAGTGGACGTTGAACCACGATGTTGTGACCATAAGTAATTGAACCGCGATGTTTTGACCACGTACTAAGACATTCACCTAAGTTGTGATAGGTGCAATTTGATGCATAATCTGAATCAAGCGCGCTGCATGCTCACATCTTATGCAAGCCGTCCAATTCTTTTTGCCACCTAGCTGTATGACCTCTAGGATATGTTACTTTTTTGATTTTATGACCCGTATCCAGACTACCTAGATGACGAGGTCGCGTATCCTCCAGGATAGACCTAAACGATTGTCTAATTCAGTGCCCCATCTCTATGTACAAGACTGGGTGCCCCCGGAAGAAAAAACGATGGCATGACGACAAAATCGCTCAGGTTTACATATTTGATTGGAGGCATCGCGGTCTTCCCCTGCCACAATGGCACAATACACTAGCGCTGCGGAATTCAAATGACCCTTGGCTGCTTCTAACCCCAATACGTCTATACCCTTCTCATCCTAGTTTTATATATCACCCTGATCCATTGTACGAGATTAGCCAGCTTCCAGCTAACTGGGGACAGTTGTTTGTTCGGACCTCTCGATAGCGACTGTTGAAGCCTGTCTTGAGTGAGCCCCAGCGATATGGAAGGGGGGAGGTACAATTCTTGTTGCTAGTCATGACGTCGATTCTCTTGATTTGATTGCATGGGTATTAGTCATGGGGTCACGTGCATGTTACGTTGACTCGATCGTTCGATACCTACAACCGGGTGCCAAGTAATTCATGACGTTGTGGTCCCCCCCTTGGCGCGTCAAGCCAATGAGATTACAGCACTAAGTAAGTGACAACAACTCTCACGAGCTTCAGCCCTGACCAGCTCTCGGACAACTTAGGTACTGTGATTCTGACCAAGATGGAATCAGCATCAAACAACCCAACCCAATCTCATCATAATTTTGGCGCTTATTCTCTACTGCCTCACCCCAACCAGCTTGGAGCACCTTATTTTGACGACGCGAACGCTACTGATTCTCTTAATACGTAGGACTACCTTGTACCGTGGAATCGACAGATCAGCCAATCAAGAGGATCATGCCCTTTTGCGCACAGCAGGTGGGTAGGTACATTCAGACCTGGAATTCGTACAGTGCAAGCGGGGACTTGGGATAATTTCGGGAGAGAACTGCTGCAGGAGTTCAACGAGGATAACAGGGTTACACGGAGGAATATTTCCAGAAAATCGTCAAAGGCATCCGAGGGAAGGAAAATTCTGATGAATCTTGGGCCTGCTTCCTTAACTTCAGTGAATATCAGAAGTGCTGATCTCCCAGGGAAAGATTACTGACTTCAAGTTGGTTATCATGTTCTTGCAGGCGTTTTCTGACCATACAGGGAGAATCGACCGGACGACCCAGCGACAATTAGGGATGTTTAGGGTAGGCTCAAGAAGGAGGCCTTACATGGTGTACGGATCAGAACTCCCAGATGCAAAAGATCCGGAAACATAAGGAGACCGCAGATGGGAGACCCCTGTTACGACCTTGAAAAATGAAAAGCGGCTGGTACGACTTTCAACAATGAGGATCATAACCCGATGGAGGACACTGTTCGGCAATTGAAGGATCTAAGGATCTGTCAGTTAAGAGGCTCGATGCATACGGCGGAAATAACCCAGCAATTAACAGAGCAAAGAGATTTCAGAGCTTGAGGAAATGGCAAAGCAGTGAGGTATACCATAATCCGAATCAGTTTGTACGGTGTGAATTTCCACCAGAAACAACACAGGCATCCCATCAAAGGATTAATGAAGGTTACGGGGATGGAGGTCTCCACGAGAGACAATATCAGGCACTCCGGAACGATGGGACGTTCATCACAAGGGGGGATTCCTAATATTTGAGGCAAGGGGGGGGTTAGTGATAACGATATCAGAGTCCCCTGCCCTGTTATGTCGGAGAATGGATGTGAAAATATGGCAACAGGGTTGGGTCTGGGCGGCCTTGTTGAAGAAAGAGTCGGAACTTGATCAAATCAAGCCGCAGATCAAGCCTCAGTTCAAACTGCATGCAGTACGAACTTAGAGTATCACGCTTGAGGGCCCGAAACCTCCGAATGCTGAGATAACAAGTGCAAAAGGGACAATTAAGTTTGGTCGGTGTGGAAGGGGATTGACGATGGACTTAATACTTGCTAGGGGAGGACGATCGAACAACGATAATGGGAGGCGTGTGCTTGATGGATGAGATTGGCAGATATTTGATGCCTGCTCGCTTGTTTATTGGACTTTTGCAGACGACAGCTATTGAAACGGGGGGCGGTTATGGGGTTGTTGGGGTTGTTGGGGATTAGTTCGCTCGCCCGTTCACATGCATATTAGTCGGGGATCGCGTGTATATTTGTCTGGTCGGAGATATGGTGGCTCGTGTTCTTGTGTTGTTCATGTTCATATTGCATGTTCATTGGGTTATTGGATTTACGGTCATTGTATGTACGGATATTAGGTGCGGTATTCTAAATATAAGCTTGTTTTCACGTCGCGAGCGAGGTCAAGCTAGCCTTAGGTGAGCAACGAGGACGACTTGAGTGTAAGTTTACCCCAAATATCAAAAACCATACTATCCGTGAAGCCATAATATCCGTGCATGCAATGACTTTAAATGATAAACATGCAAGCTGAACATGACCATGAACATGAACAAGAACAAAAACACAAGAACTCGAACAACCCAATATCGACCAACCAAATATACTTGTAAGCGAGGGAGCAAATCCCCAACACCCCCCAAAATGATTCCGCAGGCTGGTTGGTAGTAGCTGCAGATGCTTAAGGACCTACAATACCTACCCCCATTTAGCTTTATCAGAATATTTTGCCTTTTAATTGGCCCATATGGTTTATAATTTAGTGTAAAAATCCAGCATCTGCCATAATCCAAAAAATAGCCCTCTCTTCGATATTTAAGAACTGGTTTTTTTCTCTAGCAGTGGCTGCATAGTCTCTGGTTGTGTCCCTGTAAGTCGCCGACCTAAGATTACCAACAATCACACCATGTACTGTACCATATCTATGGAGCTGTGAAGCTTGCAGCCGAACATGGTGTATAGCTGTTGGCGGCGTATGATCGTGGTCAATCTTGCCTATGGCGGGTAGGTGGGGGTTGTTGTGATGCTCTTAATGCTGATAATTTGATTGATACTGTATACCTAACTAAGTAGGGGTATTGGTCGCTTGTGGGAGGGGTAGACACCCTACCTTGCTTGTATGAAGGCACTCGTCTCCTAACGGAGAAAATGTTCGTATACGCCGAAGTCTAGCGGTGGGACTTGATCATAATATATAAGCCAAAGACCCATTTCCACGCGCCCCCCCCCCTGTTATTCCAAAGTTACCTGTCTACCAGCCAGGTGGTAGGTTCAGAGTTGTTATGGTAGGTGCCGCAACGGGAATCTCGTACTTGTGTTACCCTGAACTCACAATTTGCTTCTACATCCTGACGCAGTAAGTGCTTGATTATTTCTCTCTCATAAATAGTACTCCATGTTTTTGGCTACCCATATATCTAAATAAGACATCAAAAATAGAATACTTTTAGAATTTAATATATTGAGGTAGAGGGGACTCACGTAGTACGAGGCCCTCTATAATAGCAACATCAAAACCTTTGGGGTGCAGGAACGGTTTTCATAATATCACTCAATACGGAAAACAAATTACGAAAAACCTACAATGTCAAGATATTTAGTTTCTACTCCCCGTGTCAGCGAAACAAAAACGTTTCAAAAAGCTGTTGCGAAAGATGAATAGGGATAACATTCATACATTTGACATATTGTTGCAACAAGAGAATACACATATGTATACCAACCAGTCTGAGAGAACAGCGAAAAGTGGTGAAATCATATGTATGAATGAAGTACATGACCCAATCCACAAGGACCAGTGTAAACGAAATACAGAAGCCGCCTAAATAAATAGCAACCCTGTAACAGGATTATCCCTCCCGATCTATATACCAACTAATCCCTCAATCTAGCTGGACTTCCGGCTGGGGCATTATGGCCCCCTCGGCGTGGCTACACATGCCTATTCAAGTATTTTAAATAAATAAAAAACTCTATATGTTTATATATATAGTGTGGAATACATTGGAAAATATGGTTATGAAGCGGAGAAAGAAAGTAAAGACAGGAGACCACAAACGGCCTCCCAACCCGGCATTGAACCTGATCTCGTACCTAATCTAATTGAAGCCAGTGTACATGTTCGATCCAGCAATCGGTTTCAGTTTCGGTATATTGCATATTTATAGGTCTTTGTTACGAGCCTTGTGTTGCTACACTCAATCCCTTCCCATCCTGGCCAAATGCGGGTAATAATTCTAAACCTCATAAACGACGAAAAAAAGGTCTACATTTACATTTATAAACAAACGAGTGTTTGTATTTTCAAAACTCATCACTGGTAGGCAGTTCCGATTGGGGGCCATTACGGAAAGGAAATCAGTCACATTGTTTTCTCTTGTTGCGCAAAATCAGTAAGAAAGAAAATTCGCTCCTCGCCTACACTCTAGGCAGGCTCTCTGCCATATCTCAGGTGCTGTGGGGCGACCACGTATGTACCATCCCCGCATGCCTGTTCCAACACCCCCCTCTCCCATTTCCAGTCTTGCACTGCAACAGGTATACCGAGGCGAGTACTTCGTTCACCAGTTACCTATCATACTAAACGAACAACGCATTGATCTTCTTCAAGATAGAGTCCTTTCTCCCCCTGCCTAGAACGATCTCACTGCAGGAGTCTGTTCGCAGAACCCCTCAGAGACTCCACCTCAACCACCTTTATTGACCCATCCGGCACCGTGCACTTTTCATCTCGCTTTCCAAGGGATTCGCACACAACCTAGTTGTAGGAATTTTCCAGATAAGTTGTGACAAGGGTATATTTCCCGCAACTGGAGGCTGGAATCGATTATTTGACACACGTACGGGTAATAGAAGCCGAAAATCTCGTTTCCATTATCAATCTCGAACTCATTTTGTTGACCCATTTGGCAAAGACATACCACCCATGGCCCAAATGTCCAACACAAAAAGGTGCTCGGGTGTCTTGGCCTGAGGTAACTGTAGCTGCACCTGACATCTGCTCCTCTATTAAGCAGTAGTGACACAACTTCCTGACTTCCCCAATATACAGCTGCACCTAATGCAGACCCATAGTTGCCACATGTGCTGCTGGCATCTGCTCCATAGATAAGCAGTAGTGATGCGATTTCCTTATTGTCCCAATATGCAGCTGCACCTAATGCAGACCCATAGTTGCCACCTGTGCTATTAACGTCCGCTCCGTGATTCAGAAGTAGTGATACGATTTCCGTATGCCCCGCATATGCAGCTGCACTTAAAATGCAGACCCATTGTGAGTATCTCCGCGATTGGCATTCACCTTTTTGAGCATCCAAAAATTGCAAAATCTGCCGGCTGTACGCTGCTTGGGCAAAATAGATAGCATCCATCTTGTAAGTGTGGTCTCTCGCGTCCCTGTGCGTCCGCCGCGCCTCAGAAATTGCCGTTCGGGTATTTTAAATCAATATATATAATCTGTACATATATATAACTATAGGTATGTGGGATCTGCGCACTCGAGGGTTAAATGCTTGCCTATCGGATTGATTGCGTGTTCAGGACAGACTTCAAAACAAGTGAATTCGAGGAGGTTGTGACTGCTACAGCCTAATGTATAATTGAGTCTTGGGTTATATCGAACATGCCGCCCCGCATTTGGGGTCATGTGCTCTGCAATATTCGCAACCTGAACTGCAGCCGCTCTCTCTGCAGTTCCTAAAGCTGTACTGTATGTAACACTCATTTCGTCGGTCAGTGGTAGCAGAACGAGTAAGATTCTCGAGAGCAGCGTGTTGCAACCGCATAGCGCTAATCGAGGCTATGAACACATAATGTTGACCACACCAAAATATCCTGTTTTCTGATGCTACTAACTCGCAATTTAAAATCAATCTGCTGGCACGTGGTTACTGTAAAAACTTAGCGTACTTCACTATGACAGTCAAGCCCGTTGGCTCAGTGAAGAGGTGATATATTCTCTAATTGCTCATATATGCGCAGTATATACAGTGCCATGCAGAGTGTCTTCGAGATTCAGCCGCGCAGGGACCAGTGCACGTGGAGGGCGCGGCTAACTGGCTGTTTAGGCGACTACTCCAGCCCTTCATTGATCTCATCCGACATAATGCTACCTTTTAATAACACTTTGCAGGCAGGCAAAGGCATGAGTATCTTGGTGTTTGAGCACCTAGCCAGGGCATATATAGAATAGCCGCGGCCTGCACGTGCGCTGATCCCTGCGCGGCTGAATCTCGTAGACTTTCTGTGTTTGCTCCCCCGCTTGCTTAGGTTACTTTCTGCCACCCCATCCACTCCCGCATCACATTTGTAACACCACCTGTCGATCCCACCTGATGTACCTACACAGTTAAACTCCAGTCTAAATTCCAGCAGAAGCAGGCTCTCCTGTTCTGACGCGCGTCTATTGTACTGCGCTTATTGCTTGCCACGCCTGCATTTTATACACAAAAGAAAACGGTTTGAATTTCGCCTATATATTCTATCTAAGTAACTACGAAATACAAGACAACGCTGTCTCCCTCTATGCCGCTGCCAGGGGGATTTCGCGGGGGTTTTGATGCCATAGTGGTATATCGCTAGTGCGGCAAGACAGCAACGAGCGAGGTGAGTATAATTCCAGGGTCGAACTGTCCTAATGATATATAGATAAGAAATGAGTGGATCCAGATTCCGCCTAGCTTTAAGCTTCCCTCTCGCATGCAGAACAACATTAGCCTTCAATACCAACAAGACAGGAATAGAGGCCTGTGCCCGGTATGAAAAAAGAGAGGGATATAGGATGAGGCCGGTATGAAAAGAGATAAAATATAGGATATGAGGCCAGTTTGGAAAAAAGATAAAAATATAGGATACGAAAGGAGAGAGTGAGCCGGTATGTGACGATATGGTCCATGCCTCATCTTCGCTCTCAGATCCAGGGCCTCTTACGCGTTGACGTCATGGCTCTGAGTATAGACCCTAAAAATTAAAAAAAGTACCAACTAAGCAGGTACATGGCATACAATACTTAGTATAGGCCAGGTTCAGTGTATAAGAAAGAAGCTGTCTTTTCTCAGTTCTAGCTAAGCTCTGGGTGAGTTTATTACGAGACACCTGGAATCCGGCAAGTAAATCTGCCCGAATAGTATAGGAGAATTAAGGAAGTTTGTATTTTTCAATCTTTTCTTTTTCTAAAAACGCAAAAAAATCAGTCAGGAGGGAAATTCGTTATATATAATTGATCCCCTCCGCCTACACTCCTCTCGGCCGTTATCTGGAACAGGGACCCTAAATAACAGAACGCACTTAATAGAGAGAATAATAATCGATGTGCGATATTAACGTGCCAGGTAACAAAGGAGATTCATCACATCTGAGGTACTCTGCATTGCCTCGCACCACCGTGAGCCCCTCACCAATCTATCTGCACTGCCACCAGCGACCGAGTTTTCGCTTACTACTAAATAAACAACGCATTGATCCTCTTCACGGTAGAATCCATCCTCCCCCTGCCTAGAATGAGCTCACTGCAGGAGTCTGTTCTCAGAACCCCTAGCTTCCTCAGAGGCTCGATCTCAACTGTCTTTATTATCCCATCCGGCGTCGTGTACGTTTCATCTCGCTTTCCAAGGGATTCGCACACAACCCAGTTGTAGGAAGATTCCAGATAAGTGGTGGCAAGGATATATCGCCCGCAGCTGGAGGTTTCAATCGATTCCTGACGCACGTACGGATAATAGAAGCCGAAAGTCTCGTTTCCAATATTGATCTCATAATCATGTTGTTCATTTGTTTGGCAAAGACAAACATCACAGATGGCCCAAATGTCCAACACAAACAGGTGCTCGGGCTGCTGGGCCTGCGTCAACTGTAGCTGCCCCTGGTTCTGTGGGCATACTGCCACATTGTGGTCGTAAGTAGGGTCACGAGTTGGCCAATCCATCAGTTGCCTCCATGCCGGGAACCATTGGCAATTGTGACCGGCGCCATCGCCTGCGTATGGGAAGTCAAACAAGATCTCAATCTTGCGCTCAGGGGGAAGCACGTGGAAACATCTATTCCATGCATCTCCATCGTTTATGCCCGCATTGTATGTTGGCAGTTGAGTTGTGCGGAGGAGGTAAAATAGTCCAGCAACTTTGTCCGTGGCTTGTGTTGCATAGCGCTTAGCCATTTGCTGTACAAGCTCATAGACACTACAGCCGCTCGTGCTATCCACTTGGGCAGCAAGCTTTACAATAGGTTGAAGGGCTTGCCTCAAAGTTGTGGGTTTCCCTCCTACCGTGCTTCTGGTGTTTAGAATGATATGCGCACTAGTCTTGTACAGTATTCCTGCATTGTAAGTCGTGCTTTCGCTCCTGATTTCTTGCAAGGTCCAGGCGCGGCACAACCAGTGTCGTGGGTTGTCCCAACCCTTTGTACTGAAGGGCTGTCCAAGGCCATTGAAGTAGCGTGCAATCCCTGCTGCTCTACGGTATATGTTGCCAATCGTGGGGACGTCCAGCTTCCATTCATCATCCTTAATGTCATTCGCCGTGGATTTCTGGCGGAGGCATAAGACATCAAGCCACACGTACTCTGCCCCCTTGTTGAGCAGTTCCCTTCGAACACCATGTTCCAGGTTGAGCCCTCGAGGCAGCGGTGTAGGCCACTGATTCTGATTAATAGATGTTTTCACTGGCAACATCTCATTAGTCCAGCTGTGTGTGATGGCCCAGAATGGAGGTACACCTTTCGATAGATCGATATCCGTGGGTAGTAGATCGATATCTTGATCAGCGCCGCCAGGTAGATATTCCCGTGCGAGACCCTCTGAGTGAAGCATCCGGAATTCCACTACCCGATTACTCTTCAGGTCCCAGATCCGACGTGGCATGATGCCATATGGGGCTATTATCAGTTCCTGCCCAGCACCATCCATGTAAATTGCCTTTTCCCTCGCTTCGTCAATGTGCATTGCATTGGCTAACCACCGGCCCCTGTGTACTGAAACATTGGAGTCTGGGTCGTTGAAGTGCTTCCATGCAACACGGGCTGCAGCATATGCTAAGCCCAGGTCATATCCCTGGTTCACCAAATAACGGACGTCGTTCCGAATCCACACCTGCATCTGGTTAGCACGCCACTATAAGCACTAATTAACACCTATGTCTGATTCAAGCCTTTACCTTACAACGTTCAGCTGCCTCCTGCTGGACCCCTACAAGGGCCACAAGTGCCCTCCTAAGCAATCCCTCGTCGACCACATTGCAGGGAATATCGGCCTGCGCTAGGGTAAGGTTGCCGTCCCACGTATGTGTCTGATTGTTGGCGATAGTTTCCAGGAAGTCATGGCATGCAGCGGTAGAGGAAACTTCCATAGATGTCAAGTAGCTTCCGAATGGCATTGGAAAGGGAGGCCAAAGCGTAGTATCCCGTTCAAGTTTTTGGACTGGGTCATTCATGGTTCTTGATAGGATTGTAACAGTGCCTTCCGTAGCTCCCCCCGCCCGAGCTGCGTCTAGGGCAGTCGGATATTCACCTCTAACAGTCTCATACTCGCCACCAACGTGAAAAGGATCAGCTCCATGATCTAGCAGGAGTGAGACAAGGCTCTTGTTGTCTTCATGCGCCGCCTTACCCAAGAGTGACCCATACATACAGTCCACGAGGTTGATATCAACTCCATGGTCAAGGAGTAGGTCGATGATGTCTCGGTTCGGCAACCCAGCAAAAACAGCGCCAAGTGCAGATCCATACTGACCACCTATGGCGTTAATGTCTGTTCCTGGATATTCCAACAACTCCGACACAATACCTGTGTGACCGCTATACGAAGCTGCAGCCAATGCAGTCCCATAGTCTCCACTAACGATGTTGGTATGTGCACCAAACCCCGGCAATAGCGAGACAACTGCCGTTTTGCCCTGAAATGCAGCCGCAGCCAATGGAGTTCCATATCGACCCGTACTACTGGCAGCGTTGACATCTGCTCCTCGGGTTATTAGCTGTGTCACAATATCCGCATTTCCATAATATGCAGCGGCAACTAATACCGTGCCATACATGCCACCTACGAGTCTGATATTTGCCCCTCGCATGACTAGTAGTGATACAATGTCCTTACTTCCAGACGCTGCAGCGGCAACTAATACTGTGCCATATTTGCCGCCACTGCCGTTGACATCTGCTCCCCGATCCAGCAGTAGTGCGGCAACTTCCGTATTTCCCCTATATGCAGCTGCACCTAATGCAGACCCATAGTCGCCACCTGTGCTGCTGACATTTGCTCCTCGATCCAGGAGTAGAGATACAATTTCCTTATATCCGCGAAATGCAGCTGCACCCAATACAGACCTATTACTGCCACCTGAGCTGTTCACATCTGCTCCTCGATCCAGCAGTAATGCTACCCTTTCTTGCCTTCCAGAAGCCACGGCTGCACCTAATGCAGACCCATACCGCCCACCTGTGCTGTTGATATCTGCTCCTCGTTTCAGGAGTAGGGATACCATTTTCCGGTGTCCTGAAAATGCAGCTGCACCTAACGCAGACCCATATTGGCTGGTACTTGCGCTATTGATATCCACTTTATTGATATCCAGCAAGAACAATAAGTGATGGATGTTGCCACCGGCTGCAGCTCGGATCAAATCACCTTCACTCATCTTGCCAGTTCAGTCTCTCGAGCCCGTATATTTCCGCTAAGGCCTAGAAACTACCGTGTGGGGGTGTTTTGAATCGATTCTGAGGATATAAATATATATATATATATATATGAATATTTACCGAGCTACTAGTGACCATAAGCATGTGCTTCACTCGCTCAAAGGTAGGATACTTGCCTATTGGATTGGTTGGGTTTTCA
>Ga0307511_10005095_pt1 | contig 13402 bp, 7 predicted proteins | sample 13_EM_MG_FD_200266 | JGI IMG/M metagenome (GOLD analysis project Ga0307511, IMG submission 200266) | Populus trichocarpa ectomycorrhiza microbial communities from riparian zone in the Pacific Northwest, United States - 13_EM | ecosystem: Host-associated > Plants > Roots > Unclassified | place...
CTCCCACCCCCGCCAAAAAAAAAAAAAATTCAACCAGCTGGGACAAGAAAGTTTCCAGACATAAAAAGCTGGTCTTCCAGCATGCCACATGCCGGCGTAACAGAACTAAAAATTTCAACAATGTCAGAGCTGTCATAAAAGATCTGGCAAACATATGTTACCTGACCAAGGACTGTTAGAATCAAAGAATCCCCAATAGCAAACCATTCGTCACTTATCCCAAACTTTCTGTTTAAACCAGTAACAAGGAAAACCTGAGCCAAAATATTAACAAAAATGAATATGTATAATAGACTCCATTAAACACAATTATCCACTGCTAAGCCTGGCTTGAAGTGAATCGTAACACAAACCTGAGTCATCCCAAGAGCTGTACCAGTTACAGTAGTAGCAACAAAGATCTTGCGCAATGGAACATTTTTCAAAAAGCCATTATACAGTCCAACTCCAAGCAGTGATGCAACTGAGGTAACAAGCTTGACACGTCCAAGAAATTCTGGAGTGAAACCAAGTTTATTTGTGCTGAAAACAAAAAATTTTAGATATCACAGTCAATCAAAAATTTTGAGTAGAGATGAAACTAAATTATAAGGACGAGTTAATGCTAATCATTGTCTGCACATACGTGAAAAAAAACATGGCAGAATCTGATTGTGGTGTTGCCTGCCACAGGAAAATAAATAAAGTGGGAAGAAACACATTGGGCTGCTTAACAGCATCCCATAACTGAACAATATGCTGCTTTGAGCTTTCCAGAAAACCAGAACCAGGCAAAGCAAGACTCGGTCCACTTGCCGGACCAAGCACACGCTGTTCTCTCACAAGAACAGCAACTGCTGATGTTATCAAAGGTAGCAACGCCGTAACACCAAAAACAAACCTGAGAATGAAAAATCAGCACTAATTTGATTAATTTGAATGTCATCAGTGCCAAGTTATTACACTTGTCCAAAACCACTTTCGAGTACCTTACACCATAAGCATCCACCAGAGAGCCACTAAAGTAAGAGCTTACAATCCCACCAAAAGCCGACGACCCCCAACATAAAGACTGAAGAGATCCTGACATGCTTTGTGACTCCCCACGAGCCCTCTCCACCACCATAGAATCCACAACCTACACAATAAACCAATTTTGGGGCAAATCACTGTCATGTAATTAGCCACTGCCTTTCAAGAAAGGGTACCCCAAGCCTCTATGTACAGAATTTCTTTTCTTGGCAAGCACACACGAAAAGTTTGTTGTTAAACCCACAGGAGTTGAAAATCAATATCCTTAATATGAAATTTTGACTTCATAAGCAGAGCACCAGCCCTGAGATGAATTTGCTGGTAAAGTTCTGTTAAAAATAAGCCTCCGCAAATTAGTACCTCCTGTATACCACTCTGATGAACAACCCACAATCATATCATGAAAAAAAAAAGGGTAAACCTTAGGGTGACACTGCTAGGTAATTAATAGTTGACATTATGTTAATGCAAAACAAATTAGCTCACAATTAATTCCATATATTTCAAAGCATTAGCATATTTTAATGATCGTTCAACTGATACCGCTAAATTCAGTCATAAACACATCATATTCTCTCAAAAAGTCATAGATTCTTAATCAATCCTTAAATCAATGACTGTTATGCCCAGGCATTTTAATAAATTCATGGCATTGAAGATACTCACAACATCTGAGAAAGCAACAGAAAGCGATCCAAGAAGTATGCAGAAGGCAGCACTGTACTTGCTATCAACAAAGGTAGACATCAAACTCCAAGAAAGCGCACCGAGAAGTCCTGAAAGAACCAAGTATGACCTTCTTCGATAACCAAAGAGTGGAACAGAATCACTGCAACAGCAAAACCATTACTTAAAAGAAATGCAGAAATGAAACAATTTCTTGCACAGCAGGAAGGAAATGTAAAAGATATAGACAAAAAATAAAATCGCACCTAATAAACCCATAAAGAGGTTTGATAAGCCAAGGTAACGCGGAAAAACCGGATATCACAGCTGTCTAGTCAACCATGTACCTTGTCAGTCCTCGAAGATAATAAAAAGAACACATGAACAACAATAAATTTCCTCTTATACCATGCAACCAATTTCAAAAAAAAAAAATCATCAAGATTTTAAGAAAGATGAACCACTATCAAGAAAAAAAAAATTAACAAGAGGAACATTAACTGGATAAAAACTCAAACATTAACTTTTCTCGTCACCTCATCATCATAAAGAAAACAAGCAGGACAACTTACCTCTGCAGGTTCTAAATGCAAATCATCTTTCAAGTAAAAACTGACAGCGAGCCTAGCAAGGCCCAAGACACCTTGAACAAAATACACCATTGCTACTGCAATATTATCTGGTGACAAGTCCACGCCAAAGCATATTCTGCTAATAAGATATTTGCTTATACGCATAGCATTTTTACTAGTTGAGCTCATCTCCCCTTCAACATCTGCTGTTAACATTTCTCTTTCACCAGCACCTAGTTCAAACATGAGCACACGTACATACATTATCTGATCTACCCAAAAAAATAAAGCTTCTAGAAATTATAAACTTTTTCCAGTTTATTAAGATTGAAAATCTTTAATTACAGCTCTTGATAAATGCGGATTTTTAAATTTAAATTTATGCTTAATCTCTGAAAAAAGAACCTCTCCCTTAATCTATTAACTTAAGCAGCCATTACTTTTAACGACAGAAGAAGTGGACAAGTGCAGCAGCTAGGGTTGTTTTCTGAGATATCCAAAGAAAAATGAAAACTCACTATAGACATAATCTGATCGTAATTGACGAGTATAAACTTACTGTTTGTTGAATCCAAAACCGAGTCCTGGCTTTTGTCACGCCGGTGAGATGGCGTGGGCATGTTGATTGCAACCGACATATCCTTTCCCCCAGCTAGTTTCCGCCGTGGCCTCCGGCGAGTTCTTCTGTGAGAGACAATGGATAAGCGTTTCCGGTGAATCTGGAAGTGGGGAGACAAGGTGAGAGAGGATAAAATTGGATTTTGATGAGAGGGTAAAATTGAGAATGAGCTCCTAGAGTTTGTTGAAGCCATTATGAATATTATTTTTAGTATTATTAATTGCTGAAAAATAGCAGTACAGGTTTTGAATTTTGATTGCTGCTGCTTCTTGTTCCGGTCAAAATGACTTGAGTATCCTTGTCAATACGATGAAGCATCGTGGGCGATAAATTGACACGTAACCATTTAAAGCCCGTTAATTATATGAGTGGACTATATCGGCGGGTTTCAGTTTTCGCCCATTTATCAAGGCCCATTTCTTGAAAACATGCACGCCCCTTTTTCTCTTCCTTTCTTCTCCTCTAAAACACCAATCACATGCGATTATATTTTTATTGATGTAAGTTATCAAAAACTATATAAAATAATTTTAATTTACATTAATTCTCTATTATTTATTCAATGTTGATTTAATTATATTATAGTATAGAAATACAACCTAAAGGGTTGTAAAAAACATATTGTGTATTAACTCTTAAATCAATCACAATTCACATGCAAACAAAAAGAAATACATAAAAATGTATTATATGTTTTATTTTATGTATAAGACAATTAACAAAAATAAAATGATAAGATTAGTAGAATATTAAAAAATAATAAATAAAGAGAGAGGAAAAAAACTCGTATACTTGGAGTCAAATATAAACGTTTTTTTTATTAACGTAGGTGTCCGAACCAGCTTGCACGAACCTCAACTAACCCCACATGCTTTAAAATCAACGATCATGTAAGCTTTCAGTGGCCATCATATTAACAACCATATAACTCGAACCTGAGACCACGGAGGAAACAAATCCCTTAATCTCAAGTTCTTACCACTGGGCCATCTACTAGATGGTTAGACGCTCTTAGTTTTATACAAACTTGATTATACTAAAATTATACACGGATGATATGTCATTATTAGAAATGATGTGTCATTTATATTTTATTTTTTATACCTTACCAAAATTAAAGCATATGTGTTTTTTTATACCTTATCATTGTGATAATCTTTATATTCAAGATGTGGCATTATTGGAGAACTTTGACAGGGAAAAAAAAAACAATATAATTTCAAGACATTAATTAGATATTCGAATCTTGAATAGTTAACATGTTTAGATATTTACTTTGTTTACTACACGTGAAGCGTAGCCTTCATCAATTTTCATTAAATCCAACAATTCTGTTGTGTGTACAAACTAGCTCGTTTTTCATTAATAAATGGGTATTAGGTAAGAAAGGCAACAAGAACCAATCATTGAAGGCTTACACATATCAGCGTGTGACGAAGCATAACCGGTACCACAATACTATCACATCTGCAAGAAAATAGAAATTCCTCAAGAGTCGAGACTGAAGAGCCTACGGTCCCGTTTTGATTCCATGTTAGGTCTCTCCACCAGCCACCGGCAGAGAGCACGCTGTCTTGTTGGGCAGGACCGCCTTGTCTGCCGATCGTTTTTTCGTGGAAAAGGCCAACAATTTAAATCCTTGATGGCAAATTTTTGGCACTTGAAAAGAATGAAATCCTATCTGTGTCAGGCTGGTGCAAGGCTATAGAGATACCATTAACTTATCCAGCATTATTTAAGGTAGTCCACCAGTGATTCTGCTTTCAGAATACTGATATTTGATTGGGGCAAACGGCGTCGTGGCATGGAAGTTTTGAAGGTGTTCTAACTTTAGTCTGCTTGATCTGTAAAGAATTTCAGTCACAGAGACTATTCCCTCGGAACTGTTCCCTTCAATAATTACAAGTCTTGCTTGCATCATTGGGCCATATAGTAATACAAATAATACAAGGAATTATTATTTCAAGACAGATTGACAACAAGAACATTATTAACAAGAAGATGGAGAGAGGGCGTACCGAAGAAAAGAAAAGGATTCACTACAGTTGAGATTATTGGACCTATGTGCTTAATTAACTATTCTATGATAGCTACTAGCTATTTAATATAAAGAAAAGATAAAGTAAGCTTTAGTCACGCATCATCATCACACCAACTCGAAACCAAACTCTGCGGCCAAACCCAACATCAAGCACCAAAATCATCACTTCAATAAAATCAAATTTACAGATCATATTTTGGCTTCTGGGTCCCTGTCTATTTTCTACAAGGAGAGAGTAACGAAGTGATAAAACAAGGGAGAAAACATGAAAACAGGTTCAAGCATTGCATTGAATTACCTCCTATCTTTGCTTACGCTTTTATCAATTACACCTGTCTTGAATTGAAGCAAGAATTTGGTAATAGTCCTACAAAGCTACCCTTATGATGAGAGAGTAGTTGCCTGGTTGGTTTATTTCTTAGGTTGGTCCAGCTTTCAGGCAAGGAAGACTACTCGAAATTATGAAAACTGGCATCAGGAACAAGTTCACAAGCATTATCTGGATCCACTTCATCTATTCCCTCCTCTAACAGCATCACCTGGTACCGGCATTCATTGCTGCAGAATGCCCTTTCCCCTCTGAAAAAGAATTAAATCATTCGAGGAAAGCTTTAATTTTATCGGTAAGTAATCGGAGATGAAACTAGAAATAAAACAATCTAAGCACTACAAATAAATCATAGCAAGTCAGTCCAATATCAGAGATATTTGTATACTTATCAGTTCAAAATTATTTGGAAATAGTCTGAGATTCCAAGAAAAGAGCACGCAGGTTGATCGATTGAATGTTTGTTGAATTTAAAAAAAATATATTACTATGTATGAGCTGAATCTCCATGTCTAATGTGTAAGTTAACAAGCTTGCATAGCCTTCACATAAATCATGTTGAAAGAAAGCAGAAACATCTCAAAAAAGGAAACTTGAACTAACCTGTAAATGTAGATGTCTTTTCCCTGCTCAAGATTCTTCTTGCAAGAAGAGCAGAAGCTTAAGAAACTATCAGATCGATAAGTTAACCCGTCACCCAAAAATCTATTGTTGTCTTTCCTTGAAGAAGCAGAGAAGCCAACAGCACCACAACAGCTCTCAACAATGCAATTGTCAAAAATATGAGTAGTTTTGGGAACAGGCCCGTGAGTGATTACACAAGTATAATCCTCAGAGAGCTCCATTTCACTAGCAGAAAGACACCCAGTGAAGACCCGGGGAGAATTAGGAGTGTCCATGCCCGAATTAGCCGATCCGAATAATGATTTCTTCACTGGAGAAGGGGATAACCCAGATGAGAAAGAACCGAATTGAGAGTTTCTCGTTTTGATACCAAAATCACCGTTAAGTTTGGGAGATTGATCCGTTGGTGAAAGAAATGGTGGAGGCAAAGGAGGGATTTGGATCTTTAATTGGGACCCAAACAGAACCATTCTGCTTTCTGGTTTTGACAAATTGGAGTCAGTTTCTTCATCGTCAAGAGCATCAACAATGCCAAGACCAATGCCTTTGGAGTCTAGTTTGTCCCAGTGGCGCCTGGTATCAGGTTCCGGGGTTTTAGGACTGGGGCATGCGTCATGCCAGAAGGGGTTTTTGAGGCCTGAGAAGGGCTTGCTATCAAGAATTGAAGTTGGGCTCATAATTGCCTCTGCTGTTTCTGAGAAGTTCTTGAAGGTGAGGCCAGTGAGCAATTTCGGAAATGAAGTCGGTTTTCTGAACTTGTCTGTTGGAGAGGGGATTGAGCTATGCTGTGACATTAGAGCTTGCTTGCTTGTTGCAGTTCTTGATCTCTTTTTCATCATCTCAATCAAATACTATATTCCCACACTGAGTACGAATACATAAAAATTAATGAACGAGCTACCAAATTTAATTAAAAAAATGAAGGCTTTGTTAACCAACAAAAAAAATGACAGGAGATTTACCTGGAAGGATTTGTGATTTTACCCAGTAGTATCCATGGATTCCAGGGGCTAAGATCAAGACCAGCTTCGAGCTCAGAAATATGAAAGAAATTCTTGGATACGTGGCTTCCTTGAAGGTTTATGCTAGGGAAAGATAGGCAAAAGACTGGTGCTAGTACAGTCAAAACCGTCATATTCAGTAAACCAAGAAATAGAAGAGCCAATAATAGGATCCATGAACCCCTCTGCTTCCACTATAGCTCTGTGATCACTTCCATTTCGAAGAGCCAACAAGAAAGAAAGAAAGAAAGAGAATCACTTTTTCCCAGAATTTCTCGCTCTTTAAACCTCAATTCATCAGCAGGAATCCCTGAGCTCATAGAACAGACATGCAAAGAGGCCCCCGAGAGTTATGATCAACAGACCAGACGTGCATGCCTCAGACACCACCAATGACAAAAGAAGGTTTTGTATTTTTGTTCTCCTCTCACTTCGCTTTCTTTCTCTCCTCTCTCCTGGCTCCTGGCTCCTGGCTCCCTCTCTTGTATCTCTTTATGTTTTTTTTTTTATGTGCCTTCAATAGTTTATTTCAACAGGTTTTGTCACCAAAAAAAAAACCCATCAAATTCAAAGCCTTAGAAACAGACAAGACCCACTAGCACAAACCCTGAAAAAAAAAACACAAATTATAACTCATACATGAATAAGAAAAAAAAAGGACTAGTGACTGGTAAATACAGAGCGGTGTATGATAGCAATCGAACTGTTACTCTCTTTTCCTTTCAGTGGGCTGTCCTTTTGCATTACTTTTTTAACACTTTAAACCCACTATTCCACTCTTTACATCATCAGGACCTGAGACATCGGCCATGAAATAGCAAAGAGGACGGTCAAAATAAGGAAAGAGAGCTCGTGGGATTGAGGGGTGGTTGTTGTGTGGATCTTAAAGGAAGTTATGCATGGAAATCAGTGGTTTTGATAAAACCACTCCCTTGCCTTACAAATGACAATCACGTCGGTTTTTGAATTGCCACGAAGTGCTCTCTCTGTCCCTGTCTGTCTCTCTCTCGACTCTTGATTGGTCAGCAGTGACTTTAATTGAGGTTTAGATATGGGCTTTTTCGTGAAATGGTTTTGTATAATTCAGTAACAGGGATTAAATGAGGTTATTTTTACGAAAGTGTTCAAGTCACTGTAGAAATATCCTCTCCCTGGCTCTTTACCTCAGTAACCTGACAGATTGTGATTATGAAAATACTACACAGAAACACGAAGGCCTAAAATAAAGACATAACCTTACTCTGTTTCGTACTTGTACTAGATTAGTTCTTCATCTCATCAACTCGAGTACCGAAAGTGTCCTGCATTATGCATCATTGCCTTACAAGATCAAGGACGAATTCGACGATGCATATTGTTGTGGGCGTCAATAAAAGTGTAACTGGTCGAGAAATTTAAATTGTTCGAAACTAGAGAAGGGTTAATTTGTTCTAATCAATCAGGGTTGATGGTTTCATCTTCAAGAATTTTCTTCTCTCATTGTGATGAGCATGCATTCTCACACATCTCCTCCTGTGAAGCCTGTGCACTACAGACATGCTGTAAAATCATAATGGATTTAACATGGAACTCTTATACACAGGAGATATAGCGATCTATATACATATGTAAGAGGTTAATCTTTCATTTAATAAAAATATCTTGCCTTCTGGATGATTACATGATGTGAATAATTCTAACTCTAAATTTACATCCATTTATTTATCTTGTGATTTGATGTGATCAATTTATTCACATATGCCAATCAACTGCGATGTACTGAATCTACGTAAAAGAAATATATTAATAAGCACAAAAACATGATGATATGCTCTGAATCCCATCATCTCAATTCGACTCTTTAACGAGTTCTGTAAAATATCCTTCTGCTTGAAAATGTAAATTATTAATTATTATTTTTACAGGAAAACTCGGCTCGGCTAGGACATGGTAGAAGCGGAGCCTAAAAGCAGGTAAAATATCCAAGCCTGTTAAGAGCATGTTTGACATTGTAAGCTTTTTTGAGTTTTTTCTCAGAATTTAAATTATTTTAAAATAATTGATTTTTTATCATTTTAATATTTTAATATGTTAATATCAATAATTAATTTTAAAAATATTATTTTAATATATTTTAAAATAAAAAATATTTTAAAATACAGTCTCTATTACATTTTCAAACGTGCACGTCACCACCGTAATCATCAAGATTTTTAACTGGATCCCACTTCAAAAGGCATAGACTTCTGACGACATCCGGCCCCACAAACAAACGTAGGCCCACACTAGTTCTATTCTGCTACAGTAATAGGTCGTGTCATCGTCTCATGCTAGAGCATTTGTTTAGGCAAGTGAGTTAATAATGGTGCCATCTTTAGATGACTGAAACACCCTTTGAAAATGCATGGATGTTCTTGTAAAGCAAGGGCCGATCTGGAAGTTAAGCCGAAAGAAGGAATCTGGAGACGCCCGACTGGAAATGATGGGTCTACACTGTATGATGGACATGACCACAGTTACCAGGCTCGGGCGGATCCCCATCTCTTACTACAGAGAGAGAAGCCTGGAGGCTGGAGATTCTATCTTGTTCGTCTTCTTCTAATTTAACGGAAATTTCATCTTATCTATATATAATATAACATTCGAGGACAGATTTTAAGAAAGGTTACGTATACAATTCATTCACCTAATCATTCTGCGACGAAATATCCGTGTAAATGAATTAAAGAAGAGACTATTGTATGTCATGCTTGAGGATGCTGATTAGGATGGAAAACTGATGGAACGGAGAAGCTCTTAAAATTGGGTTTTGTGCATGCATGACTCTGTCTGTATGTGGAAGATTGGTGACGTGAATATTAGAGAATCAATTAACGTTGGAGAAGTCTTGAGATTCGAAAAGCCACGTTCTTATCAAGAGGGATACTCATACTCTGTCCTAAGCACGGAATTTAACAAAATTTAGGTACCTAACACAAACAAGCAAAAGCAAAAGCGAAAAAAAAATACAAATCTTTGCTGTGGAGGAAAATTGCTGCGATCGGTTGTCAAAGATGAGCCAACTAATGTATTGTTCTTTCTGTAATTCATGCATGATTCTGTGTTAGTATAGAATTCATAGTTGTTAGGATATATTTATCATGTGGCAGCACAAAGTTTTTGAAAATAGAGTTGTGATTATTCGGTTTTGGCAATATATTGAAGTAAGTTTTGCAACTGGAGAGAGTCTGGGTTATAAGATGAACAGTTTATTGTTATTTCAAAAAAGGCGTCAGTAAGAATTGTGTTCGAGGAGGTCTGGTGATGAGCACTTAACTCGATGTTTTCGATGTCTCGTATAATTGGAGGGCCTCTTTTAATCCAAAATTTTGAAAGAGTGAAGCATGATTGCTAGACCTAGAAGAACAAATATATTGGATGAAAAAACACACAGCGGACGAGGGTACTGTTGTTTTGTTGCTGCTGTTGATAAGACACTATTAGAAGTATATTATATATAGTGATATTTACTGGCAAAGTTTTTTATTATTAAATTCATGTGATTACTGATAAATTACTGATAGTATTCTGTTAGTAATATGCAATTTTATGGATAGAATTTTATATGGGTATTTTAGCGGTAATATATTAAATTATTTCAATGAAATTATCGATGAAATGAAATGAATAATGTGTTTTTAATGTGTATTTTATTTATAAAGCTATTCATAAATTTATTAACGACGGATTTACCTAAATATCATAAATCACCGATAAATATATTTTTTATAAATATTTTTTATTCATAATATTATTGGTAAAATAATCATAAATAAACTATTAGAATAAGTACCAATAGAAATTTACATTGATAAAACTGTTAAATAAAAAGTCATATGAAGAGCCATCGACAAAGAAGTTAGGGCAAAAAAGAAGTCATAAAGAAAAAGAGATAAGGCCATACGATGCCTTCTGTATCAAAAAGATAGCTCGCAAATGTCCAAAAAAAAAAGAGTCATGAGGAACTTGGTGACACTAGCAAGTGTCGTTTTTTTCCGACTTGAATCATGTTTGTGTGATCATTGTAATATACTTTAAAAGATTTGAAAAAAAATATTGTACATGTATTATGAATATAAATTTATTATACTGCTAACAGAAAATAAATTAATATAATTTTTTTATATTGTATAAAAGTTAGATAATGGTAATTTTTTGTTATTTTAAATTGGGTTAATTTTTTTTTATTAAAGCATGTTTTATTTTTGCATTTTAAAAATACATTTAAAAAATTAAAATTTTTTTATTTCTTTTCTTTACTTAAAATTAATATTTTTTAATATTTTTATATTATTTTAGTATGTAACAAACCCAAGAAACCAAACCCAAGACAATAGAGTCTGACTCGACCGCCATATCTGATATTATTAGATCTCATTGTAACATTTAAAATCATACTTCATATTTTTTTTATATTTAAAATAAAAATAATTATTAACCCTATCATATCGAAGGTTATTATATTTAGCAAAACATTTAAAATCATGCTTTAAATTTTTCGGTACAATATGCTACTTCATCATTAAAAAAAAAAAGCGTAAACAAAGTGTAGAAAGAAAACATAAAAAACAAATACAAAAAGGCAATTGATAATTCATTTTATGCTTATGGTAATTGATTCGATGGTTTGTACAGGTGTTGTTGACTGGGGCAACATCAATTTCTCGACTTCAAGTAGTAAAAACTAGTTAGCAGCTGCAGGCAAATCAATTTTCTTTTTTTTTTTTTTTAAATATAACGTGTTATTAATATGTTTTTTAATACCAAGAAAAATTTTAATTTTAATTTTAATTGAAAATTTAATATTTTTATTTTTATTTTAAAAAAATAAAAAATAATGTGTTAAAAAATATTAAAAAAATTATTAATATTAACTAAAGAAAAAAAAATTAAGAAATATATACAGATTAAGACACTTGCCGAAAAATCTCAAATTTTTTTTATTTAATTGTATGGAAATAATTTAGTTTTGTAAAAATAGTAATAAGTTAAATTCTATTGAAACAAAATATTTTGCTAATATAATTTCTCATTTTCTTATCAATTTATTTTCTATATTCTTTGTTTAATAAAAATCAAGTGCATTAAGAAAAAAAATGACAATTTAAAATAAGAATAAATACACATCTCTCTTATTAAAACTTTTTTATTTTATTAACATGCTCCATTTATTTTGAATTTTTTTTTACCATAACATACTCGATGTGAATATATTAAACAATACATCGCTCGCATGTTGCAAAATAAGACATTTTGAAAATCCTATGAAACTTGACTCATCTTAACAAGTTAATATAAAATGACTTGAATTGAGTAATTATTTATTATAGATTTCAAATCAAATCAGGTGAGATTTAACTCGATATAACCAGGTAAACCTACCTAATCAAAATACAACTCGGTCAAGACCTGATTTGACTTATTGAATTGAATAATATTGTTTTTTTTATTTGTCTAATCATGCAATAATAAAAATCGACATTAGCATGAAAGCAAATAAATAAAATCTTAAAAAAAAACTATAAAACATTAATGTTATAAAGAAGAACACTTGTTAATGTTATAAAAAAAAATTACTACAATCTAACTCCAAAACAAAGTAAAAAAAAATGATTGTATTTGATAAAATAATATTCAAAATAAATTCTTAATTAATTTATTTAAATGAATTGTAATTCAAATTGAAAATAAAAGTTGCCTGAAGGAAATATGAAAAAGGGACATCTTTCGTGTGAAAAGCAAAAATAAAATGGAGAAATAAATAGAAAAAAAAATAGACATTTAGACAAACAAACCCGTGACGGTAAATCAAACCGGAGACGGAAAAAAAACAACGAATAGCGGTGAAAAGAACCATGCTTAGGCGTTATCCTAAAATTTTGTTGCCGAGAAAAAATGAAAATTAAAAAAAATATACTTCGATAAATTAACTAAACCGCTTCTAATGTTTTGAGCTGTCAATGAGGGGACTTGGACAGAGCGAATGAAGGCAAACATTAGTGGAAACATTTTAAAAGGTCAAAGTTGATGGCTAGCAAAACAATGTTTAATTTTGTTATTGGCTTTTTAGATATTTTAAGCATATTTATTTTTATATTTAAAAAAATTAATTTTTTTTTAAAAATAATTTCAGATTGTTTTAATGTTAAAAATAATTTTATAAATTAAAAAAAAATTATTTTAATATACTTTTAAATAAAAAACAAAAAATACTTTACAAAATAACCAAAATATAAAACATGTTCCTTTCTTGCTTTAACGTTGGTTAAACATTTTTTTCGTTTTTCTTTTTCGCTGTTTCAGCTTGTCGGCCAGTTCAGTTTTTTTTCTTCGTTTTAAGCATAAGTTTGCACAGTATTCTAGAAAAAAACAACGAATTCTCTTAACGGTGAAATCTTTTTTAAAAAAAATACTCAAAACCTTGTATCAGATTGGCTCCCACCACGTGGCAAACTATAAAATTAGTGGCGAAACTTTAACACTTTATCTATCATTAGAGATATTCCTTTATATATATATATA
>Ga0307511_10005096_pt1 | contig 13401 bp, 11 predicted proteins | sample 13_EM_MG_FD_200266 | JGI IMG/M metagenome (GOLD analysis project Ga0307511, IMG submission 200266) | Populus trichocarpa ectomycorrhiza microbial communities from riparian zone in the Pacific Northwest, United States - 13_EM | ecosystem: Host-associated > Plants > Roots > Unclassified | place...
AGGAGACCGGAATCTAAGTTTGAATGCTATTGTTGTTTTGTGCATGGATTACACAATGATAATACTATGACATTTGTTCGTTGTCCAGAGCGAGCTGGCGAGCTGGCTTCGGTGGCCTGGTGGATGGTCACTTAGACCTGCAAAACAGGAGGAGATTCCTTCGTTTGATGTAAGAGCCCGGCTAGTTTTATATTTCGGGAGTGTTTTTTAAAAAAATTAAATTTTATTTTATTTTTTTATTTTAAATTATTTTTTTTATTTTTTTAATCATTTTAATGTGCTAATGTCAAAAATAAATTTTAAAAAATAAAAATAAAAATATTATTGTGATACATACAAACAAAAACACTTTGAAAAACAACCGTTATCATAATATCAAACGGGCAGTTAGTGATCTACATAAGGAGCAAGTGTAGACAAAAAATAACCTCAACCTCAATTCCAAACGGGCACAAAACCTCACCATTTTTTATATCTTGTTTGTAGAATATTTTTTTAGGGTGTTTGAGATAGTGATTGCGGTTACTTTTTAAAATATTTTTTATATGAAAATGCATCAAAATAATATATTTTTTAATTTTATATATCAACACATCTAGAAAATCAAAAAAATTAATTTGAAGTAAAACAATTTTAAATTTTTTGAAAACTCTTATTGAAACAATGTCCCATGAACACATAATCACCAAAAAATAAACTTCTTAAAGAAAGGAAGACATAAATAAACCTTGGTTAAGTTATAAAGTCAATGGCTCTCTATATGTGTGTGTATATTATTTTTTGTCTTAAAAACTATTTTCCAAATTTTCACTAGCCATATTAAATTGTTAGTTCTTCTTCTACTATTATTCTCTATTTTCTATATTTTTTAAAGTTGTTTACAAAATTCTGAAAGCAAAACCGGAAATGATACCAAAGGGGTTCATAATTTAAATTCTTGGAGGTTGGAAGTGAACAGGGAAGAAACAACATTATTTCTGACAACTCTGTTTCCTGGACTACATGATTTCATGATTCCCTGTTAAGAAGCAGAGAGTGACCTAAACTACCATGGATAGCACATACAAGTGAGCAATTATTGAGAGCAAAACGCTTGGGGTGAAAGAAGGAGCACCCATCTCAGACCTCGAAAATGGACTTCAATTAGCAAAGGAGGATTTATTATGTGTGGAGCATTTATGCAGCAAAAACATGGTGGAACTGGTGATCGAAGTCAATAACAAATGTGCGGATTTCCATCGGAGCAAGTTCCACCACCAGTTTTGCAGGATCAACAGGTCCACCCCTCAGCACTGCTTGTTTTCTTGATGATCCTTCTGCTTTCCACACAAGCCTCTTTTTCTCCATTTCAGCCCTTTCTTGATTGGCAGATAAGCTCATTTCTGCAGCTTTGCCGATCTGAAGAGAAATGGGGTTAAAAACTTATCGAGATGATACTAGGACATTACATTTATATGTATAAACAATTGATGCCTGGTAGTAGTTGGGGGCAGGAAACTATTTTTTCTACCTTCTTTTTCGGGAACAACTTTCTAAGTTCTACGCTTGTCATCACTGAAAGATCCTTGTCCTCTCCCATCTTCAAATATTTCATGAAGCCAAGAAAATAGATTAGCATTCAGGTCATAAACGTAGTGGATGATAAATTACAATGAAATGCGATCAATTCTGCTAAACATCACTGCTATTTCATAGAAGGATAGATAGCTTCAATTTAATTATAGAAAGATTGAAAGATAGATAGATAATCATTTCTCTTAAACATAGCTGCTATTTCATAGATAGATGGGCTGGGACTACTGTGAAAATTCGGGAATCTTCTTTTGAAGAAGAAAAAAGGAACCTGTTGGATATTACCGTCACAATAGAGATCATTTAAATCAAGATGTTCCTGTGAACTCCTTGTCTAAAGAAGAAATTCATAATAGGAACTGATTAAACCTTGTTGATAGGATTATCTGTTGGATGGTATACCAAAGTTAATCATACTATTAATAAGGAATTCAGTCTAGTGATTGAAGATTTCCAAATGCATTGCGCCCACTGGATTGGCTATAGTAGGAACATCTCTTTTGGTGAAGTTCCGGCTCACAAGGCAGACTAACAATATGCTACTTTCTATTCCAGAAAGCATTTATGATTTCTGCTCAAATTTCAGGTAATAGTTGCAACACCAGGGAGGGGAAATTGTTAGCCTAGATGAAATAGAAATGTTAGAACCTGACCACCTAACGTACCTAGATTCTATTAAACATTGAGGAAAATATTGCTCATGCAATCAAAACAGTGGTTAAAATATAGAAGAACAACAGGAGCCTCGTATGATAGAAAAATATCTACACCCTACAGAATTTTGGTCGGTGAAGAGGCAACATATTTATAAAATAAGCACTGAGATGAGAAAGCTAAGATATGTAAAAAAAAAAAATTGAAAAAAAAAGAGAGAATGAGTACATACATGACAAGGGAAGGTCGAGATGACACCTATTGAGAATAAACTAAAGGAGGAGGGCCTTCGAGATGGTAAACATCCAGCATTAACCCTGTGGTATTTCCTTTGACATTAACTACTTCTAAAAGGGTATGAAATTGAAGTATTGGGAGCGGACAAGAAAGGAAAAATCTCTACAGACTGAAAAGACATGGACTGATGAGTAAGAGACTGATTTAGAATCAGAATCGCTAAAGAAAGTTTAGCCCATAATAGCACTAAATGGAAGAGGTTAATCCATGTGGCCAAACTCTTAAGATTGATGCCCAGTTGAGTTGAGAAGTCTGCCCAATGTTTGATGAAAAATTGAAAACAGAAAGCCTCAATGAATATGAAGATGCTGAAACCTTATTCCTGATGAAATAAATGAGGTGCTAAAAGCAAATGTAAGACTGGAATAGAAGAGAGATTAAAACCTCATATAAATGAGCTAAACGGAGGAGAACTTTTCCATCATCAAGCTCCTGCATAATTCGGTGAAAGAGAGAGAGTATGTTAGAAAAGAAAAATGGAATATCAAGTTAGAAAAGGAAGTGTTAGAAAAAGGAAGCTTGCACGTTGTCTTTTAATGTCTCTATTTTGGAAAAGAAATTATGGTCTTAAACTCTAGAAGACTGTTTGCCATTCCTTATCTGTATCTTATGAGACCTAAAATGTTAAGGAAACAGTAACAGTAATCTCGTCACCATAAATGAAGCTTCAATACCTGGAGAGTTAAAACTGCCACATTATCAGGCAAAATGTAGGAAGAATCAAAGCCAGAAAATGTGGTCACATGAGAATTCATCCAATTATCTCCATCCTGCCAGAACAAATTACATTACAGGGGGGGAATCCATCTAATTATGCTTTTCTATTTTGATTATAATTTCACCTCTTCAGAAAACGCAAGGAGGAGGGGTGAATATATCTCCTGGCCGAATGAGCGACGCCATTTAGCACCTTCTCCTATAGGGTCAATTCTGTAATAATATTTTCCTTGAATCTGAAAATCAAAGAGTAAGTTAGAGCTAGGTACTAATTTCAGTAGTTTTATATATACTTCATACTGGACATGTTAAGGAGGGTTTTTGTGCAGAGGTCAATGGCAGTTGTCAATTTAACGGATTCTTTAAAGGATAGCCACAATAATATCTTACAAGAACTTGAAGTTGCTATTTGGACCATAATGACATAGATGAGACATGTTAACAGAATTCCAATAGTTTTTTTTTTTCCGAAAAAAAGAAAGAAGGTAATCAATCATATCACATCAAGGGAGGCCGTCAAAAAAAAAAAAAGAAGCTCATTGCCAGATTGGGTTCCAACATCAGTCAATTTGCTTACCGTCAATCCCTTGCATTGATCAAGGACACATACTGTTTCATTAAGAGCCTCCGCAACACCCCTGGAATCATCCAGTAGCAGTCTCCTACATGGTAAAGGGAATCTCCAATAACATACATGCAAAGAATGATATGGCCAAGAATTATACCCATTCATGTTTTATTCACACAATAGAAGCACAACTCCTTGATGCAAGTTCTTATGATCAAAGTGACAATATTCAAGGCAAAGACAAACAGAAGGGCGTGATGGGATTTGGCAGAGATCAAGCTAGTTCCAGTAAAGGGATACACTCTATGCAGGCTACAATTCCAGTCTTACATGTTGGCAATAAGGAGAAATTTGCATCCAATAAATGAAGATAATCTTGTATTTCCAAGCGGCAGTAGAAGTTTATTGTAACCGTCATTGTTCTTATCTTTAGTTAGTAGTTATCTATTATTAATAACTGTCAAATGTAACTCCATTTATTGTAGAATATTATGTCTGGTAGATTGTGTTGTAATGAAAACCTGTTAGTTATTTGGTGTGATTCCAATATGGGAGTGATTCCCTTGAGTGGTGTGAGGTTACTTGTTTCCTATTCCTTGTAATTATTGTTTTCTGCAATAAAGTTATCAGAATTCTTTCCCCCTGTCAATACTTTTCTGCTGTGTTATATACTGTGTTCATTAGTTTACAAGAATTGTTCCAATCCTTAATATAGTTTGGCATTACTCCTACACTGTATTAAGCGGCAATTTCACTCCATTCCATTACATAATGGCCTTGAAAAGAATTCAAATCTGATCCTATCAAGAACAAGCTCACATAAACTGTTTTTGTCCTTGAGTATCCTATTAACCACAATGGCTACTTTTCAAGACAGTCAAGAGAATTGCTCATGAACCATAAGATAAATGAGCATTGGAAAGGTGATTACATACCTATGGAGCATCAGCTCTATTTGTCCATCCACCAGACTAGATCCTCCAAGTGCTCGATCCACCAGAACTGAAAATTCCTTCTTGTCATCTTGGAAATAAATTCCAAGATTAATCTGAAGAGACAGTGTGAAATGAAGCATAAGTTAAAGGAGGGGGGGATATTACTCCCTGATAAGCAGATGACTTTCCAATGGCATGGACACCGCAGAGATAAATTCTATAAAAAAAAACATATGGATACCATTATAAAGCACATTGCACAAAAAATCAGTAAAAATAAATTATACACAGAACCACCAAATTCTTCCTTGGCATTCAAATCCCTCTCTCCAAATTAGTCCTCTCAAGTTAGATGGAATATAATTTAAAAAATAAAAAAGTAGATGGAACTAATTATCTTGCTCGGGCTTTCTTGCTTGCTTGCTATCTATCAAGGCCCATAGATTGTCTAGGTATATCACTGGCGGAAAAGGAAAACTGACAGCCAATGATCAGTTATTTAGTCAATGTGAATCAGAGAACTTTCTTGTTATGCCTTGGCTTAAATCTATTGCTCGTGGCTATTTACTGCTTGACTCTGCCTCAAAGATTCGGAATGCTCCTAGACTAACATATTCACAATTAGATAACGATGCACAAATTTTTGAACTAACAAAATGATGGCTCCATCTCTCTGTTTTGTAATGACAAAGCTATTATCAACACTGCTTGTAATCAGTTCAACATGACAGAACGAAGCAATTGAAATTAATAGGCAATCTATCAAGAAAAAATGAGTGAGGGAACAGTTTGTAACTTTCGTAGAGTATAAAGATTGCTAGCTAATATCTTTCTTAAAGGCCTTAGTAATAGGTTGTTCCATTACTTGCAAGATAGCCATGAGAGACCTCAATGCATCATCTTGAGCAGGAGCTGTAAGGGTACTGAAGTATATATATAGGTGTAAGTCTGTTTAGTGCTAACAAAACACAACCTCCATTCATCTCCTCTTCTCTCTTCTCTCTTCTCTCATCTCCTCTCTCACACCTACCACATCCACCACACACATATCTAATAAAGAAAATTCAACTAATTAAAACTGTAAGCAAGACACAACACTTTTTGAGATAAAAGATGGATAATGTATAAGTAACATACTGGGTAATAATTTCCAGCAAATGGTTGATTCACTTCCAGGTCCCAATCTGCTCTATAATCACGAATCTGCAGAATAGGTGAATTCTTTAGTTTATTCGGTGCTCACAACAATCAGAAACAAAAATCAACGCAAGGAAGCAAATAGTCCAATAACAGGCTAGCATAAGCCAATGGTTTGGATTAATGAATCCTTCCATTCAGGAATGTTCACACCTATTTTCAAATGAGAGGCCAAGACATTGTTGAGAACTGATTAAAATTTTAAGCCAACAACCATTCTGAGCATGAATATGGAAGCTAGGGTACTATATGTGTTTGACATTGTGGTAGCTTTTGCGGTTGCAGTTTGAAAAAAACTGGTTTAAGAAAAGCTACAAATTTGAGATGAAAAGCAGGTTTAAGCAATGAAAACCAAACAACTTTTCAAGGTCAGCCTAAATGCATCTCCACTGCACTGCACCGCACCACAATGCCAAATGGAGTAAGTAAACAGAACAACATTTTACCCTTTTGATAAAATCACGTCCATTAGAATCTGTGTAAAATGTTTTATTGGTTTCCATGGTTGTTGTGATTTGGGTTGCAACTTCTTTTCCAATTCCATCTTCAATGGGTATGGGCCCAACCTGAGATGGCAGATACTGTAAGTAAAACCTCGTGAAAAAACTGCTAGCAAAATTAGGCATCCATCTGCCTCACTTACGATAAACTCAACTTCAACATGCTCTCTCCCCTTGTATAATCTGGTGATCTGCATGTGTGTAAAGCATGTAAATTAAGGGTAATAGTGATCTGCATAAATGTTAAAAGCATAGTTCATTAAGGGAAGAACAATTTATGACATGATTGCCTCAATCTCTTCCACTAAACAAAAACATTTTCCCCCAAAAATTATCTGACAAAAAATGCTCAGCACTTGAAGGGAAAAAATAAGTGATTGGAATTGGAAACTAAGTTTTCTTTATTATGTGATGCCAGGCATCATTGCATGAATTCAAGTTATGTTAACTGCCATTTCATGTAAAATTACAGAAGGTTATGATAGCATTGGAACTTTCTGAGGAATAACAATGGACGAAGGGTTTTGACATTTCCTTGTAATACATTCGAAGAAAATGTAAATTTTCCTGCAACCATAGACCTAATCCAAGCAAGAAACGAGCAGAACAGCCAAAACTTCTAAAATTAACACCAAACCAGCAGATTCCAAGAAGTTCTACAAGCATACAGAGCTAGTTTCAAAGACTGACAGTTTCTTTTCCGGTCGTGGAATTTTACAGGTTTATTCATTCAGAAGTGGCTTCATTGTTTTTGCAAATGACATCATTCTTAATTCATGTTCAATATTTTCATTTCATTCATAAATTTTGGTGAGTGTTTTTTTAGTGAAACAAAAGAAGGGTCTGATGAAAGAAATAAATCAAACATGGACAGTAACCATGTGGCCGAAAACGCACCTGATATATCCATTGGCTGACCTGTTGATGTACTTCATCTAAAACAGGTCCACGCATAACAGTCAAAGGAACCTGAAACTTTTAACACCGATTAGAGCACCACAATTATTTGTTCCTGTGGATGAAAGCATGTCAGAAGGAGCACTAACCTGGGATTCAGGGTTTATAGGAAATGTTCCATTTGGACGGAAGATATATGCCCCAGAATTCTAGAAAAATTGCAATAAAAAGAATATAAGATATTGACTTGGAAATGGGTAGTCTAACAATTAGATTTAATTGAGGTCATGAAATTTCAGAATGAGAAGACAGAAGTTGAAAGATGAATTTCTGCTATGCATGTTTACCTGTGGATCTTTATCATTTCCAGTTCCATTGTATCCAGCATAAAAACTGAATGTCTGTTCAACTGATTCCTTAACCTTCAAAGTTGGAACATGTGCATTAGAAACATATATTTTAGACAATCATATGATATATGATAAGAAAGCTTCTTAAAACACTGGCAACAAGAATGCCAGAACAATTCTAACTGCCGCGAATTTATCGGGAAAAAACAGAATAGAGAAAGTGGACAGCAAGTTCGTTCATCACATACTGAGCTTCTGCTGTTAACATAATTAGCATGCTTGATTTTATCTGCAGAAAATGTAAGCTTCAAATTTCCTTGGCCAACTTCAACAGCAGATTTCTCACTTCTAAATGTGTATACAGATGATTTACTCGAATGAGCACCTACAAATGCAAGCAAAACATTTGGCATAGCAAATTAATATCAATAAATTTTATGAAATAGGCTTCAAGTTTGTGCTACTTTGCAAGCTTATTGGAAGCTATAGTAACTAACCTGCCCTTTTGGCACTTGAGATGGAATAAGTGCTGAAACCAAAAGGTGGAACAGAAACTGTAAACGCAAGCCAATACTTAGGCGTCCCCACTGGGGATCTACCCAAGTATGCATTAACATGTGAGTTCCTCAAGCCCACAAAGGCATCTGCTATTGGAATAATTTGTGACACGATTTCTCTTTTCTCAGAATCATGCACAATAACATTTTCATTGAAGACCTACAGTAGATTAGATACTGTAAGTCATAAGTAAAAAACAGGCCAATCTACTTTATTAGCCAAAGTTTGACGTACTAATTACAAAGGTGTTATTTAAAAAAATATGATCTCTGTCCAAAAGCAATGATGCATACTGCTCCAAAAATAATAACCCCTTCTCCAAATACAAATAACATGAGACCAGATGCACAAACTCCATTTGTGGTATACATGATTCTTGCATAACAAGTGTATGCGTACTAATTACAAAGGTGTTATTTAAAAAAATATGATCTCTGCCCAAAAGCAATGATGCATACTGCTCCAAAAATAACAACCCCTTCTCCAAATACAAATAACATGAGACCAGATGCACAAACTCCATTTGTGGTATACATGATGCTTGCATAACAAGTGTATGTGAATACTCTCATGCATATATACATCCCATAAAGGATGACTACCTTTAATATTTCAAAAGTTAAAGGAGCCAAGAAACAGTTACTTTCGAGAAAATTTAATACACAAAACATTCAGCATTTTATTTATTCTCACACATATTGCATGGATCCCCGGTTTAAATCACGTTAAACCACACTGATGAGATTATTTCCCACAATTTGACAGATTAGACTTTCAGGCAGATAATTAGTAGTCTACCATGGAACCATAGTAAGGACTCCTGTATTTTAATCATGCTAGACCTTGCAAATTATTAGTTCTGCAGGTTGGGATGTTTTTTATGGAGTAAGGCCCATGTGTGAGGGAAACAGTTAAATCATAATGTCAGCCAACATTTTCATAAGTTAAGTTTTTTCAGAGGATTTTTTCCAAAAATATTAAAGGAAACAGAAACTGTCGACAAGAATTAGCAAATCACCATCTTAAAGTTCAACAAAAAAGAGATAATAGAACAGAACTACTTACAGGAAATTGAATTACATCATCCCTCGCCCATCCAAGTGCATTGTAGACAACAACAATCTACAATGTAAGATTCATAGATGATGTATTTCAATGTAAAAAGTTTGTGGTTAATTACAATGTTGAAGAATGAGATATGTTCTTACCAAGTTTCTCCCTTGAGATAGATCTACTTCTGATGCAGGACAGTAACTAATATTCAGAAGTGGGCACTGGGAAAAAAGAAATGGAAGATGTGAATGTGAAGTCCATTTTGGTTTGATTTTCAACTTCAAAGAAAGAATATTATCATTCATTTTATGCAGAGTTTTTATTTATATTTTTTTTTTTACCATCATTTTATGTGCATTGCTAATTTTCAACATTCAATGATCAAAATCTTTGCCCTTTTCCTTAGAAAAAAAGGAGCAAATATCACAGAAGCTACAGTAGATTAGAGTGTAAGCCACGCATTTTTATTCAGAAGTTTCAAATCAGTAACTGATTAACCCATTTGTCATGGGCTCATTCAATGTCTGTGTAAAGATGCAGTACATGATAGATACCAAGATCATTATCATATGAAACACAATTGTCCTGTGTACTGCATGGAAACGTAAAAGAAGATGAGGAATGGAAAGGGACACAAAATGATTCATTCATAGTAGCAACAAGCCATTGAATTGTAGGCTAATAAAGCTGAAGAGATTACGAGTTTTTGCCTGTTGAAATTTAGTAGTTGACCTCTGACATCCAGTATGTGATGCAGACTCCACCAAGCAAGCAAGTGAGGATGCAACTAACTTTTCAGCCTGCAAGGATTTAATGAATTATCAACTAAATATTTAAAGAAAAAAGTGGAGAAACACTATTACCATGAAAATTCAAATGGTTAAATAAACTTTTTCACCTCTGTGTAGCCAATTGACAATCGTTTTGCATAATCATTAGCCACATGTTGCTTTTCTGTACCAGTAACAGCGTCATGATGCTGAGCAATGGCAAGAGAATCTGCCAATGAGTCTGTGTTCGGTCCTCTATTGCTCCTCCCATTGTAAAACTCTAATTGTCTTGCAGCCTGAGAGAGAGTAGATTCATTGGAAGTACAAGATTATAGCCTGAAAACTGTGTTGTGCCAAGGCAGCATATAACTTTTAACAAATCAAAACAGTCATCTTAATGAATACCAAGTAGTAGCCACTCATCATCCTGACATAGCGTTTCAAGGCAGGTCTACTTGCAAAGTATCCAGTCCAGTAACCATTTGCACGATCTGCATACCTAGAAGGGCACATGCTTCAAGTTCTAAGAGTTGTTCAAAGTGAAGGAATAACCAGCAAATGAGTTATAAAAACAGTCAGGATTGAGCTTACGGGAAAAAGTCCCCGGTCTTTACTGGCCAGTGCTCATTAGTAGCATGTTTTGCATCAGTGTAAATGGATGGTGTAGAATAGAGAGCATTAACACGTCCATCCTAGAAGCATTCAGAGAAAACCATGTAAAAGTGACAAACTCAGAAAACAAGATAACATAGAGATGCGTACCCATAAGGGGGTGCAAATACACATCCTTACTATCAAACCATTAAATCCTGATCATGAAAAGCACAGGTGAAAAATAATCTGAGGCATCTAGCATTATCCCTTGAGATGAATTCAGCATGACACAGATGATGTTTATATTCATAGACTCCTCAACCCTGATTGGTTTGATGTGCGAGCGTCAGCCTTAAGGTTCCACTGAAATGGAATTTGTACCTTCCAGTGAGATGATTAAAGCTTTGACGAAGAGACATGTACCTTTTTAGAAGATTGCCACACTACTTCTGCATATAAATGCCACAAGGCATTATTTTGTTTAGTAATCACTAGTTTAACTGGCCTAATTTCATGGATGAACGAATTATCTAACTGAGTCATGGATTCATTTGACCCAAAGCAATATCACCATTCACCGCCCTCATAAAACAGAAAAAAAGCCAAGGCCACAGTTACCATTTTGTGGAAGTGCTGTGGACATGAAAAGCATTGTGTGATGGTAATTATGGTATAAAATCAGTCAAAAACCTACTGAGAAAATAATAAGGAAAACATACCATGTTGACATAATGAATCAGCTTGTCCATCTGTCGGAACCATGAATGTGCATACTGATACTTAAAATCTGTTCCCATGGTCCACATTATATGATTTGTTCGTGTTATATTAGCCTGAGAAAAGAGTAAATTATGTTAGAATAACTAACAGAGGGCACTTGTGAAATGATATACACAGAATTTTAAACTGAACTTTCTCCATAGCAAACCAGAACTTTTAACATTTATTTTCAGACTTGGGTTTAATAAATACAGACATTATAGGATAAAGTTCAATATTTGTTTTGTGTCATCATAAATAACTAAAGATTTTAACAGATCACCATTTTACCTGTGATACTGCAGCAGCAACGAAGTCATCGACTCGTTCTTGAACATTGTAATCAAACAAATTGATGTCATCCTTCAGATGATGAGCAAACAAAATTAACACTGCAGACTAGCGAATATTCAAGGGATTCAAAAACAAAGGATCAGCTTTTTCTTATGCTTTACTTGAACAACAGGTGAAGGGTCATTGACTTCAAAATAGAAACCACCAGGAGGAGGCTCATAGTGTTCCGGGAAAGCACCAGCAAAAATCTACAACAATAGAGCAAGAAGATAAGGGTGAATATGAAAGAATTTTTCTCAGCAACAACGCATATGGAACAGAGAAAACTAAAGATTAATCTCTATAGGCTATAACATAACCAAAAGATTGAATTTTGTGTGCAATATGCTCATCTAACTCAAACCACTTATATGCTGATAAGCCTAAACCTATACATTTTGTTCACCTGTGCAGACGAACCAAAACTCTTGGAAGCCTGCCAGACAACTTCAAGACTTTTCTCATTTTTACGCTTGGCCCGGTCTTGATAATCTATCCGGCCAAAGAAAAGAGAGTCGAATCCAATCTACACGAAGATTCATTTAATCCTTATGCTGTTATGAAGCTGGAAAAATAAAACCAAAACAGATACATATGTACAATCACACTCATGCAGACACACGCACACGCACAAAGTTTAGAGGTCTAAATGAAGATAAGGATAAATAAGTTTACTTCCGCTCCCAACATGTAAGCCTGCACCGCAGAATGACCAAAAGGATCAATTTGCCAACCAACTCTTGGAGTCACACCAAAATCCTTTTTGATAAACCGATGCCCAAGAGTTGTCTGGTCAATCATGTCAATATAATGTGTCACCGCTTCATCGTGCATGCACATCCCCCCATTTCTGCAACACAACAAAGAAAGAGGCATCATCAGGAGCCAACTCTTCATAAAATGAATAACAGCTTGAAGCATCCCATACAGCAAGCAAATTCAAGGTATATGAAGAATAACCAGAAATCAACACTTGATTGAGACTTAAGAGTAAGCTGAAAGAACATTGCTGAGATCAGTGGTTGTAACTGTGTGCTTTACATGAATTCAAGTTGACCGGAACTAACAAGTTGCTTGACTACATGCTGCATAGTCTCGCTCTGATCTCTCCACCACCGTTGGAAAAAAGCCTATGCATGTGAGCAAGAAATATCAATAGTTAGATATTCGCTATCAAACAATTTAAATGCTATTATATAACATAGGGATTATTAAAATTTCCTATGGCGCTAATAAGAATCAAAAGTCTTACTTCACTTTTCCAATTTGAACTGCCTATTGTTCTATTATATTCAGGTGGGTCCCTTCTTCTCTTGAAATGCCACCATTATTGGAGTCTATAAAAGCTAGCCTAATGCTCAAATGCCAGGCAATACAGAAACGTACTCCTAATCATTCATGAACTTTTGAAACACTAAAAATATAAGCCAAAAGTTCACATCTCAATTTTGGAAATGGTGGAAGATAATTCAACTCTTTGCTTCATCTCATCGCAAAATCTTCATCAAAATTAGTAAATAAGGAATGAATAATACTTGCCTGTTCAACATAAATGAATTTCCGGTTCTTGTCAGCCAACAGCGCAGGAATAAGAGAATCCAATACATTTTGCACACAAGCACCCTATAAAATAATTATAATTAAAAA
>Ga0307511_10005097_pt1 | contig 13400 bp, 5 predicted proteins | sample 13_EM_MG_FD_200266 | JGI IMG/M metagenome (GOLD analysis project Ga0307511, IMG submission 200266) | Populus trichocarpa ectomycorrhiza microbial communities from riparian zone in the Pacific Northwest, United States - 13_EM | ecosystem: Host-associated > Plants > Roots > Unclassified | place...
CACTCACCTAATGTGGACTGCATCGTTTGTTACCCTATAAACACCCCACCAAGAGGGCCTCTCTTCTTCTGGTCGCATATTTTCTATCTCTCAAAGATTTTTGAATTCATGGACACCCTCTTGATCATCTTGAGCAACTCCATCAGAAGGCTGACTTTTCTCCACGTGTATCACCATGCAACCGTTGTGGTCATGTGTTACATATCTTTACACACTTCACAGTCTTTGTTTCCTGGGGTGATTGTCATAAACTCTTCGGTGCACGTGATAATGTATTTCTACTACTTCCTGTGTTCATTAGGGATACGTCCCAAGTGGAAAAAGTTTGTCACAGATTGCCAGATTGTGCAGTTCTTTTCAAGCTTTGGGATCATGGCCTGGATTTTTTACTACCATTTCACAGGGTTGGGCTGCTCTGGCATCTGGGGTTGGTGCTTTGATTCTGTTTTCATCACTTCTCTTTTGGTTTTGTTCCTTGATTTCCATTCAAAGAATTACTCCAACAAAAACGAGGCAAAGAAGAATATATAAATTAATGGTCATCCATTAATTTGTCAGTTTTCATGATTTGATTGACCTGCAGGGCCTTTTTATTTCCATAATTTGTCGTTCATGTTAATTAACTCAGCGCAAGTTATCATCTAGTGATACAAGTGTGTGAGATGTGAGTGGCACAGGATCCTTGGACATCATTCTGTATGTTGGATTTATAATTCTATGGTTAATGCAATTCATAATTCAATAAGAAAAAGGTGTTACTTACTTACTGTTCAACACATTAATTCTATTTTATGACATCTCACACACATCTAGGCATAGTTAACAGTTGTACTGTTTGCATATGATTCCTTTTTAATGCTAAATTTCGCGCACACACATATGGAATGAAATACTGCTTTTCATTCTATATAATTTGTAATTTTTTAAATTAATCAATTTTGATATATTTGAGACATGTTTATCGGGAAAACGTATACAATTCTTCACCGAAAATACACGGGGGTGCAACATCCTTTTCAACTCTGTCAAAATAAAATAATTCTTTATGTTCCTTTTGTACCCGTGATCCGTTGGCAAGAAACGCCGGTGATAGTAAAAAAAAAGACGCTCTATCCCTGTTTGTTAACGTGATATCCCCGTTTGTTAACGTGAATGCCTTATTGTTTTCCATGCATCAACTCATCAATTAATGGTCGAAGACAAACATTTATATTTCTGTCTGGACTACTAGGACCAGGTATGACTGTAGATAAAAATATAAACTCCGGCCTCATACACATTCCAGGTGGCAAGTTGTAAACCGTTAGTATAATTGGACAACAAGAATAAGGAGCAAGAAATGACCCGAATGGATTGAATCCGTTTGTACATAGCCCAAGACAAACGTTCCTTAATTCAACTGAAAAGTGAGGATGCACACTGTTAAAGTGTTTCCATGCTTCACCGTCAGAAGGGTGTACCATCACTCCATCAATCACATCATATGATTGGTGCCATGTCATGTGCTCAACAGTCTAGGTGTGATTGGGAAGTATCTAAGTTTTTTATGTGCTACAAGAGTCTTTCCCCTGCCAGTTATAGGTTTATAACGGGAATGCTCACATGTCCTGCACTCGGTTAGCTTAGCATTTTCAAGGTAGAACAACATGTAGAAGTTTGGATACATGTCAATTTTCTGGTATCCTAGACTGAGGGGTTTCATCATGGACTTAGCAACATAGAAGTTCTCTTTCAGCTTGTTCCCTTCAGGTAAAATGCTTCTCGCCCATTCAATAATTCTATCATTACCGACCTCACTCAACCCATAATTTGAATTGATGGTAACACCCGTGCAACAACCGATAATTTACTGTGATTTGTCTAGCCATCCTATAATGGTTCGTCAGAATCTTTCAAAAGATAAAAAAACATGGCCACGTTTATATTAGGTTCTTTATCTACGATTCGACATTGACTGACATGATCCTGATTCATTCTCATCGCATCTATAACCGTAGTTTTATAAGGATTATTGTTGTCAGTTTCAACTCCATGCACGTTGTTAGCACTAAAAGTTGACCCAACCATCATTTCTACTATGGTCTCGTGAGGAACAATTGGTTCTCCATGTGCATACCAACACAAGTATTCCTCCATGAACCCTTGTGTAGAAGATGCATCGTTACAACATCTGGATGAAGAAACTTTTTATTTTGACACCTCTTGCATGGACACCTAATACCGCCTTCACTAATATTTCTCGGAATAGATGTTGCATAATTAATAAAATCCTGAAACCCATTACAACAATCCATCCTCCGCAATTCTTAGGGTGAATCCTTGTACATCCATGAACAATCATCCATGATTTCTATTGAATATATATATATATATATATATATATATATATATATATATATATATATATCAAATAATGATGACAACAATATGTATTAATTAACTATGTTAAGTAAATAATCAATCTACTTTCATACTTTTCTTAATTCATTATCAATTATCTACGTACTTATAGATTTATACACATTAATTTACGAAAATTACAGGTCGGCAAAAAAATTGACAAAATATAAAACGAACCCGTTAAACAAGCCATTATTTATATCATCACAATACACTTAAGTCGGTAATTCGACATAAGTTTTAATAATTTACAAACAAATATAATTTTACAAAATCTAAAACAAACCATAACATGTACAAAACTATGTATCCATACAACAAGTTTGTTTGAGAAAAAAACAATAAAACAAGTAAACACCCAATCAAAATACATATACTACAAAAAAATATGCAATAAAAAAATTGACATTTCAAAATTGTTTTCAAATTAAATTTTTTTGAAACAGGGGGGTGGTTGGGGGAGGTGTTAGTTGTAGATATAGCAGATGAACAATCAATGGTGAATCAGCAGGACTCTCAATGAACAAGTCAAAATGCAACGAAGACAAATTTCACACAATGAAATCTTGAATTTTGTTTTTTCAATAATAAAAATTGTCAACATATTACTAATATTAAGAGAATATACCAAGAAATAACTTCAAGAATACACATAAATCGTTGAATTAGTGTTTAGCATTTGTTTACTCATGACATTTAACAAGAAATCTTGGATGGATTAACCTAGTGACTGTAGTATTTCCTTACCTGTAGCATTTATAGACAAATAATAGTTACTATCATGAAAATATCTTCTCACAGGAAAATTACATTTCGAAGATATGTGTGTATTGAATTACTTCATAATGACCACTGGTGTTAAAACACGTTGGAAGCGCTATGACCTTTCAAGTAAGAAATAGTGCAATGAATGTTAGAAGGGGGTGGAAGATAGATCCAGAGACAACATATGTAAATGAGCATTTAAGGTGGGCATTTCTCAAGGATGTACGTAGTAATTGTCAGTAGCAGATGCTAAAGTCGATGGCAGGCAATGAAGTGGAAGACACTGGTCCTCTGGCGACAGGTTTTAAAGCTAAAAATAAAGAGGATTGAGGGATCTTGGACTGTTTGAGTGTGGATTACTCAATTAGAAAGAAAGAAAGAAAGATGAAGTATTAAAAGCTATCGACGACAAGCTTGGGGACCAACTTTCAGATCAATTCCACATCATTTTAGTACATGGAAATTAAGCCTATCACACATGGATTTACAGTCAAAATGTTATCTTCCTAGGTTCTGCAAAAAGTTATGACTGATTTAGCTTAAATGTGAAAGCTTTTGCAGATTTAAACATTTTAGGTCGTTGTTTGCATTCCATATTAGTAAAACACGTGTATTAGGCTATTAAGACCTCTATCATATCTCAAAATATTCAAGCAATTTAAGAAAAAAAATTTATATATATTAAATAATTAGTTACTCAATTAATTTCTTAATTCTAGCAATTCAATCTATTCTCCTTGATCAAGATGACTAGTAACTTATACCCGGTGTCTGATAAACCTAAGTGACAAGTGACTGGTACTTGCTAAAAGTCCTTTTTGATGGTTTTGGGGACTCTCATATGATAAAGTAAGTATCTTTTTAGAGAGAGAAAAAAATACAATGATATCTTAGAGAAAAAATATCTGAAAATATATATGCTAAAAAATGTTGAGAATGAAGAGATTGTCCACCTTGCATTTGAAGGATTCACGAGGTATTTATAGTCCATATGTCTTGTCTTTTTATGGAGATGAGGTTTGTTGTGTCATTTTTCCCTAATAGCTTTTAAAGAGAGATAAATATCTCTTACATATCATTGATGAGAGATAAATATCCTTTACACATCATTAATGTTGATGGAAATGTGGTAGGTCCTGAGAAGATTTTTATACACCTAGGGGTGTTGGAAGATGAAAATTTTTTACCTTAACATTTTATATTAAGGATGATAATAATAAACAAACAAAATTTTGTAGTCCTTATAAAGATTGTCGGCTCTGTATCTATGTGGGCTCAGCGCGTAGGTGAGCTCAAGTATGTTGGGTCTAGCAGCTTGCTAAATCAACATGTACCTGGGTTCAACACGTAGTTGATCCTAGGTATGTTGAGTGATCACCCTGCCTTTTACCCCCCTTCAATCATGGACTTCTTGAGCAAATTGATTATGTATAAAATACAACGATTCATCAAAATTCATTTATATCGGCTTTGAAAACAATGTTTAGTTATTTCTAATTATATTTAAAGGATTGTTACAAGTATATATTGAACTTCCAACCATATGTTATGGATTTTTATCGAGTTTGAATGAAAAATATATGACTTCGATCATTTGGCTTTCTAATAAGTTTTGTAACTCCTTTATGAGTGGTAAGATTTTATCCTTAACTCTATATCTTTTAAGTGTTGATTAATATATACTTAGAATGGAGAGTTATTTGTATTGTATTTATTTATTCTTAGAATAATGAGCAAAAAATATCATTATTATGTGACATGAACAATTTACTTATTGTTTTCCCCTAACAATCTACTTTCTTTTAAAAGTTGGGCAGTTATCTGAGATGTAGTCACCGTCAATGAAAAAGAGATAATAGTTTTTAGTAATAAAAAGAAAGATATTGATCTTCTAACAAGAGGATTTCAAACTAAAAAAGAAGAGAAATGATGAATTATGTGATATAAAGTATCCCTAAATAGTTATATTAATCTTAGGATGTTTGAGAGTGAAATAGTAAAGAAAAGGGATGAATTCTTAAATTATATCAACCACACGCATACGAGGACCTTAATTTTGCATAATTTTTATGCATGAGAAATTGTACTAAATTTAAAGCAAAAAAATATGATTTTTTTTATTGTTTAACCATACATGCATTAAAGTTATCTATAAGAAGTTAAAGTTAGTTTAGTCCAAGTGCGCACACTTTCAATTTTGGCTTTTTTTTTTGTTTAGGTCATTTATTTTTCCTTAAAAACATCGTTTTGGTTATTTTTTTATATTTGAAGAGTTTTTCTAAGTATATTGTTAACTTAAACATATATCAACGATCTTTTGTTGAATTTGATGGAAAAGCCTATAGCTTTGGCCTTTTGGATCTCTAATTATTTATATATCTTATTTATAAGTGGTGATTTTTTTTTTATCTTTATCTCTAAATTTCTAATGCATTCATTTAATTTGTATTTTAGAGTGTTGAATTATTTGTATTTATATCTATGTGGCTTTGTACCTTAAAATGATGAACACAAAATTATCTGATTTATGAATGGTGAATTTTTATCTTTATCTCTTAATCTATAACGCATTCATTTAATTTGTATCTTTAGAGTGTTGGGTTACTTGCATTTATATATTTTTGGCTTTATATCTTAGAGTGACGAGCAAAACAATATTTTTATTTTATAATCGTGTTGTCTGACTTGAACAATTACTTTTGTTTCCCATTACTCATTGCCAAATTGATATTAAAGCTTTGGTTGCAAACCATGGTTGTTCATGATCATCATGTATAAGAATATGAAAGGTATATTTTTTTTATGTTTAAATGAATGAGAGAGGAATATAAATCCAACAATATCTTGAACAATATGAGGATTATGTTGATGTTAATAATAATTTTGAAAACGACTCTTTCATTAATGTTAAAAAGGATTTTAATCCTTTCTATCATACTCCATACCATAATTGTAAAGATGATAGTTCTTCTTAAGAGAAGAAATAAATACATTGTCAAAGTTATGATGTAAAAGTTGATGTTCTATAATATGAAGAAACAATGTTACTTGATGAATTCATTAATTAGCTTTAAACTGTTAAGATAGTTTTTGACTTCGAGGAGTATTTTGATGAATGAAAGGTGAAGTTAATGGTTTTAAAACTAAAAAAAATATAATTTCTTATGGTGGAAGAATTGTAAGAGGCAAAGAGCTAACGAGCTTAGAAGTGAGATCAATTATTATGTAAAAATATAAAGACAACTTAATAAAAGATTTTTACTTGAACATTATAAATAAGAGATTTTTTTTCAAGTTACATAACTTTAAGTAAACGGGGACAACAATTATGGAGATTTTAAGCTTCACATGTTAAAATATGATCATGCAGAACCAAAAGCAAACAACAACATATTATTTGAATGGATTAAAATAAGGGTTTACTAATATTGTTTGTTTAGAGTCTTGTTGGACTTTCAATAGTTTGAGAAAGCTTAAATTGAAGATGGAAAAACAATAAAAAAAGAGAAGATATAGTGGTTTTAGGTTAATATCATAGAAGAGCCCTAACACATTATAATATAGACCTCTGAATCTTTATTTCTAACCAAAAAACATATTTTAATCAAACTAAAAACCCGCAATCAAATTAAATTAAAAACATTTCAAGTCCTGATATACTCTTATGATATCACTGAAAGTAGAAACCTTCTTCATTGAGTTTCTCTCTTAAATATGAATCCATATATATCAAAATTATAGTTATTGGTGGTCAAAATTAGACAGTCTAAGTGCTCTCTCCCTCCCTCCCCCCCACCCCCGCCTTAGATAACTACCATTGGAAAGCTACTGGTACCAGATTGTTATCATTTGCGTTCACACCTTTGGCTCGCTTGGAAGGCTAGTAATGGAATCAAAATCTTCCCTCTAATAAAGCCCTTTACCTGCCTACTTTAAACTACTGAATTTGTCTGAATCTATCCAGAAAATGGCTTGAACCGGTATTGTGACTACATATGTAGCTAATAGAAAAAAAGATTCCCATGAGAGAAACTGAATTTACTATAAGAACTGTCATAACACAATTTTGGGTTTCCCTTAAAATTATCTTTTTAAAAAAACAAAAAATCAATAAAAAATGAAAAGAAACAAAAAAATAAAAAATTGAAAGTGAAAAAAGACTAGCAGCTTGGCTAGATCAGGCTGAGAAGGGCTCTAAATGCGTGAGAGAATCGAATTGAGATTTTGGAAAAAATTGGAAGCTTTATTGTACCCCAAAAATCCTAAGATTAAAAGACAAAGTAAATTCAAGGTTAAATTAAATGATTATTGGATGAATTTCCATAGAAATTAAGTCTGAGGACTTAATTAAGCTTTTAATATGCCAATTTGATTTAATCATGAGCCCAATTAAAGGTTTAATTAAGTTTTAGAATTAATTTGGGTCTTATTAAAATAATTAATTAAGTGCAATGACTTAATTAGACTTTTAATGGGTTAAATTAATTTTATTAGGGACTTAATTGGGGAATTGTTTAGTTTCGAAATCTAATTTGTGCTTAATTGAGAAAATTAAAAATTTAGAGAACCAGATTTAATTTTTTTCAAGTTGAATTGGGTGAAATCAAGGATAAAATTGCAAGGAAATTAAAGTTTGGAGGTCAATTAGGGGTCAAATTAAAAAAATTCAAAAACAAAGACCTCTTTGTAAAAGGTGTGTAAATTAAAGAACCAAATTCGGTTGTAAACAAGGGTGAAATTGAAGAAATTAGAAGTTGGAAGGTCAATTGAGGATAAAATTGAAAATATCCAAGACCAAGAACCAAGTTGAAAAACACGCTTAAATCAAGGGTTTTTTTTTAAACTTTGTAGGGGTGAAATTGAATTGATTCTTAATATTAAATTTAATTAAGAACCTAATTGAAAAAATTGTAAGATTGAAAGCTGAAATTAAAATAGGAGATTTATAACCTAATTTTAATCAAAAACACCAAAATGACATTGTTTTATTTAAATAAAACGTTGCGTTTTGACCAAAACAATGTCTTTTGGTTCCAAACGATAGGTAAAAAAATAATGTCATAAAACATGTCGTCTGACACTGTTCATTGTATTCTTCCTCTGAACCATAAAAGATGACAGATAAATCCTTTTTCATAGGCATTTAATGCATCATCCATGCCCTAAATGAGACAACAAACACACTCTTTGGTAGCGCTAACATTGTACTATAACCCAAACTTTGTCCCCATTTGATTTACAGCCATGTAGCCACTATAACACAAATCCCAAACCCTTGACCCAACTAGCATTACAACCTTGTTTGACAATACCAAGTTACTGGTTTATGACCAACAAATGGGATCCTTTTTAGGCGAATCAAGGCCCAAGATTCATGCCTAAGAAGGACCCCGTGTCCTTTTGTCATCCCTTATAAATAGGGGTGAATTTAGTGAAGCAAAGAGGGAGAAAAAGAGAAAAACAAAAAAACAAAATCAAACCCAAAAACACCCTTTTCGCCTATAAAAATCAAGAAAAACCAAAAGGGTAAAAAAGGACCAATTCATGCCACAATCCATCAACCTCAACAAATAAAAAAAAAACACCCTTTACCCATAACAAAACTGAAACAAAAAAAAAGAGAAGCACCCTTTACCAACTATTATTCTGTACCACCAACTCCATTGCCTCTCTTTCTCTCTTCTCCAACAGCCACATCAAGCCACCAAGAAAAGCAACACCACTAGCCTCCACCGTGAACCGCCAACAACCCTAGCAAGACCACCAGCTAGCAACCAATACTCCCCAAGCTAGGGTAACTTCTTCTCTTTCCTATGTAAATCCACTTGCATGGTAACAACTTGAATACTTCTTCTTTTCTATGACAGAAAAGAAGAAGTTAGGTCGGGTTTCTTGATTGGAGGTTGAGCCTTCATTCCAGCCCAATCTGTGTGGCTGAGTTGGGCTCCTTAAAAATAGACTTTGGGCCATCTGTCGGCCCAACCAAAGTGGGTAAGGCCTGAGCCCAACCCATGTGCATACCCTGGGCTTTGGGTCCAATAGACTCGGCCATGTAGTTGGGCCAAGCCTAACCCAAAAGCTAAGAACGTGTTTGGATTGCATAAGTTTTATTAAGGAAATAAGGCCTTGTTTGGGTCCTTAAAGCGTGTTTTCCAAACACGGCCTTAAGGTATTTTTAATGCCTTTGATTTTAGATTAATGACATGTTTGTCAAATACGCCCTACTGCTTTCCCCTTTAGCTTTAATTTGTTCTTATTTTAGTGTTTCTCCAAACAAACCCTAAAATAGTTCAAAAAAACTCTAAAAAAATCCAAGGACCATTTTTAAATTATTTATGGGTGCCTCACATGTTTTTCCAACAATTTTGCCTGATATCATGTTGTAGACTTACACTATAAAATATGTACCCGATATTTCTTTGAAATTTCAAGAAATCAAAAGAACTTCCCTTATTTCAGAAAACAAAAAAAAAATGTTTTTCTTCAAGAATTTCATTTAATATTAGGTTGTGGACTTACACTGTAAGATACATATCCGGTATTAAAAATACTCAGTTTTCTTTAAATTTTTAAAAAATCCAAAAAAATTCTTCATTTAAAAAAATACAAAAATATATTTTGTTTTCATGTATACGACCAAATTCTAAAGCTTTTTCATGCATATTTCTAAAAAAATAAAAATAAATTTTTATCATGTTTTAAAAATACCAAAACGGATATCATATGAGTATCTATTAGGATTTGACGAAAATTTAAAAAATCTCACAAAAAATAATTTGTTTAATTAATATTTTGGGTATGAATTTTACAATATAATGCATACTTTCAGAATTAAATTAAATGAATTAATAGCAAAAAAAAAATATTAGGAATTAGTTGTAGACTTTATTATTTGAGGGTATAAAATTATACTTTAAAGTACACTCTCAGGTATTAAAGTGACAAAATAGAAAATAAAAGTGATGCTAAGATTTAGGCTTTAGAATGGTTAGAATTTAACCCGATAAGATAGAGATTTTCTCACGAATAGAGATCTTCCTTAAACTTTAGATGAGACCAAAAAATAGAAACACGACTTAGAATAACAATCAATCAATAATACAGTTTATCATAAGTAGGGACTGGGGTTGATGCATTTTCTCATTGTAGAATCGACTTAAGGTGAATAGGGGCCTTCAGAAAAATCATAAATGAGACCTTTCAAAGTATTTAAGAAATATTTTTTTTTTATTTTTTTTATATATATCTGACAAGTGGGTCCTTGAACAATTTTCATTTTGTATTTGGGGCTTTTGTTAAGTGGAGGCAATTTTCATTTCATAAAGCATAATTGACAAATACAACTTACTTATTCTTGGGGCTTTTTTGTTAAGTAGGGGCTTTGGACCATTACCCAAGTTATCCATATGCTCTGGTCGGCTTTGTCCCTTTGCACAACTAGTTCTTTTACCCAGATTCTCACAAACCATATGTTTTCTAGTAATCATGATACTAGGTGGCGACTCCTTCAAAATAATAATTTTATGATTAAACCCAAAACCCTTCATTTCAAGAGGCAGCTCTGCCATTCAATGCCATGCAAGCCATGATAGGAACTACGACTCTTCATTATATTAGTCATCTTAAAAAAAAATATTTATGTTCTTCGTCAAAAAGTAGATCATGCTTGAACTTTTTTTTTAATTTGATTTGATTACGAATTTTTTTTTGTTGAGAAATGGAGATTTAGAGGTCCATATATGTTGTTTTCATAATAATAATAAAAAAGACTTAAATTTGGGTTTTTAGAGTCCAAATACTTGTACCTCGATCTTTTGATCACATGAGACATCCTCAGTGATTGAAAAAATAGAACCTGTTTCATTTACATTATTTAAGAGGGGCAGAAAACTATAATCTTATCCCTCAAGATTTGGGCCTAAATTTTATTTTCAATATGTTTAAGTGATTGGATATATAGAGAGAGGAGAGAAAGTCACCAAAAAAGAAAAGAAGAGAGAAAGCTTTTGGATGATTCAATTTTAACTACCAATAACTATGATTTTGATGTCTATGGATTCATATTTAAGAGGGAAACTCAATAAAGATGATTTCTACCATCAATAATATAAAAAAAGTAGATTAGTGTCTGATAAAAAAAGTAGATTAGTGCTATTTTTTTTTTAATTTTATTTGATTACGAGTTTTTAGTTTAGTTAAAATGTGTTTTTGGTTGGAAATAGAGATTTAGAGATCAATGTGATGTTGTTTCAATGTTTTTATATTAAATAGTTTAAATTTGAATTTTTTGTGATCCAATACTTTTACCTCGATTTTTTGGTCATATTAGCCATCTCCTGCCATAAAATATGTTGCAAATTAGTAATAATATACTAGCCTTGGTGCCTACACTTTGCCGTGAGTCTGAACTATTTTTTGTAAAAAGGCATTGTTTAGGTATTGAAATGGGGTTAAAAAAGAACATAAAAAACACTAATGACAAATGTATAACAATGCTAATTAAATCTAAAGCCAACACGAGATATTCCGCCAAACCTGCGGCCCAAATTATGTGACTGGAACAATCCGATAAAAACATAAAGAGAATCATAAAGCCTTTTTTTTTTTAAAAAAAAAATGTTAACTTTAACCGAAGTCACTAGATCTGAAGCACCTAATCTAGAAAACCATGAAATCCAATTTCAAAAAAATTAATTATTAAAGGGTGAAAAAAATAGAATTTTAATCATACAAAAAGATAGGAAAAAATAGAAATTTAAAGAATGAAGATCAAAATTATTATTACTACTATTATTAATAAGTAATATCATCACTATTATTACTACTACGACTACTATTACTACTACTAAAATTATTATTATTATTATTGCTCCTCCTCCTCCTCCTCCTACTATTATTGTTGTTGTTGTTACTATTATTATCACAATTATTACTATCATCAATATTATCATCACAACTATTAATATCATAACCATCATCATCATTCTTCTTCTCTCTTCTTCTTCATCTTCTTCTTATTATTATTATTGAAAAAAAAACCTTGAACTTAATTTGAAGGATAGAATTGAAAAATATAAAAACTTTGACAAAAGAGCCAAGAAAAACAACAAGAAATCAAAAGAAGAGGGACCAAATTGAAATCATTGAAAAAACAAAAAAAAATCATAAACTTGATTTGAAGGATAAAATTGAAAGCAATAAAAACTTTGACAAAAGGACAAAGAAAAAAAAAAGAAATTCAAAGTAGAAGGAAGAAATCAAAACATATTGTATATACAAATTAGAAACCAAGGTTTAAATTGAAAACAAATAAAATTTTAACAAAAAGAAAAATGACAAAATTATTAAAATCAAAACTAAAAAGACCAAATTTAAAATACTAATAACAATGAGGACTATAATGCTTTTCTAGTGGTAGGAGAGAGAACCAAAGGTAAAAAAAAAGGGATCACTGACGATAAACTGCCCACATCTTGACTACACACGCCATCAATTATGGATGAGGAGACGATAAGGAATAAAATAATATGGTGAAAACCCATTTTTTACCACTAGGAGCTGCTGTGCTCATCACCCAAAGTGTTCGGCAGCTCCCACACACGCTTGTGTGTGATGTGAACGTGCCATAGCCTTTTTCCCATTAAAAAGTATTATATATTTTAATGTTAAATTACAACACCGCCCTCAACAAAATCAACTATTAACAAAAAAACCAAGACCAAAAGACCCTAGTACCCATGATTCCTATGAATTATATCTCTTTGATCTAAGGGTACAAGTGTAATTGCACTGTGTATTAAAAAACAAAAATACCTAATATCCCTACCCAAAACAATTGGTTTTTTTTTACTCTTGGGGTATTTTGGTTACTTGACTGGTCATTAAAATGATGAATAGACAAAAACACCCAAAAACAAATCAATAGTAACAAATAAATCGTGCAAAAATACTAAACCATCCCTAGTTCATAAACAATTATTGTTTTTAATCAAGACCATAGATGTCACTACACTATTATAACAATAAATAATGAAGTATATCTATGGCCACATGAGAAACTTTTTAATATATTTGTTATATCTACGACAACATGGTGCATTAAGAGGGTGTTTGGGTGTATTAAAAGGGTGTTTAAGAATGTAGTAGTAGTTTCTTTTTAAAGTGTTTTTTGCTCGGAAATATAATAAAATAATATTTTTTTAAAATTATTTTTGATATCAGCATATCAAAATAAT
>Ga0307511_10005099_pt1 | contig 13395 bp, 10 predicted proteins | sample 13_EM_MG_FD_200266 | JGI IMG/M metagenome (GOLD analysis project Ga0307511, IMG submission 200266) | Populus trichocarpa ectomycorrhiza microbial communities from riparian zone in the Pacific Northwest, United States - 13_EM | ecosystem: Host-associated > Plants > Roots > Unclassified | place...
CCAAGGCGGGGAAGATGGCAAAGAAACAGAAAACTCAGCCGCAACGGAGGGGGTGGATGCATTGGGAGACGCAGTCGGAGAGGGAGATATCAAATCAGGAGATGCACCCACACGAGTGTGGAAGAAAAGGGGCTTGAAGAGACAGACCCGGAGAGTCAAAAGTAAGCGTTCACATTGCACGTACCTACTCCTTCTAGGTTTTGCTAACCCTCGATCAGTGCGCCCTGTACGAAATAAGCCGCTACAGGCTGTATCCACCCCCGGTGACCAGAGTGAAAGTGATGAAGTCTCGGGCGATGAAAATGCTTCCAAGCAGAAATCTAACCCCCCGCCGGACGCCGAAGATGCGGATGAAGGACCCAGCGAGGGCGAGACCTCAAACTACTCCGGTAGTGAAGCTGAATCTAAGACCGAGTCCGCAGCCCCGGAAGCGAAGCCTATTGGCCGAGTAGCGAAAAAGAAAACCACCACAAATGCCACAACTAAAACTACTTCTACTACTACTATAGCAGGAAAGGGCAAAAGAGCGGCAACTGCCGGTGCGAACTACTGTAAATTGAAAATACGAACGCAAGGGGGGATGAAGGGCAGGGGTTGTGGGTTTAGAGGACGGGGTGGTGGGAGATTTAATAGGAGAAGGTGAATTTCGAAAATAGCGATATACCCTGTTCGAGTACCCAGGGTATGCCCCATATTACCAGACTACCATATTACAATTACCCTATGCTCAATTTTTTCAACAAGCATAGCAGGGAGTTGAGAAGGGATGATTTTGTACAGCGCGCAATTTCTAGCTATATTCTATGCATTTATATACATAAGGGTGTTTTGAGATGATCAGAGTTTGCTTCAGTAAATACTTGCGTGTAAATAATTTCTCGGGGAGGATGTTACGCTACGACCAAGGTGTTGAGAAAGTCTGGTAGCACACAACTAAAGTATGTACACTGTGTTGAGATTGCCGTCAGATATGATGTGGTATTTAAGCCTTTCATCTAGTCTCTCGGCGGTTTTTATTGCGGCTAAACCTCCTGGCATGGTGTTACCCTGAGAACTGGAACCTGTTTTTTGTTTTGGTTCACATTCAAATACATGGGCCGGCTTAGATATGTAGCAACCAGGCTACTTAGATAGGTGCCCGTGAGTTTGAAGCAAGTGGGCGCCTGCATATGGTCCCAAGCAGCGGAACATGAGAAAAAGCAACCCAATTTTTACATTAAAAATGCGTATCCTCGAGAGTCTCATTCCCAGACCCGTAATTCGTACAAGCTCCTAATGTATGGCGTTTTGAGACTATGGCCTGGTCGTTCGTAGATACATACAATAGGAACTCACAGGGAACGGATATTATCATCATAGGGGAAATTCACAGGATAGGTGGGTTCATAACTGCATTTTGGGGGGGGGAATTTAGCATCTACTTACATTGTGTAGCCTTGATCGACATGGCGGGCCGTCCAGCTTTTGACCACGACCTTCCCATAACTGATTGGATCTAATGTTGGCTCGGGCCCTTGGCTATATATAGAGATATCTAAAGCATATCAATACCGAGCTGTCAACGGCCATGGCTAGCTATAGGCAAGGTGTTACAAAATCAAATGTCTAATGCCGGTTAGACTGTTGAGAATATGGAAGTCTTGGGTCTTGTAGGGATGTTGTCAACAGATGTTAATTAGCTAAAGGGGCTTTCTCAGGTTTCAGCCATTGCTGGGTAAGAATTGGAAAGTAATTCCCCCCATTGAAAATATCGCTGGTCTCAGTACACATAGCAAATCTACTAGGCCTCGAACAGATTTTTATGTTCTGACTTTATGGGTAAGCAATTTCTTTGTGAAGCTTGTAGATGCAACCGGATGCACGGATGTTTTTAGAGGACTGTTACTTTCCAATTCCTACGGTGCACGGTAGGGCCCCGCATGTAACTAGGCTATGGGAATAGGCGTGTCTCGAAGTCAGGATTCGAGAATGTTATGACTCAAATATGCATCTCGCCCCTGGGTGCTCCACTCGTCTGTTCGTTAAGCATATGAAACCATGGTTTTATATAGCCGCAGATACCAGTGTTATGGTTACATCGATATATATCAAGCTCTTACCAAAGTACAAAAGTAGTACGTTATAACTTTTAGGTAGTCCGCTAGCTAGGCCACGCCTTTCTGTTCATGGCTCAAGTTGCACTAACCAGATCTTGGTTCATTCCTTCCAAATAACCGACCCAACTTACCACGGAACCTCCAGATTAAGTATGTTATTTGCACTTTAGATTCTGTATCATGGATCCCCATACAGCTCTGTCCCCAGCCACCCCGCCCCTCGGCAGTCTCACACATCTAACATCATAGGCATTAGGATTAGGGTTGACCAGCGAGGATTCTTCGGCCCGTGCTCGCCGACTCGCCAATGTTGATTCATTTACTGCACCAACAGGTATCGGTTTGGGCAACCTGATGTGAGGGCTGCCGTTGGCGTTGGCAAGAGATTAGGCATTTACAGTTATAACTACCAGAGAACTGTGGTGATGTACCCGTGTAGTTTGATTGAGAACCCGACTGCCGCTAATGAGCATTGCAGTTTAGGTCCCACCTATGCACCGCTCCCGCACCTGTAAGGCTAGGATCAGGGGACCAAATCAAAGATATGAAGATTCAGATGAGATTGGAATAACCCAGGAGCTACGTTTTTTGGTGACATCTTTGTTGTAAATATCGTGTGGACCTGTACCTTGCGTGCTAGGTACTAGACCTAGCAGTGATTTACTAAAATTGGGGATTGCAACGTGCAATGAATGGAATCAAGGGCTAAACTAGCCTATTCTTAGTCTGTGCACGGCGTAAATACAACGCTGCCCGCAGGACAACCCCACAGGACTCAGTACTGGTGGAGGCCGATACTTGGGAAGCATGAGGCCGGAATGGGACCCGGGAGTGGATCTTTGCTTTATGTATCAACCATTATCGAGAGCTGAGATGAACCCTAGTTTATGGAAGGAGGGTGCCAGGTAGTCCCGAGTGTCGGGATTCACCCAAGTCGGGTAAATCGTGATTACACTGCCCCCTCATTGGGTGATGCAAAATATTGATCATCCCTTCGATGTGCAAAACATTGGAAAATTGGGTGCCAGTGGACAGTACCGATTATCTAAGACAATCGATTGGTTGGTTCATGCAGAGCTTCTATATTTGTGCACAGTTCGATCTTGCACTTTTCTGAGAAATTTGGGAGAAAGTGTGTGGCTTCCTGACACCCAATTTTCCGGTGTTTTGCGCACCGGAGGGATGCGGTGAGGGATTGTGAGACAGGGATGCAACCTACATGTGCTCAGATGGAAAGAACCGAAGCTCGGGAGACGATCGATCTTGTACAACTGTGTGGCGATAAATTGAGGTATCTAGATCTGAATCTGGTTTGGGGGCCTGCGGCGACTGCATGTATGCATACAAATCAGGTGGGTTGGGCAGATTAACCTTCGATGCATCGGAGCGGCACACTAAAAACAAGTGGAGGCATTAGAATAGGTGGGGAAAGTAGAGGAGGGGTGGAGGGGGGGAGGGGGGCAGCTATGAAAAAAGGAAATAACATAAACAATCTACAAATCCGATTGCAGGCATGGGAATGCTTTCGAAATTCCATGCCTGGGCCCCAAAATCTAAACACACCACGGAAATGACATCAGGTTGCCTAAGCTTACTGGCCCCAAAGCAGACCCCAGCCTCTAAACCAGAGCAAACCTCCCCCGATACTGTACCGGTACTGGTTTGTCTTCGGGCGTCCAATCCGGAGCTTATGAAGTGCATCTGCTTCCCGCGGTTTGCCCATGTCCTTGCCATGTCCTAGCCATGTCTTAAACGGTCGGGCCATGGGTTGTGAGGGGCGGGTCAGGGGGGGTTCATCGAAATTGATATGGAATATCGATCTGTGCGCGCCCGCCACATCCTGCGCGGGCCGGGGTATCCCGATCGGAGGTAGAGATCGATCGATCGCCAAGGAGCACGTTTACCTATGAGAACATTACATCAACTTTGACTAGCGCAAATGCTCACACGAAAACCTTACTTTCACGCCAGTTGTGGGTCCCTGCCACCCCTTCTCAAACTTTGGGCCGAAACGGCGTGCCCGCTGCAACCTTCCGTCTCGCCAATCTCCGAGTCTGCATCCGCTTTGCATGCGATTGGCTCCAGATCCCATAGCACTAATACCAAGTTGGGTAAACTGCACGGGAGGATGAGGTTCTCACAAACCACCTCCTATCAATCGAAGAATTATGGTACCAGTGTGACGGCGTCACAAGGCAACTCTGTCGGCATGAGCCTGGCCTCTAGATTTGCCGATCCCAAATTTCACAAAACCTTTAGCGGAATCCCACAGATCTTGCTCGCTAGCTTAGTTCAATACCTTACCTAGCGTTCCACGGGCCTGGACTTACGCACCTCCCCGGCGCCGGAGACCAGCTTAACGCTCACCAACAAAGAGCTCAGCTCAGTGGAGAATTTTAGGCGTCTTTGGTGACGTAAAAATGTCAAAAGTGCTGCTGAAATCTAATACCAGCCGAGGTAAACCTGCTGAATTGCTCTTGATTAGGATAGTGACATCCCGAAGTGGAAATCAGAACCCAACTGGTTCAGGATTGAGAGTTGCGAGCTGTCTTTGTCTTTCGGCACTTGCCAGGTGAGGGTGGATTGCGTCGGGGAGGTAGATAGCACCGGTTTTTACGAATATGGGTTGGGTAAATTGCTAGGCTGGCCCTTGACGATCAGATTCCTGATGCAGGGGGTGGAGCTGTGTAAGTAAGGGATTCAATACACCACACACGGTAAAGATTTACTTCTTGGGAAACATATTTTCAGTCGATGTGGCGCGCAAGATTGATCTTTGACGACTTATATAACCAGCCCTAAATACAAAACTCCAGCCTGCAAACATGTAAAACATACGCCAAAGCCAAAGCCCAAACACAAGAAACAATAAGGAAACCACAGCACAAATGTTGTCATGAGTATCATCGTATCACCCAGTTATACAGTATATAAAAAAAATAAAAGACAGAGCTCCATGTATGTTTAGCTAAACGAACAACATAAAGGCAAAAAAAAAAAGAAAAGGGGGTCTTAGTATAATAATTAGAACTATCTTGGAATTCTAGGAATAAAACTCTTAGATCCTGTCGTGTTGAACAACGCGGGTTGTTTTTTTTTTCTCTTAAATTCCACAAACTCTGTCCCATTCCTATCCCATTCCCGTATTTTTAACCAGAGTTCCGCCCCTGCAAAACCCTATTATCTGAGTTCCTTCTCCATGCCTCCAACCTGTCAAGCCCATCACATCCCCACCCGAAGGGTAGTTCGTACCTGAAAAATACCAGCCCCCCGGGTATCAATCCAAATTCCCAACATTGATTGAGTAAAAAATTCAAAAGAGAAAGAAATAAAAAAGAAAAGACCATAATTGTTCGTACCACATACTTAGAAACTACCAGTACCTCCCCCGGAGGAAAACGCAGGTGGAAAGAAAAAGGGAAAAAAACAAATAAATGGAACTTGCACTTTCCAAGAAAAAAATTCAAAAATCGGAATAACCAGCGTGCGCGCGATAGACAATAAACCAATAAAAAGCAAACCATGACAGAAAAAAAAAGAGTGAGGAAAGAGCAGTGGCAGCAATGAGTCAGGGTCGTGGTAGACCGGTGGTGATTGTGATGATGACTCAAATGGAGTCGCAAATATAGACAAGAGTAGATAAAATATAAAAGAAACACCTAGAACAAATAACTCAAAATTGCGTACCTGCTTACCATCATCACCATCATCATCCAGGAAACGATCGCAGTGCAAGTGATCCCGAGTTATGTTTAGTTGTGGAGTAGTAGTAATAAATAATCGACGTTAAACCATTCATTGCAAGCAACCCAGGCACCACAACGAATGAATGAAAATCGACCAATAAATCGCAACGCATCCAGCGACGAGGAATGGTGAAGAGCCGAGTTAGACGCAGGATAGGAGGTGACGCACATAAGCGGTCCAAAAGAATTCGAAAATACCGGGAATACAAAACGAATCATAACGCCCAGTTAACCCACGAACCATGATGGTAGAAGTCCAAAATGCATAATGCCCAGCCGGAAACAGAAAGGTACACAGGTAAGCCAAAAAAAACCACGCAAAAAATTCGAAATTCAACCGAAAAAAAAAAATTCAAACGAGACGCCGCATTTGTTTTTTCTGCCAAGCCGTTACGAACAAATAAGGGAAAAGAAGACAAATCATCTTCCAAGTCCCCCCCTTGCCCCCTCCCCGCGGCTCGGTTGCGGACCCCATCTTTCTACATCGCAAACGCGTCTCGAGTCCAATCATGGCCGACCATCCACTCATAGTTGGTGTCCAAATTTAGGTTAAATATATCATCGAATCCTGTCATACTCAGGTTGCTATCTGTCGGTGAGATTGTATGATCATTTGGTATCAGCAGCGATGATGGTCCTTTGCCAGAACTGCTGCTAAAACTCCCTGTGGACCCCATGTCTGTGTTCAAAGGACTGAACACCTCTGGCGAGCAGTTGTTTGCGCTAGCTGTATCGTCGGCGAGATCAGGTACCGATTGACATGACGCCCCACTTGGTGACTCTGCAGGTGTACCTAGCTGCTCTGGCTCTTCCTCCTCTTCCTCCACTACAGCCTCTACCTTTGATTCCTCCTTAATTGCAATCTGGCCTTTTTGTCCAGCATCTGGTGTGTTGTGTTTCTTTAATCCAGGTACATCCATGAATAGGTCGTTGTAGCCAGTGCTGATAAATTGTTGTGCCTCTGGAGGGATTGAGGCTGATAGTGGCCCCAAGTCAATCTGGGGCGGTAATGTGACCGGCGATGCCTGTGGTGTAAGCTGCGTGGACATCGGCGGAGCCTTCATGGGGAGAGTGTGGGGTGGGCCGTTCATGTATGGTGGGCGGAAGTTTTGTGGGATATTGTGGTGCATCATGCTCGGTGTCAAATGGAGCATTGCCTGTGCTTGGTTATAACCTTGAGCTTGCATCTGCGGTGTCTGTACCTGGGATGATATTTGTGGGGTATGGAACCGTGGGGTCTGATGCTGAGTTTGCGTTGGACCCTGCTGAAACTGATGAAAGTTAACACCAGCCCTTACAAACTGCTGGGGGAAGGCTTGTTGCTGTGCCTGTTGCTGTGCCTGTTGCTGTGCTTGTGCCTGTGCCTGTGCCTGCTGCTGCTGTTGCTGCTGAAGAGCGGCAATTTGAAGTGGATTGTATATTGCCTGTATTGGTGAATACGGAGTCGACATTGATTGCGAGCTCCCATTAGGTGTGAGGCCTTGCATTCCAGTCTGATAGTTGGTTGGGAACTGAGGTGCATGTGGAAATGCTCGAGAGTACTGCTCATCGACCGATCGCTGAACCAAATTTCCCATGTAGAAAGCATGATTGAGATAATCGGTCAATCTCGAATCTGGATTTCCGTACATATTCATATTCATATTCCGTAGTACATAACCTCTTGCATATGCCCTCGCTGATAGATCATCATCCTCTTCCTCATACATCTCCTCGTTCATGACATCCTGCTCTGTTATGCGAAACGCTTTCCCGGTCCTCTTCTTGTGAATTTCTGAAGCACGGCGTGCGGACTCGACACGAGCCTCCAGACTTCGGTCGCTTCTTCGAGAAGCGGCGATGTAGGCCCTTCAATTCCCAGTAACATAGTCAGTAAGCGATCTCATAGAAAGGGTACGGGAATAATTAAGACTAATGAATCGATCATGCACAAGGCTGCATCGATTGAGTGTCAAAGTCTTCATCGATCGTAAAAATCTAAAGATCATACCTCTCTTGGTTTTCTTCGTGCGTCCGTTCGGTCTTCATGGGCCTCAGTGACTTTGTGACCTTGCTTAGGTTGCCGACCTTCTTCTTTCTGTCTATCGGCATTTTTGAAGGTGTAGATGATTGTGAAGAGAAAAGCTGTGATTTCGAGGAAAGTTGTCGATTGTGGTAACAAGAGAGGAAACAGCTGGAAACAGCTTGGATCTCGAAGATTGGGTGGTTAAAATGGTGTTCACCGTAGCAATTTGTGAGCGGTATTAGTTGAGTTGTATTTGATAGGTCCCTCAGGGAATAAACGGGCTAGCTTCGCTGTCCGTTGTCAGACAGATTTCGTAGCTTGAGGGAAAATAGTATTCGTCAATGTGGCTAAGAGTCGACTGCTGTTATCGGAGGGATACAGGCCAGATGAAGTATCCGCCGAGTATGTAAGGCCGCACTCGCCCAGCAAGAAGCAGGGTTCTCGAGTGTGGGTGGGAGCAGCGTCGGAGGGAGTTCGGGTGGGTGTGTGTGCCCGGGACGTAGCGAGTAAAATAGAGGGAATCGTGACGGAAAGCTGTCTTTGGGTCTTGGGGTGTTGAGGTTTATTTCTTGACGAATTTTCAAAACGAAGACTTGTCAGCCAGAGGATGGTACTTGGATAACAGGCAAAAATGAGGGCCCTGAATGTCTCTGGTGGAAGGACTGCACTTTTCTCTCGTTGCTGTCCCGGAGGCCGTGGTAATACAGTGGTGGGGGTGTCGTGAAGTGGCGGGGGGGTGGGACGGGGGTGCAAAGAGTGATCCGAGGGCTCTCGCTCGCAGTGCTCTGATAGACAACCAGGGCCCTTGTGATTGCTCCCCGACCTATCTTTCCTGCTTCGAGGTGGGCTTTTTTTTCTTTTTCTAGAGCCCTCTCGCCTTTATGCTGTCTCTTCTGAATATGCTACTGACCTGCAGCAGGCTACCACGGCAGTAGTGGTGTCTGGCCCCACGATTTCTGGACGAAGAAGCAACGCTGAGTGAGCAAATCACAGCACAAGCCGCAAGAAAGCATGCACTAGCCAATCACGACACTCACCATCAGGAAATCAAAATACCACGGAAAAGACCCACTTCATGAAAGAAGCTTAAGGCGCAATCCGGATCGGTACGGAGGAGCGAAGCATACAGCTGATCGGATTTCGGTAGAGAAAGCCAGAGCAAGATAGCATACAGGCGTAGCCAATTGCCAGTCCCTGTCGAATGCGTGCGAGCAGGGGTGCAATGTGTGTGCTACAGCGGGGGATGGGAGCGGACGAGGGCTATGAACGCAAAGGCCAAGCGGAAACACGGACAGGGGTCTGGGTTCTACCTAGTGGGAACGGGACAGGACAAGACGTTCGGCGGAATATGAGGAGAAGCGTGAACAGGGCCACGGATCAGAAACTGATGCAAGTACCGGTAGATGTGCAGCTCTCAGGGTACTCCCTTCGTCGTGTGTGTAAATACAGGACTCGCGCTTTATGCAGTGGGAGGGCCTCACACACGAGGCTCTTAATGTTGAGGCAGAGAATGACAGCAGATTCGCCTGGAGGAGAACAGGGCACAACTTATTATATGAAAGCAATCAGACTAGGTATATTGCTGCGGGGAGCTGCTCCAGCAAATCAGAAACAGAGAAGAGGCGACGGGAGGAGCACTAAGGGATGGGTATGTCTGGCAGAGTAACGCAAACATAGCTATCTACAAACGAGCGCGGCAGAGACTTCCAGCATTTTTTCCGGGGGAGGGGGGGGCAGCATTAGAGGGGGGCGTGCAAGTGATGGACTAGTCTGGTTGCGTGATGGACATGCCCTGGGCGGCATTATGGTTAGGGAGAGGTGGGGTTGCTGTGCGAAATATGGCATTGGGCATAGTCCACCGCAGTGCAACTGGGTCCACACACTATAGCCAAGGTAGGTACGAGCTGGCAAACACTCGTTCGCTCATCTCGCAACCGTAGAAAACTGTTAGCTTTGCAGTGGCTCTCCCATAGTGCCAGTACGCCCCAGCCTGTGGGCGCCATGGCCGTGATCGCTCCAGAAACACAGGCACGGACAGAACAGAGAAGAATCAACGTCGCCCTCCCCAGTGCAGGCAGAAATCCAACGCAACAAGCCAACGTGAATATGCCGCAATACGCGGGGCCAGATTTCCGCCTCAGTATTAACACACCAGTCCACCGCGTTCCGGGTAGAGCACTAATAGGCAGTTCAGGCCTTCCCGCGGGAAAACAGCGGCGGGAGGTATAGGGTAGATGCTAGGATCTGGGCGACTTAATCTAAGTAGGGGAGCTGGCTGCTCTAAAGTAGCTCCGATCCCAGATGAGCGCTTGGCGACGACCTGAATCTTTGACTTTGGTTTCCCCTATGACAGCACTAGTACCCCCACATGGTCGCCGGTGGGGAGCAGTTTAACGTTCACGGCAAAGGGGATCTCCAGGCTTAGCCCCGCAAACTCGGATATCTAACTCAGGCATCTCCTGTCGCGTAGCATCCTCTTTTGAAAATTGGGGGTTGCGAGGACTAAGGGATTATGAAGGGTACTTGTCGGCAATGACACCTACGCCTACTATACGCACTCATTAGAATTTCCCGCTCCGTTAGCAGCACCCTGGGCCCTCCTGGGCCTCTTGCTTCATCGCGCGTTTTTTTTCTTTTGCCCTTCCAAGGTCTGACGTCGTTGCTACCACCCATATTCAAGGAAGCAAAACGGAGCTTGACTGTTCTGGAGGATGAGTGCTTCAACTGCCAAATACGCCATGGATACAGCAGATACCCCGCAAATGGCATGGTGGTGGTGTCGGAATGGAAATGAAACTGACCTACGCACCATCACAACCATGATATGATATATCAACTGAATTTGAAAATGCGGGGAGCTCAAGCTCCCCATCACTTCATCTGGCGAAGAAACAGTTATCACTTCAGCACAAACACCTCCACCCCGGATTTGCGCCAAGTACGAAACTCATCTATCTCTTATTCCCTGTGTTTCGAATTGGCCTGAACCCTGGCTTCGCTTGAACCCTTGGCCCGGTTTCGAACAGCAGAAGCAGCGTGACATTACATCAATCTGGAGCTAGGCTGCCCTCTGGGAGTCATCGAAGTTTCCAAATAGTTTGATAGTAGTTGGTATTCCCACGATCGGGTTTGCAGTCTATGATGCTGTGGACGCGGTAGGGCAGGATGCTAGTCAGCGAATAAACAAGTCACGAACAGTTGTGCTGGCGGGGACAGCAGGTGGTTAGGGGGGAATCACCAATGAGACTCCTAGGGGGTTTGTGTTCTAGAAGAGGACTGGGAGGTGGAATACAACAGGGAAAATGTTGGGATGGACCCTGACCAACAATACCCGGCCAGCTTGCTTCTCAAACAAATGTTAGTCTGGCGCTGATGCGGTGACGTGAAAATTTGAGAAATGACATAGCTGCATCACTGAGCTCCGCTCTCGAGTGCAATAATATTCTTTGCAGGCCCGGCTTCTAGGGCGATTCGAAATCAGCCCGATGGAGTGAGTTTGCTTTGTTGTCGTCTCGAATAATTTGCATGTGATTGAAGGAGCATGGATGGCGTCACGTGGCTGATTTGCGATGCAAAGGTTCCTGCGCGGAGATGAGTCGAAAAAAATATATCGAATTATCAAATGTTTGCTGTTGATCTTTGTCAAGTAACTCACCGCCGTGACATCGAATGCCTATGCCTCCTCAGAAAAATACAGGTGATGATCGCTTCCCTCAGCGCCTCGCATTCTTGAATCAAGATGGTCCTCGCGAGGAGACTAGGCACATTTGCCTGGGCACAAGAAAGGAACATTTGCCGAACTCGAGGGTACCGGTACTGTACTTTTACCTGGACGCAAGGCACCAGCCCGAGGGATGATGCACGCTTGCAGCTGTAAGTCACATGCGGTGGAATTTCCCGGGATAGGAAGCCGAGAAGGTAGAGAGGCAGAGTAATTCGACATACGTATAGCTTGCGATTACGGCTCTAAATCGAGTATATAAGACGACGGAGTCTGGTGGGCACCCGGCTCAGGGAGACTAAAGACGATGATCCCGAAATTCATGAAGATAGCGGTAGATACTTCTGGTGATAGCGGAGAAGGTCAGGCTGGGACGTCCTGAACTTGATACCAACGGGTAGAGGCTTGGCAGAGCTATGCAAGGACTCTTGGCGACTATGCTCTCCTGGGATAAGGTGCCGTCACGAAACCCGTCTAGCTACATGAGTACAAACTAAATCTCAGTCAATCGAGTTTGAGATATGGCTTCCCCTGGCGTCCCAGCTTTAATTTTCAACCTTACCAGCCGGAGAATTCGAACCTGGGGGAGGAGGGCCAATCTTATACGATACTGCTTCAGGCAAACATTCCCTTTGCAGGTGTTAGTAATATGTTGGGCATCTATACCTTTCCTTAATAACACCAAGATAAAATTCAAAACATCAGCAGGCACTTGGACTCAATGTCATCGAGGGATACATCTATCGTCGATGAGCTAATCCTCGACTATCTGCTTCACAATTGTATATCAGCTCTGCTCCTAGAATGGGATGTACGACATGCAGAAGAATTAGAGGCGGCCGCCCCTCTTGGAGATGCGCGTGTTTTGGCAGAGGCAGAGGTAGCACAGAAGGCTGACCGAAGCTTGCTGCTGGTGAACTGTATGGCACCTCTTTGAATATAGTGTTGACAGTGTGTTTGTGTGTGTGTGTGTGGTGTGTTACCCTCAAATAAGCTGATGACTTACCCTCAACCCCCCAGCTTTTCTACAAACATACCAGCAACTCCACCCAGGTGGTGTTCGTTCCTTGCACCGCGATGCTCGCTTCAGGCTCATCCTCTGTCGCTTTGTATCACTCCTGCTTCGAAGAATTGACCCAGCAAGCTCCTTCGCCCGTAAGCCACAGACCACGGTCCTACGGCTTAGGAAGCAAAAGAATATACGTCTACGGCGATATTTCAGGTGCCGTGGGGTTACTCACGTCTTCCCTGACGCGGATTTCCTTGGCCAGTTTCTTCTAGCGGAGCACCAACTCGCCCCTGGGCGTCTGATTCTGTACTGCATTCAACGATTTGGTCCTGATGATGATGAGGGAGAAGGCTACGACCAAGAGGAGCAGCAAGGCCATATCACGCGTTGCTCTAGCATATTCGCTAGTTCAATCTGTGGCACAGCAGGTCTATCAGACGCCCTGCCTCTGTTTATGCTTCTTTCAGCATGGACGTCGACAGTTGTACTCGGATCACCTGTCAGCACCTTATGGATGGGGATAGCAGCTTCATTTATGGCACATGCATTTGCCGAGGACTACTTGTGCCACGGAGTCCCTCCGCTACAGGCACTTTGCGAGAATTTTGCATGGGGGGTGGTACCTCTGGATGGAGATGGGAAGGAAGAGATACCAGATACAATGGAAGATATTGTCGTCAATGAGATGTTCGGTGCGGATGAAGGTGACGTGAGCAAGTCATGGGAAGAGGTTAAGAAGGAGGTGTTGAGGGAGGTAGTTCCTCCTAATGGGGTTGGATTAGAAAGTCATTTAGTAGGGAGGGTCTTAGCTAAGGGGA
>Ga0307511_10005100_pt1 | contig 13393 bp, 21 predicted proteins | sample 13_EM_MG_FD_200266 | JGI IMG/M metagenome (GOLD analysis project Ga0307511, IMG submission 200266) | Populus trichocarpa ectomycorrhiza microbial communities from riparian zone in the Pacific Northwest, United States - 13_EM | ecosystem: Host-associated > Plants > Roots > Unclassified | place...
TGGGATGCTATATTAGGTGAACCAGCATTAAGGAAACTAAAAGCAATTATGAATATCCATGACAACATGATAAGCATTCAACCACCAGGAATAGTCAGATATAACCTCATAATGCTACAGAAAACTGGCAATGACTCAATAAGATCTGCAGTAATGTGGATGCATCCAACATGTGAAAGAGCAAGTGATTCATCAGGACATCCACCCTCAGATGCAGAATCTGATAAAACATCTGACTCAGAATCAATCAAAGATTATGCATATGATGAAACAGATTATGAAGACTCATCAGATAATGAGTCAATCACTGACTTAGATAACCAACTAAAACAACTGGATGAGGAACACAGAACCCTCACCAGAGACTTGCAACAAGCTGCTATACACCTATGTCTAGACTATGAGTTTGATGAACTCATGGAAAGCATGAAAGCAGAAAGAAGAAGAATATTAGGGCAAGATGCCCTATACACTATCTGGGAAGAGGAAGAAGAAATCAACCCAGGATCATGAGAAACATGGTCTGACTCAAACTATGAACCAGGACCAGACCCAGTCATGTATGAAAGTGGAGACCTGATCTGCAATGCCCTAACCATACAACAAGGATTTGACCCCTACACAGAATTCCCACATCTATTTCCAACAGCGAAACCTACAGAATTACCACCATTAAGGGCACCAATGGAAATTATGCAACACAAAATAGAGGTAATAGAAGGGGCAGAATGGCACCCTAACTACATCCCTAGCTATGATAGGTTCCAGGATCAAATCACAGAAAAAGTAAATAAGGCATTAGAAACTGGTGAGAATCATACTATCTAAATCCCTCAACACAATAATAATATTCACACAACCAAAGAAGAATGGTAAGAAAGCAAGGTTCCTCCTAAATGGTATACCAAGGAACCTCAAAACACACAAGGATAGGATGCCTATGCCTAGCATCAATCAAATTATTGATTGGCTAGCGAGCAAAAGATTCAAATCTAAACTAGACCTTACAGATGGATATGATAATATTAGGCACCACCCTGACTCAGTCAAACACTCCACATTCTCATGTCACATGGGAAAATATGACTCACTAGTCATGCAACATGGTGACTGCAATGTACCTGCAACTATGATGAGAGCAATAAATTAGCTCCTTAAGGAATTCATTGGGAAAACAGTAATAGTATACCTAGATGATATCCTTATTGGAAACAGTACTTATGAAGAACACATACAAACAGTGAGGGTAGTATTAAAAACACTGTAGAACGTAAAGGGGGTTCAATAAAGACAAATGCCAAATAATGCCAAAAAGAATGGAATTACTTGGCCATGTACTACATAACAATGGGCTGGTAGCTGACCCTGAGAAAATCAAGAAGGTAGCAGATTTCAAGACACCCACTAATAGAAGGGAAATACAAAGTTTCATGGGGGTGGTCAACTACCTTGCAAAATTCTGCAAGGATCTAGCAACCAAAGGAAGATGTCTATAGGAACTACAAGGATCAACAAAATAATTTAAATGGACTCACCAGCATGATGAGGCATTTAAGCAAGTCAAAGAATTAATAATGAGTAATGCCGTACTCAAACCAATCAATCATGACTCAAATGAACAAATATACCTGATAACAGATGCAAGTAATGTAGGATTATCAGGATGGATTGGTCAAAAAGAAGATGGTGTGATCAGGCTAGCAGCATTCCACTCAAAATGCCTGAACAAGGGTCAGACAAATTACACAACAACCACTAAGGAATTATTAGCAATTCTTGACTCATTGAGGCATTTCAGGTGTGAGCTGCAAGGCCATAAAGTGAGAGTACTAACAGATCACAAACCCCTAGTAACATTTATTACTACATGGCAAGATAAGTAAATGAAGATCAGGTGGCAACAAGTAATGAGTGAGTTTGACATCACTATAGAATATATAGAAGGAAAGGAGAATTTCATAGCAGACACACTAAGCAGAGCAGGAATATATAAGGGCTTTGCCTCCTCCTCTAGCTCTGACCTTTCCTCCTCACCAAACCACCCTCCTACACTACCACCTCCAGTAGTAGTAAACCACATCTTCATTTCACATCCATATCTTCTACCACCACTACCAACCTCAACTACCCTAATAGCATACCTCCAAGAAGAAACATGAGTGGAATGCCTGGAAAGCCAGTCTACTTACCTTCATCTGCAACCAGGCCATACCATAGGCCAAAATCCGCCAATTCTGCTAGCAGTAGCAGCACTACTGGGCTGGGAGACATCTTCCAGCAAGAAAGGTATGCAAATGAACCAGATTCAGACTACAGTGATCTCAAGAATAAAAATATACAAAGGGACAGGAGACACCAGGAACTCCAGCAAAGGACTACCTGGAATGAAAGACAGCAGGCCATAGTAACTGCTGCTGCTACAACTAGGGCACAAGCTCAGCAGCAGCAGGAACAACAGGAACAAGTGGAATTGGGAAGGTCAGTAAAACATAAACCTAAGACACCCAACTTCAGCATAGTTATCAATAAGAAACCTAGTAACTCCACTACTATGGTCACTCCTGCTGCCCCTCCTTCCCCAGAACCAGAATGGATCCTTGAAGGGCCATCAAACAGTGATCAGGTGGAAACTGACACTGAAGAGGAGCAATGGATGAGAGTCAACCCTGGACCTAGCCAGGAGGAAATGGTGAGACAAATTAGAGCAATTGATAACGGAAAAATGAAGTATGACCAGATGCAAGAGTGGAACCCCACTCTTACTAGAATACTCAGAAGGAGACAGCATTCACCAACTAGATGCCAGGATGAAGTACCACAGGAACACAAGTTCCATCATCCTCCTCCTCCTCCTCCAGCTCTCCAAACAGTTAGTAGTGAGTGGAAGCAAAAATACAGCAAAGTCTTCCCTCACAACAATAACCCTATGATTGACACCACCAGACTCAATCCACAAGAATGGCCTAAGCCAGCAGAAGCAAGTAGTAAGCTACCTCCCAAATTACAAGAAATAATTTATAATAAGAAATTAAAAGTCATGATGGCATGGAAGGAAGAATAAAGGAAAATGGAGGAAAACATCCACAGACACCTCCAAATACCAAACAATAGCTGGTATGCAACCCAGCTAAACCACATGCAACAAACCCATAACGACATGCCACCTCCACTTGACAATGGCTCCAACATCCCACACACTACCATCGGAAGATATACCATATGTGGACAACAAGGACATTGGGGAATCATGTGTACAAACCTCACCTCCAAACCAGAATCCTCCCTTGGCAAATGTACCTTCTGTTTAGGAAACCACAAAGCCACAACCTGCAAACTCAGAAAAAAACTAATGACAGGAAGTGCACATGCAAATGTCCAATATGTCAAAGACACTATGGCACTTGAAGAGGATGAGAATGACCCTATGCACTCTGACCTTGTAGTAGCAAATTGGCTACAAGAAAAAGACCTGACTCAGCAGTATGTAGAATGTATGGAAAAAGAAAACATGTTTAAGGACACATACAAGAGAGCAAGAGATGGAGAAAAAATCCTCACTATCCAGTACAAGGACAAGTTCCTGTACATCCTTAAGAGAGCAACATGGAAGTTGGTAATCCGAAAAGGACTCAAAAGCAGAAGTAAGTCAGTACAAGAACACCTTCTCTAGCTAGCCCATGCTTATACAGGACATGGAGGACTAGACAGAACATACCAGGAGCAAACCAGCAAATACTATTCGCAGAACTCCTACAGTGACACCCAAGATTATGTTAGGAGTTGTGGAATTTGTCAATCTACAAAAGGCTCCACCCAATTGCCAATTGGGTACCTGACACCATTGAATGTACCAACCCAACCATGGGAAAGTATTGCAATGGATTTCCTTAGTATGGAACCTGTCACTATTCCCTGTTCTGAATTAATTCCTGGTTATCACAAGTTGAAAGGAGAAGGATCTCATAATATTTCCTTTGTTAAGTTATTATTCATTTCTTGCAGACACACTGATTTTACTTTCCTTATGCCTTGCATTAAAGAACTTAATGCTAAGGATGTTATTGATATTTTTGAAACATGGATTAAACCCATTGTTGGACTTCCTTCTGAGATTATTACAGATCAAGATGTACTTTTTATGTGAGCATTATTTCAAGATTGGGCAAATTCAGTTGGAGTTAGGCATAAAGCCTCCTCTCCATACCACCCACAAACTGATGGAGCATCAGAATAAAAGAACAAGACTATTATTCCTATGTTTGCTGCTAAGAAATTGGAAGATGGTACAAAGTGGGTACTGGCAGCACCTTCTGTTCAAATAGAGGTGAATGCAGCTGTTAGTGGACCCAGGGGAAAATCTACTCAGCATATTCCCCTAGGCTTTGACCCAAAGCTAGGATCTACACCACTCCCCATACCAATACCCATCTTTTCCAATCCAGCCAAAACATTCTATGAGGGTGCAGAAAACCTTACCAAAGCCATGATCCAGCAAAGACACCAAGCCAACCAAAAGAGAAGTACATCCCCTGACTACCCGGTTGGATCCAAAGTCATCCTATCAATAAAGAACCTCCTAGCCAGATACAACTCCTCCAAACTATCCCCTAAATGGATAGGACCCTTCATAGTCACTAAAGAGTTAACATTCACCCAAAATGTTGAACTTGACCTTTCAGAAACCCCTAACCTCTCAAATATCAGTCCAGTCTTCCACACCTCCCTTATCAAACCCTATTTCCCAAATCCTATCAAATTCACAGGTAGAGAAAAAACCAAGCTAGGACCTGTTGATGAAAAAGAAAATAGGTATGAGGTAGAAAGAGTGATGGAATACAGAAGCTAACCAGGTACTGGACTCCCCCAATATAAGGTCAGATGGAAAGCATATGACTACCACCAAGATGAATGGGTAAATGACAAAGACATTGACTATTCACTAAACAAAGATTTTTGGCTAAATGGGAACAAAGGTACTACTTATAGTAACAGACCAGTTAATAAGAAAATGTGGCAAAATGGTAAAGGAGAGAGTAGGGAACAAACACTTAGGATGATTGCTGCTGAAAGAGATCGGATCCTCAATCCCCCTGTCACTTCTCGTGCTACTTGTGTTAAACCCCCTGTTAAGAAACTTTTCTATATTAATAATAGCTTTGGTTATGATAATGTCAAGAAAGCTTATGTCATGTGCTAAGAAGATGGATTTCATTTTTAAATAAGGAGGAATGTAAGGATGTGATATTCTCAGTATACTGATCTATCACCACCTCACAACTTACCCTGAACCAACATCTACTATGTAATTTCTTACTAAGTTATACTAACCTGTCTGGTTATATATGTTGGAGGATAACATGTAATTTCTTTATTTTCACATGTCAATTATGAGTCACCTATGGCTCACTAATTTCCTATGACTCATGTATGACTCTAATGGTTATGACTCACTTAATCAGTCAGAGATGGATTTCAAATGATGTATGACTCACTACCATGGCACAGCCACAATAGTGAGTCACAGCTAGTCTTAGCATGTAATACCTAAGGGCACAAGGCCTGCATCCAGAGAGAGGAGCAGACCTGGGGAAGACAGACACAGAATAGTTAGATACAACAAATATAAGAGTTCCACTGGTTAATTCTGGTCCCATGAGGACTCTTACTCAGAACTTAGTAATCCAATACTAGAATCCAAACACTTAGCCTTTAAAGTACTTAGCAGTTCTGGCATATTACTTCAGGGTAATATTCCACCCTAAATACTTTAGGTCCCCATTTACACACATCTAACCTCCTTCTCAACTGAACCATTCTCAGTTGGCATCAGCTCAAAACTCGAAGAGTTTAAGCTATCCAATTCTTCCCTATGAGGATACTACTTCACTGTCTTGTTGCTGCTACCCTCAAAATCTCTAAAACCTCCTGTTGGGAAGCGCATCTTAGTCGTCGTTAATATCACTCACGCCTCAAAAGTACCTACCATTGTAGGAGGGTAAGAAAATGACAAACCAGCATCCGTGCTCTCCTCGTTCCCACTATCCTGACTACATATCAAACAGGCAGCCGAGCCACAGTTATTCACATTGATTGGAAATTACTCACGTCTGTAGCTACGTACTTGTGCCAACAATGTATCGACAAGGGGAAAAAATAAGTTGTAATATCGGAATAAGTAACCAACAGTATGGCCTCCAAGACAGACAAGGAGTGTACCTACAACAATTCACGAAGATTAGCTATGATACATGCAGATATCATGAAGTTAATCGCCGACACACTACAAAAGAAAAGAGACACTACCGAACCTGAGGCATTCGAGGAATCAGCTAAACTATCACCTCTCACCATCTATAGCATCGTTACCCCGAAAACAGAAGAAGACTCTTCCCTCACTACATTTGTATTTGATTCACAACCTATGACAGAAGCAAACTGGAGGAAAGTGCAACCACAAATACATGATATCCTCGCTTTTACATAAACACTTGGGTATCTTCACTGCTTTCATCTAAAAGACATCCACCTGGGGCTTGAAGCAACAACCAAATCCTATCTTTGGAACACAATTATTCCATTCGAAAGTAAGGACTTGGAGCTTACCACAGTACTTATGCAGCGCCTAAAACGTTCCAAAATTCCTCAGCTCATAGAACCTCACTGGGTTCTGAAGGAATAGGATGATATTATGTCCTTCATGCTATGTGTTCAGCACCTCCGTTTACCTGTCGTATCAGGGCAATTTGAGGACCCACCTTTAGCCAAACAACCTAAAGGATAACACAGAAGGGACCCTCCTGAGATGCCAACCAAACAACGCTCCGCACCAGAAGTCAGCACAGGATCTCAAACTGGCATCGCGCAAGAAGATGACATTGTGGAATGTACCTCAGACACTGAAAACCCAAACAACGGAGAAGACGATAAGGACCAAACCCCTCCCTTAGGACGGGGCACAACAGGAGGTAGAAGAGATGACGATGGAACCGATAGCAACTCTAGCAATGGCAGCTGTATCAAAACGTATGTAACGATATTTTGGGAACGAGTAGAGAGAGAGACATCGTCTGAAGACTTGCGTCTACTATATGGAGAATAGTAATATGGAAACGTCCTTGATTCTTCTAGTAGTAGTGGGAATAGGTGTGTTTAAATACTTGATGAGCCGACAGGTATGTAAGTGAACCAATACACTAATAAAGAGGAACACAGTAATAGTGGGGCTATGCGACACGCAATGCGGACTAAAACAAGAATTGATTCCAGGGGTCATGTAGTAAGCTAACAAACTGAAAACTACATGTTACGACACTTTCCCTCAGTTGCTAATTTTTGACAAGCCGGAGGTGAAGAAGGTGAAGGAAGTAGGTGAACATAATGTCGACTATGTTCGAGTTGCGCTTCCGCTATGTTGCTAACGTGTAAGGAACTTCGAGGAGGCGATAGAGAGAGCTGGGTCACCATCGCTACGATCGAGGTTGGCGATAGGAGGACAGATGAGGTGGCTGTATTACTACCGAGGCTTGGAAGGGACTTGAATGCACAAAAGCTGTGAAAGGCAGGATGACTTTCCCTAACTTGTGGAACCGGCGTAGAGAGAGGATTTTTTGAGTGAGGAAAGGGGTGTTCCTTATATAGTAAGATGGACGTAATGAGTCTACTAACCGGGCTCATAACCTATCGAATCGGGTGCAACGATATTTTGGGAACGAGTGGAGAGAGAGACATTGTGTGAAGACTTGCATCTACTATGTGGAGAATACTAATATTTAAATGTTCTTGGTTCTTCTAGTAGTAGTGGGAATAGGTGCGATTAAATACATGATGAGCCGACAGGTATGTAAGTGAACTAATGCACTAATAAAGAGGAACACAGTAATAGTGGCGCTATGTGATATGCAATGTGGACTAAAACAAGAATTGATTCCAGGGGTCATGTATTAATCTGACAAGCTGAAAACTACATGTTACGACAAGCTCTAGTAGTGGAACATCAGTCCATAGTCAAAGAAGTATGTGTAAAGCAAAGAAAATCAAGAAGATCAAGAAACGGATTGATCGTAGTAGGACACCAGAACAACAACAATGGGAAATGACAACAAGAATTGTGACACATGAAATGTTATCAAGTATGTCCAAACGGATGAAGGGTATCAAGAATGATGATCCAGGAAATCAACAGTGGAGATGAGAAATGGCGAGACTCACAGTATCTTGACACTTGGGGCAACGCGATACAGAGAGGGTTAATTATGAAAGGGATAAGATTGGAATCGAAGGAAGCATTGGACTTTATTGGATTCAAACTGCAAGGCAGCGCACTCACTACTTATAATCACTACCTCATCAAGGAAAAGGACAAGGCATCCTTTTTCAGCTTCATGCTAGTGCTACTAGAATTCCTTCTCCCTTCCACTATCAAGGACCTTTTATGGAAGGAATGGGTGGCCGCATCACCCAACAAGAATGGAGGACACATGGGTATCATAACATTTGCCAACTAGTTGGAAGAACTTCAGATTAAACTTATCGACAAGTATAGAAATCAATGCAACTCGGAAGAAGTCAAACCCAGGAAATTCCTGAATCACCTACGTGACCATGTGGAAACCACCCTGGTTCCCCATATACTGGATTTTTGCACGTTCAACGACCTGGTCAAGAAAGCAGAATCATACGAGGCTGCACGAAAACATGCCGGTAACTCAACTATACCTAAACCTGTACGCCATCCTGCAACCCAACAAGCTCTGAACCTCACTTGCAATTACTGCAAGGATCCAAAGACAGACAACAAGAAAACAAGTTCTAATCCTAGAAGAACCCAGGCTACGAAAACAACAACCACCAGGGATCCGGACTGGGTGGTGGTTAACAAGACTTTAACATTTTAAGACAAGATAAAGTTGATCATGGAACGGAAGTATCTATGGTGCCATGCACCTGATCATACCTTCAAGGAATGCAACAAGCGAATATCCAAAGTACCCATGAGTACCGCCAGTCAGGTTCTATCCCTGCAACACACCAGCAAACCAGTTACCATCAAGAACAACTTCAAGGGCAACACCAAGGCAACACCCTAGTCTACTGAAGAATTGGACTACAGCAGGGTTCAGGTCATGGTTAACGTCCACCCTGCATTGGCCCTTGTGGATTTACAGACCACCGGCGGGCATGTCATCAATGAACAATTCGTGCACCTATACGGCCTATCCAACTAGAGAATCGACAAGAAGTCACTCAACACTGCAATCAAAGGATCAAAGGGTGTGATAGAAACGGCAAGTGATGTGCAAATGGACTACAGAGGATATACGGAAACAAGAATTCTCTATGTAGGGCATCTTGCAGGCTGGGATATGATCCTAGGCCAGCCTGCGCTTACAGGCCTGAACGCCTTGATCCCAGCAGGACTAAAGCCTGTTACCATCCAACCTGAAAGGATGGCACGATTTGCAGGCAAGGAATTGAGGAAGCCCGGGCTTGCTTTAGGGCAAGTCATATCCACTGCATTCACGATAGAAGATGAAGTATCAGAGCATCTTGTACCACTCTTCGAATTCATGGTCTCAGCTATAAATCTCGGAGTGAGTCAGGAATTCAACCCCTTCGTTGATTTCACTCAGCTGTTTCGGGCAACCACACCCAATGAGTTGCCACCTCTTAGCCCTATCAACCACTGGATATGCCAGAAACCCGGCTCCACATAGGTACTGAAAATGGCGAACCTCTTCCTCCAAATCTTATGCAGAGCTCACGAAACTGCTCACTGAGAAAGAAGCCACAGGCTGGATTTATGGTACACAACTAGATACCAATGCGGTAGGTCGGTTCGTGCAAGCCAAACGAGATGATTCTACCAAACCACGGCGCATCATAGATGCCAGGGATCGGAATGAAGCGCTTGACTCCAACCACAAACCCCTACCAAGTATTATGAAACTCATGGAGCAAGTCGCTGCTCGGAAGTATTGGAGAAAGATTGACCTTGCGAATGGTTATCACAACATCAGAATCGAAGAAGACTCGGAACAGCACCCCACCCACCTCAGACATATGTCATATTACTGCAGTCACATCATGCAACAAGGCGGCTGCAATGCTCCTGCCACAATGGTAAGAGCCATGTACGAAATCTTTAAGGACATGGTCCTCAAGGGCCTGGTCATCTACATCAACGATATTATTATCTTTTCAGATACTTAGGGCGAAGATGTAGCTACTTTACAGAAGGTTCTACAATGACTCCTAGATGAGTGGTTCGGTTTGAAGGCCAGTAAATGCCAGTTCTTCCACAAACGTCTGCATATCTTAAGTCATGTGTTTAATACGGATGGGTTACATATGGATCTTAAGAAGCGCAAGAAAGTATTGGACTTCAAGGTTCCCAGCAACCACCGGGAATTACAATGTATAGGCGACGTTGTCATATTCGAAAGCAAGTTTTGTCCCGCATTGGCCTCTTGGCCAAGCTCCCTGTCAGAACTGCAAGACGAAAATGTACATTAGAGATGGACGGATACCCAAACCAGGGCTCTGGAGAAAATCAAGGAACTTGTGAACTCTCAACACATTCTCAAACCCTGGGACCACTTCTTGGAAGTGCCAAAATACCTGTTATGTGATGCTAGTAATATTGGACTAGGATCATGGATGGGACAAGGAGACCTAGAATCAATTTGACCTTGTCGTTTTCATTCTCGAAAATTCAGCCCCGAACAGCTGAAGCAGCCCACTTACCAAAACGAATTACTCGCTATCGTTGACTCCCTGAAGTGTTTTGAGGCTCAACTCTGACAACACAAATTCACGGTTCTTACGGATCACCAACCACTACTCTCATTCCTCCGACAATAATAAACATCGCAGAAGCTAGCTCGTTGGGAAAGTTACATGCGAGAATTCAACTTATTCATTGAACATACAGCTGGAAAAGAAAATCTGTTGGCAGCCGCTCTATCTAGCAAGCTTGAATACGCCCTTGATCACAAGGAGGTACAAGACTTCATTGCATAGAGCATCGATGCCACAAAAGACAACCCTGAACCTCAAGACACTTCTATCACAATCAATTACCTATCCATATGTCCACTATCAAAGGAAATCATGATGATTTGCCGTGCCTGCATCAACTTCAAGCCTAAGGACTGCGACTGCAATAAGTGCGCAGGCTGTGACGAAGGTCTCGGTCACCACCCCTCTTATTCCTATCTCGATGACAAGAATGACCGAGACTATGTGTAAGGAAGTGATATTCTCAGTATAATGATCTATCACCACCTTACAACTTACCCTGAACGAACATCTGCTTTGTAATTTCTTACTAAGTTATACTAACCTGCCTTATTAATTATGTTGCAAGAATCACATGCAATTTCTTTATTTTTCACATGTCAATTGTAAGTCACCTCTGACTCACTAATTGTCTATGACTCATGATTGACTCTAATGGTTATAACTCACTTAATGAGGCAGAGAGGGAATCCAAATCATGTATAACTCACTACTATGACACAGCCACAATAGTGAGTTACAGCTAGGCTTGGCATATATTACTTAAGGACTCAAGGTCTGCTTCCAGAGAAGGGGAGGGGACCGGAATAGGATAGACACAGAATAGTTAGATACAACAAATATAAGCGTTCCACTGGTTAATTCTAGTCCTATGAGGTCTCTTACTCAGAACTTAGTAATCCAATACTAGAAACCAACTTAAACCTTTAAAGTACTTAGTAGTTCTGTAACATTACTTTAGGGTAATATTCCACCCTAAATACTTTAGGTCCCCAATTACATTTTTTTAACCTAAGAAAGACTTTTATATCAAGGCAGGCTTGATCACCCTGGCCTATAATCTTATGCACAAGTAGTAAAAAATAGTACTTACTAAGTACTACAAATCTATAGTGGATAAGAAACCATAGTAGAACCAAGCCTGCAAGTCAGCAAAGAAAAATATACAAAAAGCCATAGTACAACAGTACCTGCATGTGAAATAGAACAGAAACGTACAATAATGCATGAGCAGACAACATAGAATCAAACAAGCAGTATCAAAAAGAAGAGAAATACAGCAATATCTTCAAAGAAAGAAAGACAACTTTTACTCAAGTAGAATTGCAGTAAACTACAAATTTTATAAACCAAAGAAACTCAGAATAAAGCAGTGGGTAGAACCTGGCACATACCTTGGTGAACTAATACCATTGGGGAAAAATAAACCAGTTGGTAAAAATATCACATTAGCAGAAATTTATAACAATAAACCAACACCAGAACAAAAGAAACATAAAAAACCAGTTATCTGAACTGGTAAGACTGAGTACCAAGAAAAGGCTCATCAACAAACCTAGTAGGAAATATTAGTCAAAGAGCCTATAAGAATAAAAGCAATTAGCGAAACTTACTTGCAACACTCACTGCATCTCCAACAAGGAGAAGAGCAGTACTCACCCAAAGGATACCTAGTATTCCAACCCCAAGAAAAACCCAAGGAAAACTACCAGTCACACCTGTCCTTACATTCCCAGCAAGGACACCACCTATACCTCTCCTGCCAGACAGAGTTGGCCTCCCTGGCAGTCCAACCCCTAAGCCTCCAAGAAGTACCCCTATCATAGGCAGGAGGAATATCCCTAAGAGTAGTATTGAGGCCATCAACAAACCTGACCTCCTTAACCTCCTTTTGTCTACCAAAAGAAGGATCAGACTTGACAGAAGAAGGCTTTGGTCTAGCCCCCATCTGTCTAAAGAAATAGTCCTTAGGACTATTGTAGGAAACTGAAAAGGATTCCTACTCATCAGGTTCCACAAAAGAAGGAATAGCAGGAAGGAAACAAAGCCTCCACAAGTCATCAATGCTATAATTCCTGAAGATAAACATGTTTGCTACTTCCAGTAAAGGAAAGAAAGGTGCCAAGAGTGGCACCAAAGGAAGAAGGAAGGCCTTAACCCCTGATGAGGCAAAAGCACTACTTAAAGAATTGGTACCTCCAGAAACACCAAAAAAGGCCATACCAACTAGACTACATATCCTAGAAAAAGATGCAGTTCAAAAAACAATCACACTTGAGGAAAAAGGATTAATACCAGGAAGAATAATCAGAACTCTAGTAGGAACAAAACAATACTGGGAAAATAACCTAAACAAATAGAATCAATACATGAATCAAGTTGAAACATATTGCCTCCTCAACTAATATGAACTAAGTGTGGAAGAAATAGGAATAATCTTCCAAGCATGTTTGAACTATCTGACCTTCCAAGAAGCATCAGAGCTAAATAATAAGGTATTAGAAAATATAGAATTAAATGCAGGATTTAAGATTAGACCACCTCAACCAACATATAACCCAGTAAAAGGCATACCCTGGTTGGTACAAAACTGGCC
>Ga0307511_10005101_pt1 | contig 13389 bp, 5 predicted proteins | sample 13_EM_MG_FD_200266 | JGI IMG/M metagenome (GOLD analysis project Ga0307511, IMG submission 200266) | Populus trichocarpa ectomycorrhiza microbial communities from riparian zone in the Pacific Northwest, United States - 13_EM | ecosystem: Host-associated > Plants > Roots > Unclassified | place...
TTCTTCCCCTAGACTCCACACATATTTCTAGTGTTTTTTCAATAAAACCTCCAGCCAAATCTCCTCCTTAGGTCTCCCCACCACGACCATCACAAGCTATCGATGAATTAAGGTAAAAACACTATGTTTCTCTTAATTTAATTAGTGTCATTGTTAAATTGTGAGATTTTTAGTTTTAGTTTACTGTTGTTTGTGTGGTGTATAATAATTGAGTATTTTGTTTGAATTGAAATAATTTGGAGTTTGAGTCAGGTAATTAAGTATGTTTTTACACAATTGATGCTATTTATTGAATTAATTAGGTTTGAATTAAATAAATCAAGGATGTTGTGAATGTCAAAACAATAACAATTAGGGTTTGCGTTGAGTTTGACTATAAATTACAGTAATTATATATATTATTTGAATTGAGATAATTTAAACTCTAATTGATACAATTAGACATGTTTGCATGTAATTGATGTTATAAATGTCAAAATAATAGCAATTAGGGTTTGCATTGAGTTTTAGAATAAATTATCAAAAATAGATATTTATTTTGAACTGGAATAATTGAGTTAATTTAGGTTTTAATCGATGTAGTTATATTTTAAGTTTAATTCAAATATCAAATGAAAACGATAAGATAATGAGACCTTTTGTTATGAAATTTGGTTATAATATCAGAGTAGATGACATGATTTGATATGTTTTTTTATCGTAAAAATTTAGTATACAGTATTGATTTAGCGGTTAGATAAATTTTGAGCACTAAAAATTATTCAATAAATACTGGTTAATATTACATATTCGCTTGAATATTAATTTTAATTATCTATAACAGCTTTTATGCAATTATAAAGTCTTCAAGCACCAAAATATCAATGATATTTCCATGAAATATACCATAAAAAGTTAAATTGCTTTAGATGGCAAAGTTGAAAGTTACTCACGGATTGAGATTGGCTGCGTCGGTCTATTGTGGAAGTCATGATGGATACAAGTGGTCATGATTGATATAAGTGTTTAGACCTCGACATTGAATTTAACAAATTTCAACGGATCTAAGTGTCTTACCCTCGTAAGTCGTATCTCGAGACCATAATTCCTTTTCCCGATTTATACATGTATGATGTATTTAGTTTGGACAAGGTTTTCGAATTTTTTTTTTTTTACTGCAAGCGGAGTTCCTATGTAACATTTTATTTTTAACTTTTACCGTGGGATTGGATATCATCACCATTCACAAACAAAAATAGGGATGTTAACAATTTTTATTTTATTTTGCGTTTAATGTATGTTTGAAAGTGTAGTTGTAGTTGTTTTTTAAAGTGTTTTACATGTCAAAATACATCAAAATGATATTTTTTCATATTTTAAAAATTATTTTTGAGACCAGTCAATCAAAACGATCTAAAACACATAAAAAAATTAATTTTTAATAAAATATTTTTAAATTTTTTAAAAAATACAGTTTGAACTGCATTTCCAAACAGGCCACGATCAAAACCTAAAAGATGAATTTACTTTTTTAAATAGATAAACACAAATGTTTCAAAATTTTGTTGGGGATCATCCTAATTATTTTCAAACTTTTATGCCTAAAGTATTTTTTATTTAAAAAATTATTAAAATAATTTTATTTATTTATTAAAATTTATTCTTAACAATGGTACATCAAAACAATAAAATATAATAAAAAAATAATCTAAAACAAAAAAAATTAAATTTTTTCAAACAATTCTCTCTGTATGCTCTACCTGAAAGTCACCACAAGTTTTGTTTGATACCAGCAAAGCATCTTCAAGTCCCAGAATAGACTTGCAGGAACTCACTCTTGCCAATCCACAACTAACACCACGAGTTGAATATCATATTAAAATCACAAATTACCAAAAATAACTTATCCGTTCACTCGTGTCACTTTAGCAGTACTCTGTATGATACCCCCTAACGTTAATTATAAAAATAAAAATAAAAAAGCAGTTTTTTAAGAAATTAAATTCTTTTTTAAAAGCTGGAATCACACACCTTGTAAATATCATTTTAGTGTTTTTTAATAATTTTAATGTATTTATATTAAAAATAAGAGAAATTTAAAATATTTTTAAATAAAAGATATTTTTTTTTTTAAAAAAAAATCATGTACTGGAATACCCAGGCCCCCTCTGGCCTCTTTCCCTCTCACGCCCCCCTCTACTATTCTCTTCTGTACACAAAAATAATCTTTTAAGAAATCTCCACCTGAAAACAAAACAAAACATCCTTTTCATCATTTCCTGGCACACTAAAAACAAACAGCTCTCCCTCCCTCTCTCTCTCTCTCTCATTTTTCTTGAAATGATCTTTCTCTCATTCTAGAACATAAGCTTTCTTTCTTATTTATTTGCATGGCTATAAACACTATAATGAAAAATAAAACTTATAATGTTGTCAGTAGTGAGGGGAGTGGTGGGGACGGAAATTCTTCTAGTCCACCATCGTCGCCACGGCGTCAGACAAGCGGCTTCTCTCAATGTCGTCGGCGGCTCCGCTCGAAGGTTCAGTTGCAGTACTTTCGCAAAGACAGTTTGGCTGCCGGGATTTTTGTACGGCGGAACATACAGTTCCTCCTGCTCTTGTTCTTTCTCTACTTTTCTGGTTTGATGATGTGTGTAGGCCGGTTCTCGGATTTCTTGCGTCACTCTCGTGAGCCTATTGCGATCTATAAAAGCCATGTCTTGTTGGAGAAGCTTTGGCATGATATCGAAACTGATAATTCTACTGCTCTCGAGGTTTTCATTTTTTTAAAAAATTTTTTTGTGAACTTTTGTTTTTGCGTTGTTTAATTTTTATTTTCTGTTTGGTTGTTGAGCAAAAGTGGAAAAAGGAAAAGTAAAGGAAGGAAAAAAAAAGAAAGAAGTAAAGCTTGCAACCACCGAATTACTACGTGGGGCCGAAACAGAAAAATTGTTGAAATTTAATCATGATCGAGGCATTATTACTTTTCGAGAGGCTTTGGATTATTAATAAAGTGAATTGCTAAGTTCTAACAAGGGGTTATGCCATATAGCCAAATTAATGATATATATAATTTTTAATTTATTTTTCCCACTTAAACTATAATTTTTAATTTTTTTTTTGCAGTTATCTTCTGTATGGCAATTCAAAAGGAGAATGAAAGTGCAGAAACCTTGTCCCGTGTTAGCTGCTAGACGGCGTTTGGGCTCAGTCGAAGGTAGTTGTTATTGTTGCTGAGAATTTTCAGTCTAGTAAACAACCCTTTGCCTTTCTCCTGGGCATGAGTCCCTTCTGTTTCAAAGATAATGTCGGCATGCTAATCAGCGCTAAGGGTAAAAATTAACTGAGTTTTTAAGAAGCTGAACTGATATTTTGTATTTTCAAGTGCAGTGTCGTCTGGTCCCGCCGGGTACTTAATCGTGGAGGCAAATGGTGGTCTTAATCAACAGCGCTCTGCGGTATGTTATTTATTATCCTATTTACCGCTTTCCATTTTCCGGTGTCATTGTAGGATAAGCCTGCACTCATGTGCCCCTCATGTCTTGTTGTAGATCTGTAATGCAGTTGCTGTAGCTGGAATCTTGAATGCAGTACTTGTCATCCCTAGTTTTGGTTACAACAGTGTCTGGAAGGATCCAAGGTCAGCTGCTGAATTATTCCCTCCTTTTTTAAAAAAAAAAAAAAAAAAAAAAAATTCCTTGACCAGGTTTTAAATTTCAAACGTGGTGAGTTGTTATTAAGGTCTCTCTGGCTACTGTAATGACCATCTAATTATCTAAATGCACTCAACCCTATTTTTCGTTACAACAGTGTCTGGAATGATCCAAGGTGAGCTGCTGAATTATTCCCTCCTTTTTATATAAAATAAAAATAAAAATTCCTTGACCAGGTTTTAAATTTCAAACGTGGTGGGTTGTTATTAAGGTCTCTCTGGCTACTGTAATGACCATCTAATTATCTAAATGCACTCGTGAATTTAAAGAAGTCGTGTTAGTGTAACCTGGAAGTGCTTAAGAGATGGTGCAGAACTTTAATTGAGACTGAAACACGTAAATATATTCGAATTTTCTGAGAGAGGTGCCTCCATTTTTCAGGGTTTTGCCTATAAGAGTAACAGTTACTCCAAGCATGACATCAGAAAGACGTGATCAAATACTGATCTTGTCAATATCATTTTCTTTTAATTTGAGACAAGATGGTGGTGGGTGCTTGCCATAAAAACCTTCAGGCTTGATGTTGCAATTATTTCAATATTTATGTCTGTCTAGATTGATGGATGTGTTGATGTTGATTGCACCATACATGTCATGATGCAAACGCATAAGCAGTTTTTTGGGCATTTTATATCTTCTAGTTTGTGGATGAACCCGATTGGCATGTGTATGTAATCAAGTATAACCAACTATTTTTTTGGACCAAATTTGAGGTTTTTGGTTCAGATGGGGAAACTAACAGTGGTAATAGACCCACTATTTGTATTCGGAAACTTGCCAAAAGTGTACCAGGACAATGAGTTCCACCCCTGAATTCTGTTGCTTTCAGTGATTTTCTTTTAAAACTGAATCTTTCATGAACAAATCAATTATAGCTAAAGACTCATTTGTTTTACAGTGAGTTCAGAGACATATATGATGAAGATCATTTTATAGCCACACTTGAGGGTTATGTGAAAGTGGTTGCAGAGTTGCCTGATGAGTTGATATCAAAATATGACCACAATATTACTAATATTCCACACCTCCGTGTTGAAGCATGGGCTCCTGCTAAACATTATTTAGGAGAAGTTTATCCTGTCCTGCAGGAGCAAGGGTACGTGATGAAGCATTCTTTCCTGTTCTTTCATTTCCTTTTACTATCATTTATTTCTTCCCTCAATTAGAACGTATCTTTTTGAAGGAAAATGACTAATCTGTTAGTTGCTAATTTGTCCCAGCTATCATGATTTCTGCACTTACTACTTTCTAACCAGATATCTGTTGAAACACGCTTCTAGCTTGTTTTTGACTATTCACTCCTTTCAAAACAGGGTCATCCGCATTGCACCCTTTGCCAATAGATTGGCAATGAATGTCCCATCTCACATTCAATTGCTTAGGTGCATAACAAATTACAGAGCATTGAGGTTCTCTGCTCCTATAACAACCCTAGCACAGAAATTGGTAAACCGAATGATTGAAAGGAGCTCAATGAATGGTGGAAAATATGTGTCCGTTCACCTTCGATTTGAGGAGGTATTAAAGCTCATATATTATTCTATTCTAAGCAAGGTTTCTGTTCCTTGAAATATTTTATGTTGAGCATGCTGAGGATCCTATTTCATATAACGATAAACATATCCATCCTCATCTTTTAGGACATGGTGGCCTTCTCATGCTGTTTGTATGATGGAGGGGATGCTGAAAAGTCTGAAATGCATTCATTTCGGGAAAAAGGGTGGAAGGGGAAGTTCAAAAGAAAAGATCTCGACTTCGTAGCTGGTCGTAATCGTATAGATGGAAAATGCCCTCTAACACCCTTGGAGGTACCCCATTTATCTACCTCTTTTAGCATTTTTCAGTTGAGCTCTTTGTAGCGCTCTTCCTTTCATAAAATGGCTGCTATAATGAGTTGCAGCCTTAACACAAATTTCCATGGTCTTCAACTTGCTCTTATAGCATCCTAAATTAAATAGAATGACCTTGAATAGTGCTTGAGAGCTTTTCTCTAAGTTCCTACTTCCTAGTACATTCTATGTTCTCTTGGTTTGTTTTGTGCAGTGCAACATTTTCATTACTGTTTAAAAACTGAAAAAAAGATTGTTGCATTGTGCTATAAAACAAAACAAAATTCTTACAGTTTTGATAATAACAAAGCAAATTAACTGTGAATAACTCTTAATTCAACCTGGTGTTGTTGGTACACTATCTTTCAAATCACCTTATTGGTTTCCATCCTCGTGATCTAATTTGGCCAGTAATCACTCTTTTCTTTGTACATGATGTTTTTCCTGTCAGCATAGGTTGGGATGATGCTGCGTGGCATGGGGTTCGGTAGCAACACTTCAATTTATTTAGCCTCAGGGAAAATTTACAAAGGAGAACAACATTTAGCTCCTTTATTGAAGATGTTTCCCCTTCTTTACACCAAGGAGTCACTTGCAACCTCTGACGAGCTTGCTCCTTTTCAGGTAAATCCTAAATGCTCACTATACCTCTCTTGCATTGTGTGGTTAAAGGAGTTTGTTGGATCAGGATGTTTTTGAAAATTGATTGATATGCTTTACAGATTACCCAAACCATACATGTCTACAACATGCGCCACTTTACCATTCCTGCTTCACTTACAACCCATGTTTTATCTGAGCTTCTGCCATCAAATTTGGAAGGCATTTTTTTTGACGAGGGATTCTAAGCGATATACTTGATACTCTGCTCCAAGTGTTATTTGTTATTTAGTCCCTATAATTTAACAAAACTATCCAATCAATCCTCATGGTTTCGAAAACTATATATTTAATTTCTATGTTTACATTTTTAAATTCATTTATAACTTAGTCCTTTCATCAATTTCTTGCTGTTTTCCGAAGTTTTTTATTTTTTTTAACAATATAAAAATTAAAATATAACTAGGCAATATGAGTTTTTTTTTAATTCGTGAGACATTTTTGGAACAAGAACTGCTAAATTGAGGATGTTTACTGTTGATTAAGAGACTTTTCAATTATCTTCAGCGACTAATTAAATAGGTTTTATAAAGTACAGGGATCTAGTTAACTCTATTTTTAAAGTTTCTACGAGTTCAATAGAATTTTGCAATGTCCATGGATTAATTCAATTGAATGATGCTGAATATGTCTAGATTGCTATGTTGATTGTATCAGTAGACAGTGAGTTTATTTTTTTCAGCTTCTTGGCTTGAATATGAACATTATACAAAATGATTCTGAATATAGAAACAAACCCATATAAAAAAGCTGAATACGTCTTGACTGCTATGCATGTGCTTATTTTTCAATTTGACCCAGAACCTTATTCTACTAACTTGCTAAAACACCTATTTTCTATGATTGCAGGGCTACTCTTCGAGGCTGGCAGCTTTGGACTACACTGTATGCTTGTTCAGTGAGGTTTTTGTGACAACTCACGGTGGAAACTTCCCACATTTTCTGATGGGTCACCGTAGATTTCTTTTTAATGGGCATGCAAAGACCATAAGGCCTGATAAACGCATGCTTGTTGGTCTACTAGAGAACATGACAATCAGGTATCTTCTCCATCAACTGCGTCATTCCTCTTTGTTTATATCCTTGTGTTTATTGGAACTGAGTTAAAAGGTAATGTTGAAATTTTTAGATTTGCAATCGGCTTCTATCTTTGATTATGACATGATAGATAGGGGTTCAGGGGAAAACACCGACGGATAAAATGTCTTGTGGTTAACATTTAGCAGTTTGGCATGTTCTATCAACTAGCAGTTAGTATATTCAACCAATGAAAATGCTCCAGAGATTGTATTTCTCGATTATTTCACCACAAGCTTAGTAAGCAAGAATTTGAAAATTGTTGTAGAAGAATATAATATAGAGGACGTTGTTACAAGGATTTAAACTAACCAGAGAAGACCGGGGGTAAAGTGGTTTTCGCTTTATGTACAGTTTAAAGCTAGAGTGCAAGATGCTATTGAGCTCTAGTACTTGGCAAAGGCCTAATGCAGAAAAAAACATGCATCATTAGTTGATGATGGAATGTTTACTCGTTGGATTTGCAGCTGGAAGGACTTCAAGGACGACATGGAAGCGATGCTCCTTGAAAGTGATCGCAAGGGAATGATGATTCCAAGAGTCAGAAAATTCAACAGAAAGAATTCGATCTACACGTTCCCGTTGCCAGAATGTGACTGTCTCCAATCACATGACTCCTCGCGCGGGATAAACCATACTCTTAAGGTTCTTGATCCTCAACTTGAGGCCACAAGAGGAAGAGTTCCAGTCTCAGATTAGCTCTCATCTCATGTATAATAATCCATCGATGCTTTTATAGTCTATGCAGCTTGGGCTGTTTTCTTCAGCGGTCTTCCAGCAGTTCAGCCCGTTCTCGTGGATTGTTACATTTTTCATGCGGAGAGATGTGTGAATTCCGATTTTTTTCAATTGAGGAATTCTTTTAATGTAAATTAAAGTTTTGTAAATATATATCAGACTAAAGATATATAAACCATCACAAGGACAGAAGATATTTAATAAAAACTTAGAGTTTATACATGTTTAAAACTGTAAGCATGTAAAAGCATAACTAAGTCTGATATATATTTATTATTTGTGCATTTAGAATATTAGCAATATATATTTTAAAATCCTAATGTCATGATATTGGTTTAGATGTGTTTCTACACAAGGTGTGTGTTATAAACTCTAGATTAGATTTGAGAGGAAAGTTAAAATATAAAAAAATAAAAAATAAAAACACTAAATATGAGATGAGTAAGAGTAAATCTGAAAAATTCAAGTTTTAATTTTTTTTAGTGAATTTTAGAAAATAAAATGTTATTAAATGAATTTTTATTATTATCGTTATTATAAATAAAAAATTAAATTTTAAAAAAATATATTTTTTATTTTAATTCTTTATTTATCTATAATTTATTTAATCAAAACAAATTTCCCACAGAGATATACCTTTTACACAAAAATATGTCCAAGTTCCCTATATGTTTGGAAGTTTTTCGGTATCTAGTTTTTCTGTTGGCTGCAACGAGTGGATGCTTGGTTTTTGGCTACATGTGATTTTCGTCATGCAAGTGCAAGCATAGCATAGCATTTGATGTATGATCGGCGGAAAGATACAAAAATTTCATAAAGCCAATCCTAGGACCTAACCAGTCTGGAGCTGGGGCTTGGATTTTATTGTTGTTGGTGGTGTAAACGCGGGCCTAGAGATCGTCATTCTAGCCCTGTCTACCTATGGGCTGATCTTATCTGTCAAGTAACTTTATAATGTACAACGAGAAACTTGTGGTCCGCGTTAAAAAAAAAGGAATACTTCGAAAAAATAAATAAATACGGTAGAAATGTTTTTTTGTCATTATCATGGATTTTATTTTTTATTTTTGCTCGTGTCTTCTTTTTATTTCAAATAACTCTGTGATTAACTAACTAATAAGATATCACCATCATCTTAAATTTTTTTTTATTGAAAATCAGTCCTCAACTATCATAAATTTTATATACGTTCTTGGTTATATATAATTTGGCTATTGAAAACATTCTTCTGTTAACATCTCTGATACGGAAGTTCTGGAAAAAAAAAAAAAATCGAGATTCAAGTTTATTTGCTTGTAGAACAGTGCCAAAAAGCCTTAATTTCTTTCGTGTTTTTTTTTCCCTCTTTGCAGCGTAGAAAAATCTATTTCTTGTAGATTCTGCAATATTTTACTCGGACGCCTATCCTAAATAGGATATGCTTTTTTCCCTAAGGTCAGCCTGATAACTTCAAAGAATATCCAATGTGTCCATTTGATTAATGTTTTTACTTTCCAAGATCTTTTTCCTACGATCTTGATTTATTTATCTAATATTCACATTTGGATTTTCTTTTTTGATTTTTTGATATCTTTAAAACTTTCACCTATGATTTTCTATATAATGTGTAGATCTTTGATACGTGACATCCAAAATAACAGAATTGGATAAAATGATGAAAATCATAGCTGTAGAATTCATATAAAAATATTATACAATAGAGCCTTGTTTGGTTATAGGAAGTATAAAATCATGGGTTAATGCCTTACTGGCAAATTTTGTTCATACACTTTTTTATTCTCTATGTATTATATAAATTCTACTTATGAAGGTTTTTATCATTCCATGGCTAACTATGACACGTGTAGTGAACTTCTAGCTATGTAGCTTCCTCCAACAACTCACGAGCTCTTTGACCTTCGTGGATAATGAAAATGGACTTGAAGCATATAGTTGCAGCTATACGCCATTGTGGGCGAGTTCAAGCTCTCAAGCAAGGCAAATCATTTCATTCTCATTTGATCAAAACTGGGTATTCTCATAACGTCTACATAGCCTGCAATTTGGTATCTATGTATGCTGACTTCACATTTTTAATCGACGCATATAAACTGTTTGATGAAATGCCTGTAAAAAACATCGTCACCTGGACCACTATGGTTTCTGCGTATACCAGCAATGGAAAGCCTCGTGAAGCAATAAAGCTATATAACCGGATGTTAGATTCTAAATCAGAAGTCCCTAATGGGTTTATGTACTCTGTGGTTTTGAAAGCGTGTGGTCTTGTAGGTGAGATTGAGCTGGGTAAACTGATTCATAACAGATTTTCTAGAGAGAATTTAGATTACGATATTGTTTTGTTGAATGCTCTTTTGGATATGTATGTTAAATGCGGATGCTTGAGTGATGCAAGAAAAGTTTTCGATAGGATCTTTTTGAGGGCGAATTCCACTTCCTGGAATACAATGATTTCAGGGTATTTTAAGGAAGGTTTGGTGGAGGAGGCTGTTAATTTGTTCAATCAAATGCCGGACAGAAATGTTGTTTCTTGGAATACTATTATTGCTGGTCTTGCAGAAAATGGGAGTTCACGTGCATTACAGTTTGTTTGTAAGATGCACCGGGAAGGGATTAAGCTTGATAAATTTACTTTTCCATGTGCTCTTAAGACATGTAGTTATGCTGGTTTCTTAGTTGCAGGTAAACAGATTCACTGTTATGTTTTAAAGTCTGGTTTGGAGTCTAGTTGCTTCGCTGTGTCAGCGCTGGTTGATATGTATTCAAATTGCAACGGGTTAGATGATGCTATAAGGCTGTTTGATCAATACTCAGGTGGTACTGGTTCAATCTGTGATAGCTTAGTACTCTGGAATTCTATGCTTTCAGGGTATGTTGTTCATGAGAAAAATAGAGCTGCTGTTAATATGATTGCACAAATCCATCATTCTGGTGCTTCGGTTGACTCTTACACCTTGAGTAGTGCTTTGAAGGTCTGCATCAACTTGCTCAATGTGAGACTTGGGATTCAAGTTCATGCTTTGATTGTTACCAGTGGGCATGAGTTAGATTATGTTGTTGGAAGCATCCTTGTAGACCTCTATGCAAAACTGGGGAATATGAAAGACGCTTTTAAACTGTTTCATAGGCTTCCCAAGAAAGATATTGTAGCTTGGTCTGGTTTACTCATGGGGTGCGCTAAGATGGAATTGAACTCCTTAGCTTTGTCACTGTTTAGAGATATGGTTACATTTGGTGTTGAAGTAGATCAGTATATTGTTTCTAATGTTCTGAAAGTCTGTTCTAGTTTGGCATCTATTGGAACCGGTAAACAGGTACATGCTTTTTGTATCAAGAGAGGATATGAAACCGAACAGGTCACCATCACAGCCCTCATTGACATGTATTCAAAATGTGGTGAGGTAGAAGATGGTTTGGTTTTGTTTGGCTGTGTTGCAGATAGGGATGTTGTATGCTGGACAGGGATCATTGTGGGGTGTGCGCAGAATGGAAGGGCAAATGAAGCTCTTGAAATTTTCCGACAGATGGTACAATCAGGGTTAAAGCCAAATGAAGTCACTTATCTAGGTGTCCTTACTGCATGTAGGCATGCTGGTTTGGTTGTAGAGGCACAGACCATATTTGGGACCATGAAATGTGATCACAGACTTGAACCTCAACTAGAACATTATTATTGCATGGTTGATCTTCTATGTCAAGCTGGATGTTTCAAAGAGGTAGAGAAGTTAATTGCTGAGATGCCATTTAAACCTGACAAGACCATATGGAGCTCGATGCTTGGGGCCTGTGGGACTCACAGGAATACTGGATTGGTCAGTACCATTGCTGAGAACCTTCTTGCTAATTGTCCAAATGACCCTTCGATTTATGTTATGCTTTCAAATGCTTATGGAACTTTGGGAATGTGGGATAGTCTAAGCCAAGTGAGGGAAGCTGCTAAAAAGTTGGGTGTCAAAGCAGCTGGAACGAGCTGGATTGAGATTTCAAGTTAAGATGCGTTGGTCATGGCATGGCATTAGTTAATCTTGCCTGAAGTTCAAGATTAAGTGGTAAAACATTCACTGCTACTTATCTATTAGTCATTATGTGTCTGGGATGTCAGTGTAAGAGCATTTACCCGTGCTAAATAGTTGGGCTGGGTTGAAGAAAACCTGGAGATGCAGAAACATACAGCATGTATATTGCCGTCAGAAGGATCTCGATATGAAGGTAACTCCCAATCCACCTGCAGTTACCATGCTACATTTCAGTTTATTGGTATGGACCGTATGGTCACTAGCTTACTTTCATGCATGAACATCTAGGAAAATTACAAGTTCTGTGTGCTTTCATCTTTGATAAGTTTTCCATCCTTTCATAATTTTTAACATGTTATGATAATCAGGATCACATGAGATTGACTGTTCCAGGATGCCAATACAAATAATTTCCCTGAATTCAATTTACGAGACAAATTACAACTAATGTAAGTGTGTTATACATTGTGGATTTCCAGATGCAATAATACATGATATTAACCAGTCAGCTTTTCTTATCGTTTTCTTTTTAACAACAGCGAAAAGAACTATGTTATTCTTCATCTTGTGTTTTACAGAGTAGGAAAGAGAGGAAGGAAATTGCAATAGAAGGGCCCAAGAAAGGAAGAAACGGAATATAATTTTTTACAGGTTTGGCCTCTCTCAATTGGCTCAACTATTTGGAACACTGTTGAACTAAAGAGGTCAGTCAAACAAACTGGTAGGTCCAAGCCTAATTTATTGCATATAGCATACATGAAAAAGTAGCTGCAATTGAGCAACGGTATGTTAAAGTCCGTCTCCCTATTAAGCGCAAGCCTTTGAATTTGCTAATTTATACACTCTCATCTCGCTCATATCACTTCTATTTATGTCCTTTCCTTCTCTCCTGGTACAGGTGAGAAATTTCTTTGTTTTTGTAGTACTGGAAAGTTAAAACTGCGATAAATAGCAATAACGAGTGAAATGATGACGATCTTAACTAGCGTAATATAGAGTTATAAATGTTCCCTCTGTATAACTAAAACTTGGCAAGCTTTTCTTGCTCCCCCCCTCCCCCAGTATCTACTTGTTTAATATCATTTAGAAGAATTATAGGACAAACAGTTATAGGTGTGTGTGTTTACACTTGAGAATCCAACGTTAAAAGTCTTGAGTTGCACTTTCAGCTATATGCCAATCGAAACAAGGCCCTCTAGTCTCATTTCGAAGAGGTTCTAAGAACATGTTTGGGAACGCGGTGCAAACCGCATTCTTAAAAAATTTATTTTTTTTATTTTGCTAAAATTTAATATGATTTGTACATTTTGAATCGTTTTGATGTGTGATGTTAAAAATAATATTTTAAAAATAAAAAAATATTATTGACATGCATTTCAG
>Ga0307511_10005102_pt1 | contig 13387 bp, 10 predicted proteins | sample 13_EM_MG_FD_200266 | JGI IMG/M metagenome (GOLD analysis project Ga0307511, IMG submission 200266) | Populus trichocarpa ectomycorrhiza microbial communities from riparian zone in the Pacific Northwest, United States - 13_EM | ecosystem: Host-associated > Plants > Roots > Unclassified | place...
GCTCGTCCCGCTCTGTTGAATTCTGTTTTCGCCGACGTCGGAAGCCCTCTGGGTGTCGAGATCGACCAAGTGGGTTCGTCCTGCACGGTGTTGTCGGTGCTGGACCGAGAGAGCGAACCTGAGCCAGGAGAGCCAACGGCAGTCTACTAGAGCTGCAAAACCTATGTGGAGCCTCACCGGCAGAGCAATCGGGAGCCAGGGGTCTTGCCAAGTTGAGGGGAGAAAAGCCGAATCGACAGAGCTTGTCAGCTCCTGTACATAAAAAAGGGGATTTCTTCATCTAGCCACGCCGAGTAGAGTGACAGGTAAGATTTTCCGAGTAGGTACGGTAAGTCAGCACAAAAAGCTTTTTAGACTAGCTTGGTAACCGAAGCTCACCCCCCTTTGGTTTAGCAGCCTAAGGAGCGAAAGCCTGTGATTCTGTTGGAGAGTGTAACCGCTAGGACAAAACGTGATCACTGGGTACAAGGTTTGCCTAGACAGGCCGATGGTATACTATACGCTCACAGATTCCGACCCTTCGCTCCTGAGGCAGAGCTCCTGCTTACCGGAGCACTAGCGAAGCTAGAGCGATGGCTAACCTATAAGAAAATTTATATTTAATATGCCTATACTTGCAGTAAATTATTTTAAAGTTAACTGTATAGTAATTTTAAATCATAACGTATAATTAATACGTCAATTAAACGCAGATCTGGAGAAGCTACAAAAAAAAAGGAAGGGGAGAGAAGGGTGAGCGAAGCTAAACCGACCGAACCCTACCTAGCATAGCTTCGCTCTGCGTAGCAGACCAGTGGTTGGTTAGGAATTAGTCAAGAATTTGATATTAACAAGTCGTTGGCTATATACACAGCCGACGACCCATCATTTGCGGGTTTCTACAGGCAGAGGAAAGCTTTATAATATACGATATTAGGGGAATGACAGTATATAGATTTGTACTGTACATACGAAACGGATAAATGGATACACTTGTATTTATACACAGACTGGAAGAACGTGGTTGAATACTTAGCAGTCAATTCCAATATGCATTCCAGGCGAGAACAGGTGGTTCGAGTTGCCAATCACTTGTTTGTATATTTCCTACTCTGATTCAGAAGAGGTCGCCTTCTCTAATATCTTGTGTTGAACTACCCACGCAGCATGCATGAATGGAAGGTACGTTGGTAACATATTTTGATGAGGCTTCATGCTGAACAGGCCAAACCGAGTGCACGTTTGTACTTCCGAGGCTTGAATGAATCTCTACAACAGCCTTTTAGAGATGAATCGGTGATCAAGGCAATATTGTCGGTAAAGGGAGAGATGCGATGCCTTTAATAGGGATGTAATCCAGCCAGTACAACCAAACAGTTGTGGCAAGGGCTGGGGATAGGTCTGGAAATACAGAGAGGTCAAAGTGGTGAAATCCATTTCCGCTCCGGTCTCAGAAGACTATACAGAATGGGTACAAATATGTGGAGTTGAGGGATAAATTACAATTATTGTAATTTCAGAAAATAAAACATAATCTCATGAAACTAATGCGCAGTCGTAGAAAACACGACGCAAGATTGTCTCAATTCCCCTGCATCTGCTGACCTCTGTTCGAAATATCAAAATTGATATACGAGATATGAATTAGGGTCCATACCGGGTCACCTATTCCTCGGACCGACATATCCATTCCCCCCGACCAAGGTGTCCCAGCCGCATTCCAACAACCGATTCTCCTGCAACCGCTGACTACTGAATTGTCAAAAATGAGATAGGAAAAAATAGAATATCAACATAGGGAAACATCGAGGCAAGGAAAAAGGAAAACCATGAAAACGACTTTCTCCTACACACCGCTTCCTCCGTCGCTTCAGCCTAAGAAACCACCCACTTAGTATTCATCACGCCGGATAACAGAGCAAAGTATTTGGTACCCGTTAGGCTCCAAAGTGAATGAATGGTGCCCAATACAGCGGTTGTGAAGGCTTCTGTTTCATCAATTCTAGGACCGCGGTGCGATAGGATGCTGCAACATCATCTGTCTTGCTGAGCGTAGAATAGAAATCTGCTGCCATCTTCGGACAAGCCTCATCTTGTGCTGACCATAATGTCCCAATGACATTGCTAAATCCAGCAACATGGAAAGAACTTACGATATGGGTTACTTCATCAGCTAGGTGTGACGAAGTACTCTCCGCTGTTCTGCACGCTGAGAGATAGGCCAGCCTCGCTGCTGGTAATTTCAGTGCTGCAATGTCTTTGACACGGAGCATGTCGACTTCTCGCCTCGTATCATTGAGGAGCAAAAGATGACTCTCTGCAGGGTTCTCTGACGAAACCCCATGACAAGCAAAATGAGCGATACCATAACGTGAAAGTGCCTGAAGAACATCCCCTGCAGTTGGGCTTTCGAGTATTTCCACTGTACTGAAACCTCGAAGGCTGTGTTGGATTGCATCTGCCTCTTTAGTAACACCACCCAAAGAATCCTCCCCCGATGTCGTAGGCATGGTCATGACTAGTGTAGATGTATTCTGGTGGTATTGTTGTCGAGACCGTGAATATTGAAGTGCCCGGATAGTTGAGGTGTACGATGGGAGGCAATACTGGAGGGTTGTCATCTTAATCTTCGTTCTTTTGATGAATACTGCAGCTGCATGAATCGGTGCCTGCGCTAGGAGTCCTATGCCAATCCACCAGATTCGAGGCAAGGGGTCAACAGCCTTAGGATAAAATCCTAGCTCCCGTAGAACCGGCTCAACAGCAGCCTTCCAGAGCCATTCCAACATCTCTCTCTTGAGTCCGTTCTCATTCGTGCTTGTACCAAGGTACTTGTGCATAGAAGCATGGGAAAGTTTGGGTAAAGGAATGCTTGTCACTTGTTCTTTCGTAACAAGGATGGCATCACTACGAAGCTCCGTACCGTTTAGTACAACAATTGGTCCTTGTTGTGCTGCTGTTAAGAAATACTCCTCGGATTCTGCAAGCAAGAAAGTTTGGAATCCTGGTTTCTGCCGAATTTGTCGGAGTATATTATCAACGCCTTTTGAGACCTCATTCCTTCTGGCAATTGCAACTTGTTGTATCTGTACCCGGTTATCTTTGGAAACAGTTTGCATGGAAGTATCCGAGCGCGAGAGGGATATCATGGGTAGAAATGGTGAGTCCAGTTCCTGTCGGAGGGAATCAAAATCGCTGGCTAATGCTGGATATTGCTCCATTAGATCCGATATATCACTGCGGTAGTCAAGAAGCTGGCCATTTGTAACACTGCGACCTAGCTCCTGCAGGCGTAGTGCCTCTAATGGTGATTTCCCGGCTTGCAATGAGACCGCTGCAGCATGAGATGCTAGGCCAGTAAATTGTCCTAGAATATGCTGTTGATCTTCACGCTGTAAAGACCGCGAAGTGGCTAGAGGGATCAGGAGAGTCGCATCACGTAAGAGTGAGCAAGCTCTTGACAAATCATTAAAAGCAGGCAGAGCGTTATAATTAGAAACCAATGTTTGTGCAGCCCTTGAAGCTGCTTCTATTCGTGTCAATATTGGGGCAGTGGGAATTCTCCAGGAGCTAAAACAGGCATCAATAGCGAGCCCCAAGTCCAGCGAATTTCCAGTTCGCTCACATCGCCTGCTAAAATATATAGCGAGGTTGTTCAGCCATCTTGCGCGGTCAGGGTGATCCTCTGGCGTTGTCTCCACTGCTCTCTCGGCGTGAATGATAGCGACCTCGAGGTCCTCCAAATTTTTTGTTAGCTTATATCGGTTGCCCAAATATCTACCAAGGTTGTTCAACGATTTCGCACGGTCAGGGCGATCCTCTGGTCGGCAGCCGTTGTATAAGCGATAGCAGTCTCTAAATCTTGGAAATTCCCCATTCGTTCATGTCGGCTACTCAAAAGTGCACCAAGGTTGCTCAACCATACTGCGCGGTCAGGGTGATCCTCTGGTGTCAGCTTCACAGCTGTCTCTGTATGCATGATAGCAGCCTCCAGGTCCTCCGAATTTCCAATTCGTTGATATCGGCTGCTCAAACGGCTACCAAGGTTGCTCAACCATATTGCACGGTTAGGGTGATCCTCTGGTATTCCCGCCATTACAGTGTCTCCGTAATTGATGGCGGCCTCAAGGTCATCCAAATTCCCAATTCGCTCATATCGACTGCTCAAGCAGCTACCAAGGTTGTTCAACCATCTTGCACGGTCAGGGTCATCCTCCGGTGTTATCTTCACTGCTGTCTCTGCGTGATTCACAGCGGCCTCCAGGTCCTTCAAATCCCCAGTTCGTTCATATCGGCTCACCAAGTGGCCCCCAAGGTTGTCTACGCATGTTGCACGGTCAGGGTGATCCTCCGGTGTTTCCTCCACAGCAATCTTTGCGTAGCTGATGGCCGCCTCTAAATCCTGCAAATTTCCAGTTCGCTCATATCGGTGGTTGAAATGGCTCCCAAGATTGTTTAACTGTCGGGCTCGATATGGGTGACCATCTGGTGTCGCCTCCACCGCTCCCTGCGAATGCTTGATAGCGGCCTCCAGGTCCTGCAAATTCCCAGCTCGTTCATATCGGCACATCAAATAGTTCGCAAGATTGTTGAACAGTGATCCCAAATCAGGCTGATACTCTGAGCTTGCCTCTATAGCTGCCTCTCCGTTCATGATAGCCGCCTCCAAGTCCTCTAAATTCCCTGTCTGCTCATATCGGTAGATGAGCTGGCTACCAAGGTTGCTCAACAATGTTGCATGATTTGGGTGGCCCTCGGGTGCTGCCTCCACAGCTGTCTCTGCGTAAAGGATGGCTGTCTCTAAATCCTGCAAATTCCCCGTTCGCTCATATCGGTTGCTCAAACATGAGCCAAGGTTGCTCAACCATATCGCAAGTTCTGGGTGACCCTCTGGTGCTGTATTCACTGCACTCTCTACTTGAATGATAGCCGCCTCCAAGTCCTCCAAATTCCCAGTTTGTTCATACCGGCTATTCAAACGGGTACCTAGGTTGTTCAACCGTCTTGGTCGGTCAGGGTGGTCCGCTGGTATTGCCGCCAAAGCTCTTGTTGCGTAGTTGATGGCATCGTCTAAGTGGTGCAAATTCCCATTTCGTTCATATTCGTAGTTCGAATAGTTCCCAAGGTGGTCGAAGGTTGTGGCTTGTACTCTTGTGATACCGGCCCCCATCTTCCTTTACGACCTCTGTACACAAAGCGTAAATATTACGTCAACTCATAGATATTACATTAAAAACGGGTAGGAAAATTGCCTACTTTGCAATATAAAAAATACTGTACGCGACTTCCCTCTATTCGAAATTACCCAATTGGTTAAGTATGGCAGCGGTTTCCGTGAACTCTGATTACGCATATTCCTGGTTAGCTAGGATTTTTCAAACTTCAACTCGAAATATCTTACCAGCTGTATAAATGTTGTTGATGCAACTCACGTGAAGTACGTTTCAGTGGTAGCTGTGGGGGTGGTAGATCTGGTAATTATTGAGGGATGTCATCCCGGGACATATCTTATCTATTATATATAAACTTAATGAAATATCCAGGAGATTCAATGTGTGTGCCTCCCACGACAATAAATCCTGCCTGATCAGACATAGCCATCAACAGATGGTTGCCTCTCCACGTGCCAATATCGACCTCTCTTGAAAAAAGACAAAGAGGCAGCCTTGTAACTAAGTGAGCCTGCAGGGGGGCCGCAGAGGCGACATTACCTGATTGCATCATCGTACAGGAGATCTGCAGAGTTGATATATTTCCACATCAATATCTTATTCGTCAATTTCCAAAAGACTATGCAACCACCATGCATGCATGATCCAAAATTTTCTGCAGCGTGGGAGTGGAGTCGAACGTGTACAGCTATACAAGGCACCCGGAAAGACAAGGCTCAGCGGTGAGGCTGATTCTGTTCCAAGCATGACTTGCACACATGTGGGACTGCTACTAGGGCTAGGAGAAAGATACAGTATATGGCTTGACAACTTATATGCATAGCATTATATCTAATGTCTCGAGGTACATGAAAATTCTTCTCGTCACTCCAACCCTCCCTCTGTTCTACTGTAATTCCATTTGACCATATGGCTAAACCGTGTCACCGCATGATTACTGCATGCCAGCACTTATATCCGGAGTTAGTTCATATTTTCTTGTTCGTTTATTCCGATAGGTTGCGCATACAGAGAGAACCTAACCTTTGCCCTCCGTCTGTGGAAGGTTTGGGTAACGCTCCACTTTCCACATGTGGAAACACTAGTGTTTAGAGCCTCGGGATAAAGCTCGGGCAATCGACTTTCTCCTCTTCTTCTACACTATGCTCACACGATGACGATAGAGAATACAGAGCTTATCACCCGAACCTACCATGTTCTATCCACATGACCTTCTACATGCCATTCTAGTCTGTAGCTGGGGCCAACCCTACAACAGTAGTCACTTCCGTTTATGGTCCCAATTCGGCCCGTTCTAGTCGTGCCAACCAAACTAGTCCTACTGTATTCTAGTGTCTGCTGTCAACCGCCACTGCGAAAAAAGATTTTGATATTCAATACATTTCGCATATTATACAATACTATGGTACATAAGGCTCTGCGGCATATATAGCTTGTATATTTCCTCCTTCTTCACTTTACATTAGTTCCCATTAGTTGATTATTGTAGTTAGATCAATACAGAGCTTCTCTTCTCTCATCTCTTCTTTTCTGTGTAGCACTTCCTTAATTGGACCCGCCCACTACATATCATTATGTTTGACTTCTGAACGGTAATTTCCTAAAATTTCTTTAGGCACGCTGTTGCTAATAGGGACTGACTGTGCCGGAAGATTAAACCATGCCTCCGGGATCCATTAATGAAGGCTCTAGTGGATAATTTACCAACAGTTAAGCTGCTATGGAAGGCATTAAGTGGATACGAGCTGCATAATGATACACTCTATTTCATTGCAGAAGGGGCAATTATGGGAAACGGGCTGTTCTAGAGCATGACTTATTTGACGTTATTGTGCATGTTCGTGGTCCCTTGCTACATGTAGGGAAGAACAAATTGCATGTAATTTCTTTTTAGCTAGTTCATATGTCTATCCTCATACCGGTTATAATTTCCATTATAGACCCAGCCACTAGGTAATTAGCTAGTTACTGGTCCTACTTTCCTCATCCCAAAATCCGTGCTTTACGATACCAACAACTTCTATGACGAAAGCAGTAATTTCACCAAAACCACTACCTACATAGCTACGACCTCCCAAAACTATTCTCAGATTGCTCATTCCAATCCCTCCGGAGATCCCTTCCACCCTCTCCTAGGCTAACAACACTCTTCCAAAACGATCCTTGTTGGAACAGTAGTATATGGTCATGGAAATGATCTAGGACTGGAGTGTGATGTGGGCACAGCTAGAGATACAATCATGTACCCTAGGCACTCTTGCTGATTCTCCATATTTGTGGAGTAAATTCATACTTTTTTAGCATGGTTTGGGCGGTTCTGGTTCTGGTTATCTCAACACCATGCTGTTATTATGAACCTTTGTATCCCCCCCGGCTTCTCGTTCACGTTACCCTAATCAACGCTGGCTCGCTCCCAAGTTACCTATCAATATTACCCTGAACCTACCATGGGCTGTCGTTATCCCAGGGCATTGATCACCCACCTTTGCAGTTTAGAGGTCGTTTCGGTTGAGGAGAGTAGGCAGGTTCATCCGAGGCGCTTCAATATTGATCCCCATAGCATCCTCCCACGCTGGCTGCCATGTTCCTCCTATCTGCGTTTTCCCCTTGGAGCTTGAACCTCCACTCTGGTTGTAGAGAATTTCTCGTCGTTTCGGTCTCCCCACCTAGCACCCTCCCCGAACTTCTATCCCTCAGCCTAGTGGAATCCCCGAGCTCGCCGTTAGCATGTGAAAACTTGGTGAGAACCCGAGACACCCTCCCTCTCATCAACCTCTGTACCTTGACCTCTTCTTCTGCCGTAGTTTCGTGCCATTCGGTAGCTTTCTCATAATCAGACCAACAGAACAAGAAGCACTATCCTATATCTCGTTACCCCCACCCCTGCAAGGTTCATGAGCTCGTGTATGAAGCTATTCTAAAGGGGTCCAATTTCGACAGTATTCTGGCTCTTCACCAGCCGAGAGATCACTGAGAGGAGCGGGGCTATCTACCGCCGGATATTGTCCAAGGCACCGGCAGCTGGAAGACGCCCTGAGGTGGGATCGGTCACTTGGGTAGAAGCGAGCTGTCTGTCCCCCAGGCGCTCAGGATAATATATTTGCTCTTGGGTGTTGAGGGGAGAGGCTTCCCGTATCACTGAGAGAGTGGGACTGTTTCCGCTTGTGCTGTATAAGGTTATTCATTCTTCTAAGTGTCTAGTTACCACATAATCTATATCTACCCACCACGCTAGGGTTATGTAAGCACCCACACATCCCTCCCCCCTCAAGGGAATGGCCGGGGGGAAGAAGCAATGCCAAGAACCCTGCGCAATGGAACAATGCCCCGAGTGCCTGCCTATCGCGCAACTCAATATCACCGCTATGGTCCGGAACTGGGACAGGGCAGCCCTGAAGGCCCTCAACTACGAGCTGACGGACCGCGGACCCTTCAAGCAGTAGTTATACCATATCGGGAAAGCGGAGGACGGAAGGTGCTCCTGCGGGGAGATCCAGAATCCTAGAGTGCGGTGAAGTGGGGACGGAAAGGGCAGGAGATGGGAGGACATGTGGTCCGACCCGGAATGGTGCACGGAGGTAGTGGTCCCTTTGAACAATATGAGGAGGCGGAAGTTAGTTAGTCGGTAATTATGTATGTATATAATTGAGCGGCTGAGGCGGCCGAGGACTTGGATCATCTAGCCGGGCCCCTACCCGGGGATGCGCTACCTTGCCATATACCAGAGAGTATGAATGCGAGTATTGAGCTAACAAAAAAAAATATCACCGCTATATCAGAGTCTACCACCTCTTCTCCTCCATCTCCTCTACAACATCAACAACAGCCTCGAGGCAATATCTCTGCCAACGGGATTCCCACTCCACGGCCAAAAACACGTAGCGACATCCAGTTTGCGAATCTGAACCAGCGAAGTCGATGGGCCAGTGGCTGAATATGTCTGTAGGCTTGACACTTGAATCCGGGAGATTCCATTGATTGGGCTTGCCGTGGAGAGGATTTTGGTGGTTAGAACTTCTGAATACCAGCATGTTGGATCTTGAGTAAAATTTTCCGTCGGTTGTAAGGTGGATTGGCGCCAGTACCTGACCATCCTCCAAGAATATTTTTCTTGCTTATTGCCTGTGCTTTAAGTAGAGGCTAAAGGTCCTTTCTAATAATATCAGGAACATTTCGGGTATAATTATCCACCTCTTTGCGTATGCTTTTTGTAGTGCAGAAAAAACACCTCTATCTAACGGTTGTAGGAGTGGGGAGGAAGACTTTGAACACGAAGACGAGACTTCAAACAGTAGGAAAGAAACCCCCAGTTCATATGAGATGCATGTCCATCCAATATAAAAAATAAAGGAAAGTTCAGTTCGGATCTGATATCTTAGTTGCCAGAGGAATAAAATGATCAACTAAGTAGTGCATTCCCAACCCATTATCCGTCCGACCATTAAAAAACTAAGCAAATCAAACGTCTTTATCTTCCTTTCCATGCATTCCAGCATGCCATCCAAAGGGTTGCCTTCCTCCTTTATAAATAATGAATGGTGGTAGTGCAACGCCAGCAGCATTAACTGTCTCGATGGATGTGATTAATTCTTTTTCTCCATCCATTCGAAATCGGAGATATTTTCTTCCTACCCTAACAATAACTCTTGCTTGACCAACAACCCATTTGAAATCCCTTTTCATCCATATTCCACATATTTCAAGGGGGTATTTTGTCTCCAATGACCACTTGATATACCGCATCCAAGAAGCTACTCACCACTTCCGGATAGCTGGTAGTGGCGTGCTCATGTGAAACCCTTTCCCAATCTTACTCTTCAGCTCTTAGCGGCGTGTTAAAAACCGTGCGACCCAATGGTCTCCAAACTCCACTCCTTTTCCGGGACTGTTGGTATAAATCCTCTGCAATTTCCCGCACCATTTCTTAAAGTTAACGAAAATCCCAGATCATCCACCAATAAGCAATATCTCGCGAGCGATGCCTCCTCTTCAACCGTGAGCAACTGTTGTGCCACATGCGCCTCGACTCTGCTTTTCTTAGTTCAATTATACCTGTGCCTCCAGGTAGACTCCGATATTTCAAAGAAAGGTGCAGCCCTCCTAATCGAAAGAAATATGCCCTCCATGATGCCTTTAACGGCGCCCTGGATTTTCTCTTCGATCGGCATATTGGTTGTTGAGATCTAGAAACCCTGGCGTTGTTGCTGCTATGTGCGCCCCGCACTTTGATATGTTGCCGCACCGATCTGCATGCGGCAGATCCTTATAGTGCGGCCAATCCCGGTCGCTTATGGTACTCCAAGGCCTCCTGCCATCAATCCGTCTTGGGTTCCTACTAACGCATCCGTATAGACAATGGTCTTCCGGTTGTATCGGAACTGTTGTAAGACTGCCGGAGAAGCTAGGATTGCCTTCATGTTTTCAAATTCGATGGTTGCTTTTGGTGTAAGTATTAATCTAGAGCTTTTGGATGATCCTCTTGTCTGGGCTGTCAGGTTGGCCACTAATAAGGTAAATCCAGGTACTCGTTCCCGGAATTGGTTGGCCAACCCTAAGAATGTCCTCAGCTCCGCCAGGCATTGGGGCAATTTCATTGCCTTCATCGCATCCACGTTCTTGTTGGCCACGGCTATTCCCTCTGCTGACCAAATGAACCCCACAGACTCAATACGCTCATACCCCCAGAATGTCCTTCGAAGGTTGCATTTCCAGCCGTGATGCCGCAACCTCAACAACAACCTCCAAACCACTCTCAACGCTACATAATCCCCTTGCAAGGCTTTGCCGAACATATCATCAAAGTAGGACTTTGTCTTCTTATGCAACAATGGCCCCTGCATGACAACTGTATTTCTCTTAAACGTTGCTGGCCCATTCTTCATCCCAAGCAACACTCTGTTACTGCACCAAAGCCCGTTGAACAGCTCAAAGGCAGTTGCATCCACAGCCTCTCCCGCTTCTACCTCTATTTGATTATACCCATGATCTGCATCCACCTAAAAAACGATCTAGTTTCTCCTTGCTCAAGCTACGCTAGCATATCTGGGATGGTATCAACTGGTTCAGGGTTTAGATATACCTTACCGTTCAGTTGCCTATAATCGTGTGCCACTCTGCAGTTGGCTGGATCATTTCTCTCCTCTAAGCTTACTCCTTTCCTCACAATCGTCACTTGTGCTTTATCCTTAACATGAAATGGTGCCTTAAAGTAGATACCGAGTAATACCAGCACCCAGCGCTTGGACTTAAGGATCGTTGTGTTTATAGGATTGGAAAGGTGGCTTCTTGAAGGTTCGATTGCTGGGGTAAGATCCCATCGATTAATCGTGTCGGGAACATCCTTGATGTGGCACATATAGCACTGATTCCAGGAAAATGCATCTGCAAACCCAAAAACATCTTCATACACTGGCTTCTTCACCTCTTCTGGGACGCCAGGCCCAAACTGCATATTGTTCATGATGAACTCGACCGTGAGAATAGGTAGGCTTCCTTCTGTACCTTCTCTATCTCTTGCTGCGGAATATTGAGTTCAGGGATTGGTGGTGGACAATCCACTTCGTCCACTAAGTCCCTCATACCTATCTATAGTGCTGCTGGCGTCTCTTCAATCTTTAGGAAAGGTAGGGTTGGTGTAAGGACCCGATGTTGTGCCAGGGCTCGATATGGGGATGGTAAGGTTCAATGGAAGTGGCGAATATTTCTCAAACTGCTCTTCATCCACCTCTTTAACAACCCGATAGACGGTGTAGAAACGGAGAAACTGAAGTAGGTATATCCAGCCGACGAACTGGAGGCCGTGGAGTAACCAGTTCTGGGTCTGCTTCTTCACCTTAGGCTTGCCTCTGGCTTGACTCAACCCTGAACTCTCTCGGACTGGATATTCTCACTACTGGGGAACAGTGCTATACTGAATGAAGCCAGTGCAATACGCTCCTTGGGAGTGGGAGGGACTGCCTTTCCTTTTGCTGGCTCCTTCCCCACCGTCTCTGCAGGCCCTAGGTCCTCATGGGGTGCAACTGAGAAGCTCTTAGATACTAGTCTGCCCCTACGGTCACCTATTTTAGCCTAAGCAGGACAGTCGAGGGACGACTGCAGGTCTCTAATAAAGCTGGTATTGGCGGAATCCAGGTTGGCTAGAAGGAGTAGGCGGCAGAGGGACTCCACCTAACTCGAGAAGAAGAAAAACTGCTTCCACACACGCTGCGGATATCCCCGTGTGATGAGTGCCAACTATAATGTATAAGGTTGTTCATTCTTGCAAGTGTCTAGCTACCGCATAATCTATATCTACCTGCCACGCTAGGGTTATCTAAGCACCCATATCGTTTATCGGTATCTGTAGAACCTAGAATTAGAATTAGGCTAGATAGCCAGTAATGATACGATACCGCAAGGGTGGGTTACTTACTACCTTTCAACACCAGCCCCAACTCCACACAGAGGCAACCTAGCCTAGCACCCCCGGCAGCGCTGACTGTACCCAAGGCACTGCGGCGTTCATAGGGCCAGTTGGTGCTGTGCTTCTAAGTACGGCTCCAGCACTATTCCACCCCGTGTAAATCTTTTTCATATCGCTCGCAGTTCTCGATATTATCTTTTTTTCTATATATACTTGAATACGCATATGTAGCGCGTTGAGGGGCCATGTTGCGCCAGCCGCAACTCCAGCTGGATTGAAGTGACGCCAAAGCTACCCTGGGTGCACTGGCGTCTATGTACAGGATGTAAGGGTAAGAAGATAGAGGAATAATAACGATATAGTAGCAACGTCTGAGAAAAGCATAACAATATAGCAGCGTCTTCGAAAGAAGGAGCAGATATTATCTTGAATTACCGACTGGGATCCGCATGCCTTCGGAGGAAGCCCGGTTACGCTAGCTCTACTTGAGCTCCATTTAATCAATCGAGAACGTAGGTATTCGGTATGATTGTGGGTAGGATACAAAGCAAGGGCAATCTCTCACCAATTGGTACAACTGCCTTGCCATATACAGCCTGGTGGCAAAATGTTTGATACCCCCCTGCATAAGGATTTGCATTTAGCGCGCATATTGTAGGTTTAGCGTGCATATTATATGTTAAGCGCAATTATTTGGGGTTTAGCGCGGATATTGAGACTGTCCGTGCATAGTGAACAATAGGAAAACATGAGCAACAAGAGCGTGAGCAACAACAGTTATGAACAATGAAGGAATGAACAATATATCTTCATACACAACCTCCTAACACTTGGT
>Ga0307511_10005103_pt1 | contig 13384 bp, 13 predicted proteins | sample 13_EM_MG_FD_200266 | JGI IMG/M metagenome (GOLD analysis project Ga0307511, IMG submission 200266) | Populus trichocarpa ectomycorrhiza microbial communities from riparian zone in the Pacific Northwest, United States - 13_EM | ecosystem: Host-associated > Plants > Roots > Unclassified | place...
CACGCTCCATTCTCTCCCCTGCAATCCTACCCCCTGTAGGCCCATCCACGATCGACTTTTCCACAAGTCTTTTATTCCTCGTTACTTTTTGATTCATATTTTTCTTTGCTTTAACTTCACTAACCGAAAGGAAGTTATCCCTTGGCTCCAGGTGTGAGATCTTTTGTAGGAATTTGATTGTCCACCTCAGTAAGTCTCGTAATTAATGATCGGCCCCCATCTCCCTCTATTCACGAAACACTCACGACGTTCACAACTTGTAGATCCCCTTTCAATTCGAACCTTCCCTTCATGATCACAAATAACCAACAACAGGCTTAAATACCGGCAGCTGACTTCCCCACCTTATTGCCCTGCTTCCTACCAAGCTATCCCATGTTTCAAAAAAGAGGTGTCTATGATAAACATGCCTCCGCTATCTTTCTCCCATTATTCTTCCCATATTCCTGCCAACCTTCATAATAGGAAATCTTGAAGTACCAAGCAATAGTGAAATGCGGACGTTGAGAAATTGGCTCCTGGAATCTGCAAAAGATTTGCAACTAGATATTACTTGTCCAATAGCAACACAACCTCTTCCCAAACGACAAATACATTAAACTTTTCGCAAAAGGACAACACATAATTCCACGACAAGTATTCATATTTTATCCAGGTAGGGTATCTGCTCATTTAAATGCCACAGAAAACACAAACTGCTCCTCTATCCCCCCTGGACCGTGTAATTGGCGCTCAGCAATAGGTCGATTGCTGTTCTTCTTTTCCGGAATTTGGGCCCTCATGTAGGGTATCTTTAATGAAGTCAGCTTCACTGTAGTATCGTCCACCTCTGGTAGCCATCTTTTTGATTTTTCCATTGCCTCCGACACCAACGTGGAAATGAAACATTCACTTGCATTTTGTCATTGCCGAGTAGAAGCTCCTCACTTTCTTGTTCGGTCAAGGGGGTGAGGGCTGTTGTTAATTTGGGCTAAGAAGCACGTCCATTAATTTCTCTAGTTTGGCGTCTCCCATTGCTATGACTTGCTGGGGTTTCCCTCTGCATGGTAAATGATATGGCATATGCATGATTGGCATAGACTCCAAAGGCTCTCACCAAATGTAACTCCTTCTTGGTAATAGGGAGTAAGACTGGAGTATGTCCATAACATATACTTTTGATATGTGCAACAACAGCTGTGGTGTCGATACCAACCTAGGCACAATGCCTGACGGTGCGTACTCCCTTGATAGCTGTCCCGATCATGGTATGCCTGTTATCCAGGAGGGTAGGTTTCAGTTTGTGAGGAGTCACCTAAGGCACCAGATTGACAACTGCCCCTGCACCAATTAAATTTTTCCCAATTCGATACAGGACTCCTCTCTCCCACCCTGAGGGCTAAACATCTCCTTTAGTATGGAAATTGAAGAATTGAGATGTTGATTCAATGAGGTTTCCCTTAATTCCACTTGGAATTATATTTCTCCAGAAAACCTGGGTTTTATCCATTGACTTTGATTCGGATAAACTGCGGGGTGGAGGTTGTATTTCCCCACTTTTATCCACTGATTTCCATAAACCACGGGGTTGTACTTGTTGAATCGAAAGGAGGTTTATTGCCACTAATTTGGCGATCTGCACCGCTGCTAAATTGGCCCCTGAGCTTTAACATCTCCATTTCCTACCTTTCCCTATCCGCCCTTATCCTTCGGAAGGGCTTTGCCTGTATCAGTGTGAACCACAGGTCCCCAATCGAATAAATTTCCGAAATCCAGTCCGGATATCCCGCAAAGATTCGACCGGGTCCGATCCCTTATTGTCTCTCATCATCTCGATATGTCGTCGGGGTTTAGGCTCCCTGTTGAGAGGGACTTGTTTTGATTTAGGTATGGGCCCAGTTGGCGTCAATTGAGTTTGATTCTGATTTTCTGGGTTCCTATAGAAGGGCTACGTACGAATGGCACAACTGCACTTACGGTTGTGACGACGATGCCGGGGAAAACCTGCGAAGCAGGTGATCCATGGAGCGTTCGAGTTATCAGAGTCATGCCGGGTCTGGCGCACGAAGGGAAGGGTGACCCATGGATATGACGAACAAGGCACTGGCAGCAGTGTCGGAGGCCTAGTGGAGTAATTGAGAGGTCCGGCGGCAGAGGGGCTATGCAGCACCATCGAGAGGGTAAAAGACGGCGTAGGGTGGTTGGTGACTAGGTACAGGATGGAACGAGACGTTGATGAGGGGAAAGGGAAAGCAGCAAGAGTGAGACTATCGATCATATAATTAAGGTTCGATGAGCAATAGGTTGAGGGTAACAATAACGAGCTAACAGTGACCATGACATCCGTGACAGCGTCCGTGGTAACGAGTGAGGATATGGCGTGCCTGGTTGTTACACTGGTCAGGGGATATGGCTGGGGTTGTTGTGGACAACTTTGAGCTGGGTACATTGGTTGTAGGGGTATAGAGTTGAGAACGTTTAGGGAGGACCCAGAGGGCATATAGAGGAATAAATCGGTCCCCGTTATGTGTTCCGGGGGATTGATGTGGCAGTTGGACATATCCAGCTTGAGGTTGGGACCCTTGGGTTGGGGGGCTGGAGCATGAGTTTGCAGAGCTTGAGGTTGATAGGGTTGTTGCTGAGGATCACATATCTCGTTACTTCAACATTAGACTCCACATGTATAGCATCCGTAGCTGGTAATTCAGCGTATGTTGATTTCTGGTTCTGTGCGCTTGGTGCTTCCCTTGCTAATTCATCACTCCCATTTTGTTGTGTCATCCTTCCCATTTTTTCGGCCATTGCCACCAGGAATGTTCAGTACCCCTTGGATGAACTTTTTCTATACGCACCATTCTTGCCCTCTTTACAGCAGTATCATCCCCTCCCAATACATCCACCATGTGTGTAACCTATCATCATGCTTCTAGCCGGGGCCGTGTCCTGAATCACTCCCTGCTCTTGATCAGCAATGCCGACGTGGGATACTATTTGTGATGGTCGATTTAGGGGAGGTTGGAAACATTGTGGTTGATCATTCCTGAATGGGGAATTTGCCGTATCATTCTTGCTGAACGGAGAATTTGCTGATTACTGCTTGTTAGAAGTTGTGGTATACATCGCTATCAACCTATTTTGTTCTTCTCTTGGGAAAGTGTTGGTAGATCGACACTTATTCAGTGTCCTTAAACTCTACAGGAGAATCGAAGTACTACGGTCCTTGGTCGATCAACTCTACCGTTCCAGCCATGGATTGGTAACTTCCTCGATTATTCCGGTCTCGTTCAGGTTGTCTGGATATGGTCAATCCCTTGAGCATCTCGCCAACTTGGAATACCAAATAGGAAATTTGCTTCACCGATTCTTTGATTACCTGTCTCCGTCTTAGGCAATTTTTGATTCTCCTCCACACGGCACGTCGCCAATGCTTTCCTGCGAAGTAAACTATTTGGCGCATCGGGCATGATTCGAGTCATATCATCTGTAATTCCATCACATATTTAGTACCTAGCATCAACGGATAGTCATCCCCCAACACAGCAAATAGATCATTTACCTTCTCCACATCCTGTTCACTCGTAACTGTGTCTTGGGTCAGTAGATTCATCTCTTAGATGCCCCTTGCCTTTTCTATCCATCCTCCAAAATCTTCATTAGGTGTTGGAGAACGTTGCTCCAATGTTTCCAAAGCCAACGCAAACGTAGATGTCTTATCAGCTTCAGGGGTCAGCCAATACTGTTTTGCCTTACCATCGAAATGACCACCTAAATCCAACACTTTGGCTCTATCTCTTCTAGCCCCGTCACAGATTGCGTTCAAACTTGGGAGGAACAACTGCAGAGTGTCCAGGAAATCCTCAAAACTTCTTTTTTGAATTCCGTCTGCATTCTTCTTCTTTTTCTGCTCCCTCTTCCTTTTCAGAATACCCTCTATCCCCCCCTAACAAACCGACCCAATTCATTATTTCCCCCCCGAACACAACCGACCCAACTTCATTATATTACCACTCTGAGGCATCCCTCTCACCAGTAAAGATCCCCGACTTGAAGAGATGTAACTATGCCATATTGTCAGGGGGTAGAGAATTGGGTTGGTTAGCTACAACAAGAGGATATTAGCTCGCCGTAGGTCCACCCGATACAGGCATACCCCCCAATACCGAATCTTCTTCCATTGCGATCACGATTTCAAGACCAACAGACCGACCTGAGTCTGGATCGTTCACGTTAGATCTGGACCCTGGTCGAGGAGGGTAGTTGCCTGGAGGTGGAGTATGTATCTTGTAGTGTATTCCGCCACCCCGGGGTGGACAATTCTGGATTACGACCTAGGGTCGCCAAGGTTGCTGATAACGCTGAAGAGAGAGAGTATCAGGCGTAAGAGAGGTGCAGTTGTCGGGGAGAGAGAGATACAAGATAAGGATGGGAAGAAGAAGGCGAAGGCGATAAGGGATCTGGGAGACGATATAGTTTGCAGGCCCAAGAACTTCAGGTATCCTCCACCGACGGTTGCCAGAGATGTCTGAGCTAGTTCAGGGTAAGATAAGGAGCTTCAAGCAAGACTGTCTTAGGGGGCCGCCTGACACATGGCTAGGCTAACAGGGTTTGTTTGGTTGTCACAGACTATTTTTCTTGTCCTGTGACAGGTAGTGTGACAGTTGCCTGCATAAGGACTAACGCGGAGTTAACTAGCTCCGGAAGGTGGAAGTCAGCAACCGAATGTGGAATGACATGATTCAGATGGGTACACCTGATTGTAAATTTATTACGGTACTATAACATTGCCAGTGATTGAAGATTTATTACACTGCGATAAATTTGTGGTTAGCTTACACATAGTCCTATGCGCAGCGGATTACATAACCCGTAATCACGAGTGTCATGATTGTAGATTTATTACGCTACGATAACTTTGTGGTAAGCATTATCGGAGACTGATTGGTTGGGCCGTTCAGTCGCTTAAAAATAGCTATGGCAGGCAGCCTGATACTCCGCAGCACAGTGCCTCAAAAGTTACGTATGCTGTATCCTAGGGTCAAAGATCAAGCAGGCGGAATCAAGTCTCGTCCACGTCGCCTCAGATCCCTAGGTGCTGAAGATCAAGCCATGCGTGTGCGCTCAACGCATACCCCATAAATATGCGAATCAGACTACCCATGAATCCTATCAATGTGAATAACGGTCAAGAGCCCCAACCCGCAAGACCTACCGCTGTATATTTGTGTAATCTCCGGGCAACGCACCGATATCCGAATATACACGCAGCATACCGGGTTTCGAATCATAATCCTAGCTAGGTACCCAACCAGGCCCGTGAACGATACTAAAGCTAAATTGAAGCCTTCCGTTCATCCGAGCCCGAACTGGTAATACTCTATGCGTTACTCATAGTAGTCTTGTTGGCACGACCACCCCGAAGCTTTATCTTGGCTGGTTCTCAACATTCGCCACAAAAACCAACTTGAATATAGACACTCTGATTTTCGGTTCTACCTGCCTAATATAAGCCCCGCTTCAGTCCATTAACCACTACTCCCAATTGTTTAAATTTACTCCCTATGTTGCTCATTAATCTCTACCTGCGGGGCCTCTTGCCCATATCGCTGCCTACGAAGTAGTTGCTAGCTCAGAGTCTTTGCACAGGTGGCTTAAGGTTGACGGGCAGACCAATTCTGGTAAATAAAACTACCCTACAGAACCTCTCAGGAGTCGGACTACGGACTGTTTACTCGACATAGATATGGAAGCTGTTAAGAAAGAATTATAGGGGGTGCAAGATAAATACAGGAGTAGCTCAGGCTCCCTACTTTGCCAACATCGCCGAACGTTGTACAAGGGCAAGATGCGGCGCCCCACGAGCTGGGATCTATGTCGGTGCTGTTGAGACCCGCTGTGCTATTTTTGTAACGGCTGTGGTATGGACGCAGTGTCTATGCGGGACCACCATCGTCCCCGATGTTACATTTCAGACCCCCTTGATGACAATGGGGGTTTTTGGTTTTATTCACTCAAGTAACGAATACGTAATTTGGCAGAGCAGTAGATTGAAGATGTATTTCTACGCCTGATTTTGCTATCGCCATTGGGGAAAATAATGTCTGACAATGGTGCTTTAGCAACACCAGCAGAATTAATGTAACACACACATGTTTGACGCATTTAGAACATGAGTATGGAATTTCAAATCAAAATAAAGAACAAAATTGACGCATTTAATGCGGAACTGTCTCGGAAGACTTCACAGATTCTGATAGAGACAGGGGGCAACTAACTATACTCAAAGGTTGTATGCCCGGCCGCTCCAGTCCTCGTTGCCGGAGTCGTGCTTCTGGCTACCCTGCTTGTCCATGTCCTCCTCGTCGGTGTCCTAGGATCTGTCCTGAAGCCACTGTCCCGCCCACTTATTCCGCTTGAACATACGAACCATGGCCTTATACTCTCTAGCACTAACATCGACCCAGATGCCACCCCCAACCTTCATATCTTGGAACAATCTAGCCTCCTCCACAATATCAAAACAGTGCCCGGCCCACCGCCCACGCACGTTCAGATCAAACATAGAGGTACTCGGCTCATCCGACCAACACGTGTTTACGACGACAAGTGTGCCTAGTGTAAAGCCACGTATATCCATAGCATCTGGGGTGTCTAACCCTCCGCTTCCACCACCCATCCTGGTAAATACATCGGCATAGACATACTCTTTCGTAGTGAGGTTTCGGAGCATCCAGTGCCGCCCCGGGGGGAAATATTTCTGGAGGTTTAGGATACGATGCCAGGGAGGTTCGGGAAACCATTGGTAGATTGGTCCAGGTACACAAGGGTTGGGGTTGGGCAGGTAGAGGCATCCCGGAAAAGGGTTGAGGTTGGGTGGGGAGAGGCATGTAGGGCCGTCGAAGACGTTGGTCGGGTGCGAGTGTCGCATGACATCGTATATAGTCAGTTTGCTATATCTCTGCGGTGAGAGTTCCTCCCCAAGCTCCGCGTCTTCGCTAAAGTCTTTGGGGACCTGGGTGGTGCAGCCGGGGGGGTTGGACTTCATGTAGTCCCCAGCGCAGAGCAGGGGGGTGTTTGCCCACGGGGCGAGAGTGCTTCGGAAGTGTGTGTCAACCTGAGCACGAAGTAGGCTACGGAGAGACCGACAGCAGTGAGTGAGGGTGTACAGGGAGTCAAGGTCGAGTTGATCGGTGATGAGGAGGAAAACCTCGAGTGGTAGCCGGAGAATGTGGCAATGAAGTTGGGATGACCCATGGTCAGCGACGGTTCCGATATCACCATCATCCTCACCCATATCGACAGCGACGGGGACTGCAAGTCGGTGAATCAACGAGGCGGTGAGTGTACTTTGTAAAAACTGTCCGATTTTGCCCCATGGACCCATCGTCTCTCGTCGCTCATGCGCAATCATTTCCCAGTATTGGCCCATCGTTGTCGTTGTCGTTGTTTGTGTCGTTATCGTTGTGTGCGTTGTTTGGTTGGGATGTACATGCAGGAAGAAGTAAAGGAAGTAGCGAAGATGAAGGGCTCTATATGTACAAACATAGGTCTAAACAGTTCATCAGACCAATTTTCTCCGAGCTTCCAAGAACGACCACCCGGATGACTCCATTCGGTACATGCAAACCAGCCCAAAAGTGGACTATACCTTAAGCGGTAGTTAATCAATCTGACCACAAACGATACCAGACCTATCGTTTGGTCCGCCTAGCGCACACAGCGGTGGAGCCCAACGCTTGCAAAACCCCATTACAGTCCTCCCTCTATATATTCGCACTCGCCGTCTTTGATATTACATTGCACAATATACCTGATGTTATGTTAAACCTATGCTCGCATTCATACTATCTATCTGGTGTATGGCATGGAAGAGCATCTCGGATCCTCAACTCCCTCAGCCGCTTAATCAACGTCACATGTATGATTAAACGCTTTATGCCAAGACGGACAGGGATTATAGTTTTGAATTCCACAAAGTTTACCGTGCTAAGGCTTTAGCGCACAACTAGTGAGCAGATGTATCACACTTCTGCATGCTTCACGTACCAGTATTTCACTTGCAAGGCCTTACGTTTGTACCTACAAGGTCAATCTCTTTCGCAAGGCTGCCTGAGCCATGGATCAACATATCAGTTATGGCGCACCATTGTTTTTTTTGCAGCGATCGGCACCCAGTGAACGATCGTCACCTACTGAAACATGAATGTATGTATCACAATTAGTTGAGCACTAACCAGGTTAAGTACCTCATTATAGCCATCGCCAGACTATATACATAGAATGCTCATCAATACTTAGTATACCATCCTTCGGCTTCAGTGACTGCAGCCACCCGTCGAGGCACAGATCTGGTCCAACAAGGGTAGTAGGAATCTTGTTCCATTCTTGTGCCAAACATTCATTCAGCTAATTTCTTGGATGTTCCAACAAAGTGCTCCTGTTGTTTATCCGTAGGCATAGGGGGGCTAAGAATTGCACTTCGAAGGTGTCCTGTTGAACATCAGTAGAGAAGGAGCATTAGCGCCCTTTGGATGCTATGGGAAGTGTGATTTTCTCATGGTCGTTGATAGTGATGCCCATAAAGTCTAAGTTAGACCATAGTATCATGTTATTCAAACCTCCCTTCCACAGTGTACTGGTTTCGTTGTGCATTAGAATTCAGCTAACATCAAGTTTGGGACAGGGACACTGTGCAACTGCCGCGATAGCGAGGGTACTGCGCGGCAGATGGTTATACAGCCCAATGTGAGTACTGATTCAGCAAAAGGAAAATTATATACAAGTTCGCCGATGACCTGGCGATACTGGGGGCGGGGGACATGGGGCACCGCACCACCACAGTCTGGGCGGCATGGAAGGCCGGGTACCTTGGCACCGACGGCGACGGCAGGACTCTCATTAGTCAATTCAGTAACCAAGGGGGAAGGAGCTGAGTGGGTAGTATGGGAAGAGGGCCCCGCACGGTTGTAGGGTGTGGGTGGTTGATTTTTCTGTCGATTCACCAAGAATGCCCATGGATTCAGCAATCTAACCCACCAAGTCCAAACAATGACGACTTGAGAGCGTGGGCACGCGAGTAAACACCGCTCTTCTAATATAAGAATTGTGGAAGGAACATGTCACGATGATTGGGTCCCACTCCGGAAAACAAAATTCATTAAACACAATTTAATTTGGCCTCATGTGGCCAGAAGCTCCTCCAACTCATCCTCCACCAAGTCAAAGTCCAATTCCGGGTATCCGGGCTCACCGAGACACCGGACAAGCCCTGCCAGTGTTGGCGGCTTGGTGATCCGCGCAATACACTTATTGGGCCAATTGCGAAGATAAATCACCCCCTCCCCAGCGGTCGCATAGTTGCGCTGGGTTGCAATGACCAACCAATTTTCCTTAAGGTCGGTCATCAATGGGAGCATTATCCCATGGCCGAACTTCTTTTTGATTGCTAGGGTAGTCTTGGTAAAATCCCCATCGAGGGCACAAGCCTGGTTAACGGAGGCAAGATTATTATGCCAGCCGTTGGGGACCTCCAAACCGACCTTAGATAGGTCGTACAACGCCTACATAATATTAGCATTAAAATCAGGGAATTATTCCAACATAATGACTGTGGCAATGGTGAGACGTACAGGAATGCTCAGAAGCTCCGACAGCCCTTGGGTGAATAGAAGTCCTTGCTCCATATTGTCTTTGGGCTTGAGACTAGGGGAGCTGGTAAATGGTTTTGCCTGGATCTTTTGTATATCTACCGTAATGTAAATTAAAGATAGAGGAGAAGAAGGTACCCGTGACACTCACTTGGAATTGTACACTTTGGGGAAGGAGGTGGTCGCAGGTAATCGCTTCGCTGGTCGACTGTGGTTACCGCGGGTAGGAGGCAGGTGCTTTGACTTTGGGTATTGCGTTGAGGTGATTCCTTGTCTGGTTTGGGAGAGAGAAGTTGGAAATCGCCTCTATATAGACGGTTCGCATTGCGCTGTACGTGTGGCCAAACGTAATAGATTCCAAAATCTTGGAAAGCTAGCGCATTTGAAAAAGTTTACAGGACCGCCACCGTTTAGCGTGAGCTTAGCCACCACACACTGCCCAGCCACCTCTAAAATAGCTGGATCCCCCCGCGACAGAAGCACGTCACGCCAGCTCCTTCACTCACGAGGGCCTGATCGGAACTCAGTGTTCAGAGCTGCCTCCTTCTCGCTCCTCTATGTCCTCGAAACCGCCATAGCAGGGCATTGGGCCGCGACACTCACGAGAACGCTAATCTACAGAGTGCGGAATAACTTCCACCCCACCATAACCTTATGACCACCCCTCAGACTTTTTGTAACCCCCACACCCCGGACAACGGAGTCAACTGCGGGAATCCGAAGAAGGCCGCCTCAAACCTGCGACCACGTCATTCTGGAATTACGGAGTAGCGGTACAGGGTACGAGGGGAGCCGAGCTAGAACAGGAGAAAGCGCGGAGCACGTCCCAAAATCCCACTACCGACACCCGCGCGCCGGGGGTATCCTTGGATTGAAGCTGAAATCAAGCCGGGTATTCCAATGAAACCAGTAATGACTGGACAGACATCAACTTATCTAGTACCGAGCAATGCGTGACCCGCAGAAGACGGAGGGAATCATATCCACAGGAGACTTCAATCCCCTTTTGGAATCCACAGAAAGCAGCTGAATAGACAAGAGGGGGAAATGAATTACCTGAGCCCTATCTTTTATCTTGACGGTCTTACTGGTCTCCTGGTCATACCATCGATTCTGGGTCCCCGCGATATTAAGTGATTATTTTCTGCGTGATTCCAACCATCTTGACGGTCTGTAATCGTATCGCGCCCCCCCCCGCCTCGAGACAAACCTTGAATCCAGCGCATCAAGATAAGGATCACTCGAGACTTTACCCCCAACAGAGTCTCCAATCACATCCCACTCCACCATCACGACCGCAGCTTAGAGAGCCACCGCCACATAACCCTCAACAACCCCCGCGGACCATCCTAGACAGATACATCAGCCGCTACCAGGGACACATTCACAACCATGGAGAGGTGGGTATCCATCTGTACCTCCCCACAGTCTGATCTACTAAGACAAGCCCACCCGCAGAATTCGGAATGCAAGAATGCAACGAAGCGTGGGTATGGACACCTACAGAGACACAACTAGATGAGAATGGACAACCTCAACATTATTCCCGCAAGAACTTGTGACGAGGGTAATCTCATGCGGGTGCTCCGCGAGCCGGAAGATAGGAGCATTAGGGGTTGGAAGGGCGTCATTCAGAACACGAGAACAGACATGAGCCACATATCCGGGATATGAGGGATGACCTATACCGACGCATGAAAGTTTATAAAGAAAGGGAAATGTGAAGGAGAGAATCAGAAGAAAGCTTTGTGTGCGTTACGCATACAGCGAAGAAATCCCGGCAGATTAATTGTATGTGTGGCTAGTATGTGTGGCCTTCGGTGCACTAAATGTTACGTTCTGGAGGAGCAAGGGTTCGTTGGAGGATCAGCGTAACCACGCTTTTGACTGGATGGACTGTCTGAAACATTGGGAAAAGGGCTTGGGCATTGTATTTTTACTCTATGGTAATAATCCGATTCATGGAATACGAAACAAAAGTCTTGTCAAAAAGTAATAACGATGCACATGATAATCAAGGTGAATCATGCACTCTAATTTACTCAAATATGAAAAGAACTTGACATGGCTCCCTGAGCCATGTCTTGTTGTCGTGACTATCATTAGGTAGGTGGCTTCAACGCATACTCTGCTAAGTATACGATATCGCTGGAGGAATCTTGAGTCGAGAATATATTCGGAGTTATTTTAAGAGTTTGCTAAAGACTGGTGTGCTATAGATTTAGTGCTGTTCCTCGGCAGCGAACTCCAGCGTCCTTTATATATTTTCGCAGGTAATACAAAGTTGGTGAAGGAGGTGAAGGAGGTCCACTGTGGTACTGAGTTACCCTGAACTCCTTAGCACCGTTTCCATTTCGGGGTGGAGGCACTGCGGCGGCGAAGGTGGTGGAGGTGGCAAACATGAGGAAGGAGGTGGAGCTGGGCAAGGTGGTGGCCGTGATCCGATCGGCGGGGTTAAGGAAGCCATCGTAGTGAGGAGTTATCCTGAACTCCCTAGCACCGTTTTTATTTTGGTGGAGGAGGCACTGCGGTGGCGAATGTGGTGGAGCTGGGACGTGTGGTAAAGGCGTTGGAGGTGCGGGAGATCGTGGACTTGATCTAGTTGGCGAAGTAGGTGGGGTTGAACGTGTTCCACGTAGTGAAGGAGGTTCACTGTTTGGTGAGTTACCCTGAACTCTACGGCACCGTTTTTTTTTTTGGTAGTGAAGGCACTGCCGCGGCCATTGTGGTGGAGGTGACAAACATGGTGAAGGGGGTGGAGCTGGGCAAGGTGGTGGGCGTGCTCCGGTTGGCGGGGGTTTAAGTGGCCACCGCAGAGACGAGTTATCATGAACTGAGTAGTACCGTTTCATTGTGGCGGTGGAGGGACTGCGGCGGCGAATGCGGCGGAGCTGGAACAGGAGCTGAAGCAGGTTTACTGTGGTGGGTTCCCTTGAATTCGCTAGTACTGTTTTTATTTTGGTGGTGGGGGCACTGCAGTGGCGAATGTGGCGGACCAGGAACACAAGGTGAACGAGCTGGAGATGAGTAAGGTGGGGGGGTCCGGTCCAGTTTTAGGTGAGGTTGCAGGTGTTAGTGCTAAAGGAGGATCACTTTCTGGTGGGTTACCCTGAATTCACTCGTACCGTTTTTTATCAGCCCCACCTCGTTCACTCCTTGTTCCAGCTCCGCCACATTCGCTACCGCCGTGGCTGTACGTCCAGAATTAAGATGGTACCAGCGAGTTCTGTAGCAATGGTTCTACGGCGCTGCTCTCGATCACAACATAATACAGAGAAGAGTACATTCGAATCCTATGAGAGACACCGCTTACTTAATGATCATAGAACAGAGAGTTAGGAAATCTACCTTTCTTTTTTCCCGTTCGCTCATTCACATGATAGAATAAAGTCCTTATCCGTCCGGTCTCTCAATAACCCCCGAAATAAGTTATGATATCATCCACCGTCCTATCCAGTCCGATGCAGCCGTATTCGCAATCCTTGCACGCGTTCTTATTCCCAACTGGCGCTTCGTGGTCCTATTACCTGCATTCGAACAAGTTCAGGGTAACTCGTCACCGTGATGACCTTCACCAGCCTGAACACCTTGAACCCCACCCGCTTCGCCAACTGGATCAAGTTCACTATCTTGCCCACCTCCACCGGTGTTCCAGCACCGCCATATCCACCACCGCAGTGCCTCCACCAATACACACACGGTACTAGCAAGTTCGGGATACCTCTTGACTAAATTGACCTTCTTAACCCCCACCAACCTGG
>Ga0307511_10005104_pt1 | contig 13383 bp, 6 predicted proteins | sample 13_EM_MG_FD_200266 | JGI IMG/M metagenome (GOLD analysis project Ga0307511, IMG submission 200266) | Populus trichocarpa ectomycorrhiza microbial communities from riparian zone in the Pacific Northwest, United States - 13_EM | ecosystem: Host-associated > Plants > Roots > Unclassified | place...
GTCAATCAAATATGTTATTGTCTTAATGTTAAAAAAAATATCATTGTAATTTTTTTAATCAAACTATATTTTTATAAATAATCTGAATTATTTTTAATTCATAAAGTCATTCAAATCATATCAGATGAACCCTTAAAGTTTAAATTTTCTTTTCACTATAGAAACAAAACATAAACAACATCGGAATATTTTTTTATATAATTTAAAAAATATGAACCCTAACCCTAGTGCAACTGAGAAATGATATCGTGTTTACATAAACTTGATATATTAAAAAAAAAAAAAAACTATCAAATCATACGGAACACCGAGCGAACGCTGTTGATTGCAATAACTATACACTTAAAGATCCTGACAAAGAAAAAAGAAAAAGGAAAAAAAGGACACTAATTTTGGCGTGATAGGATCACAAGTGGACAAAACAAAGACAACTCACACCAGTCATCTTCTTCTCCTTCAATAATGTATGCAATCAGAATGTCACACACTGTTTATCAAGCGTTACCTGCAAGGCTCTGGAGAGATGATCGGAAGCTTTCTGTGAGACGATATCTCTGCAACCAAGACTCCTTTTCGTTATTTCTTCATACAAAAACAAATTAATATTTTCCCTATCCAAACAAAAACAATTTCAGTCTACACAAGCTACAAAACTGTGCCGTAGTCAACCGGGGAGAAAAATGCCCTGGTCCCACCTTTCGGGTGTAGGCTTGCCCTAGTCTAAACTCTTGCATAATTGGATCGATTTCACCGAAATACATGGTGTCATCGTCCCAGAAAAAAAGTTATCAATCAACTACATCACTGTAATCGGCTGAGCTTTTACTTGATTGATGTGATCGTACAAAAGAAAGGCAACCATTTCTCTGCTGTTATTTGACTTGTTGGGTGGCAGAGGCTGAACCAATGCAAACTGTAGTCTCTTTGGCGGCTGCTGCTGCTGCTCAATTAGCTCTCCAAAGTCAATAACTCCATATTCGTTAGCGCAAAACATTTATCCTCGAATTCAAGGAGTGATTGCCTATGATGTGAGAGAACGGCACTACCAGCTCACTCCTGCTCCGAGAAAAATATCTTAAGAAGATGCCTGCCACCAGTACTACAGCATACACTTGGTTGACATCTTGCAAGCTTAACAGTAATTAAATGGGAATACAGCAACTCCTCTCCCGAGGCCTCTGTTTTGTGGCTACCAAGGGAGCTCAATTCCTCACCTTAACCTTCGTGAGTGTTTTTATACATATTTGTGAGACCGTAAGTAACCACTAGGAGAAATGGAATATCGAGTATCTATTATAGCTGAATAATAAACTCAGTCCATACACTGAATGCTGAAAAATAAGACACCGATGTGCTAAGACACCGGTAGTTGCCGGTAGAAAAAAAGTAGTTCAAAACAAGGGCGATTGAAACAGAAATTCACTTTAAAAGACAGTGCCTCTCAAACCAGACACGTTTCTGTCCTGACAGGTGGTAACTAAATTTATCCCAAGCATTGAAGAGTGTGTTGACGGTGAACTTCAAAAAAGTGACAGACCTCAGCAACTTTAATTTGTTTTTCCAAAGCAACGATGTCTAGAAATTGAAGATTTTTCTTGAAAGCAACAGTGAGCTACATACAGTTCATATTGGCATGCAGATTGAGATTTCAGCAGCAATTTGACCAAAGAAGGAGCATTTGGTTTTCTGAACCAATAATTCGGTAATGTCTCTGGCCTGCTCAATAGCCATAAATACTACCTGTTTAACATCAAATTCACTCCCTGTACTCTACTACTGGCAATAATTCAGTACTCCTTCGATCGAATTCAAATAAAAAAAGTTAAAACAAAGTAGTAGCAGAGCAGGTTAGGACAGATCAAGAAAAACCAAAAGATGATTCTCAGTCAGTCATTCAAACAGAACTAAGAGAAGAGGAGAGAAAGCATCGTTTATCACAGTCCCCTTTCACTTTCACTAAAGTTGATTCCCAGTTTTCCACAAACAACAAACGCAAATTAGCACACACCAGAGAGAGACACTCTTTTCAACTTTCAAGTCTCAAAGTGTGCCCACACGTTGCAGCTGTCTCCAACCCATTTCCCTCCTACTCTCCATTTCTCCCCACCTCGCCCCTCTTTATAAACCCCCTAACTCTCCTCCATCCCTCCTCACCTCCCCCCCCACCACTCAAAATGTCACAGCAATCCCATTTCTCTATATCATTCTTTTATGCCTTCATATCATTATTATTTATTCACCATGTCCTTGCTTCTACTAGAACCACTCCACAAGTTCAAACCTTCAACACAAAACCAGACATTATAAACCCAAAACTTCCGCCAAGAACCCTCTCCTCCTCTAAAAAATTTGAGGGATCATCAGATTTAGTCCATCTTCGTTACCATATGGGTCCAGTTCTCTCTTCAACTCCGATAAACATCTACCTTATCTGGTATGGCCGTTGGGCTAATTCTCAAAAACTTCTCATCAAAGACTTCCTCAACTCCATCTCCCCCACCACTGTTGCCGCCAAGCCCTCCGTCTCTGAGTGGTGGCGCACCGTGTCTTTGTACACAGATCAAACTGGAGCTAATGTCTCACGCTCAATACTCATAGCTGGTGAATATACTGATAGTGCTTATTCACATGGGACTGGCTTAACAAGACTTACAATCCAACAAGTGATAGCTTCAGCAGTAAAGTCTGCACCTTTCCCTGTAGATCACAAGAATGGGATCTACCTTATATTGACATCACAAGATGTGACTATGCAAGACTTTTGTAGGGCGGTGTGTGGATTTCATTATTTTACATTTCCATCAATGGTTGGCTACACACTGCCTTATGCTTGGGTTGGTAACTCAGGCAAACAATGTCCCGAAGTATGCGCTTACCCTTTTGCAGTCCCTGGTTACATGGGTGGAGGGGGGCCAGGAGCCTTGAAGTCACCAAATGGGGATGTGGGCGTGGATGGGATGATTAGTGTTATAGGCCATGAGCTCGCAGAATTGTCTTCAAATCCTTTAGTGAATGCTTGGTATGCTGGGGAGGATCCAACAGCACCAACTGAGATAGGGGACTTGTGTGAAGGGTTGTATGGGACAGGTGGTGGTGGTGGGTATACAGGGCAGGTTATGAGGGATACGCAAGGTAAGACTTTTAATATGAATGGCAGAAGAGGTAGAAAGTTCTTGGTGCAATGGATCTGGAGCCCTGAGTTGAAGGCATGTTCTGGTCCTAATGCTCTGGACTGAATAGGGGTGGTGGTCTTTTCCAGGACATTGAATAATGGGAAAGAAGAAAAAAAAGAGAGAAGAATAGATTATGGATTGTTAAAAAAATCTGGTTCTATGCTCTTGAATCATGATTTTTCTTTCAATTTTTTTTGTAGTTCGTGGTTTAATGTGGTGATGGAGATTGGATGTATACACAAGTGATGAAGGTGGAGGTTGGGGGAGGAGGAGGAGTTTTTCATTTTTGTATTTCCTTAGTTTTATTTTATTTTTCTTTTTATGGTTAAAAATAATTATAGTTCAGATGTATAAAGAGATGATGTTAGATTTTGATTCTATATTTAAACAGTAAACTTATTAATTTACATTTAGATTTTATTGTTTTTTAATGTTTTTTTCAATAGATTTTTCTTTGCATTTGATGAATTCTGCCTGAGCACAAGCAAAAGCCCAACTGAATACTTTTCTTGAATGCTTAGATGTTATTTTTGTGAATCCTTTTCTTGTTCTTGCTTGCCATGACCCACGTCCAACTCTTCAAAATACAAAGATAGCTTGGATCTTTTTTCTTCCCAATCCCAGTTCCTCCTCTTTTTGAAAACTCCAGAGCCTGACGGTTTAAGATTCTTGCTGTTCATTTTGAATGGATTTCACTAATAATTCTGTCATGATGAAAGCTAACAGTATCAGGCAATGGTAGTTGGTTATTGGTACATTTTTACAGCTAATGCACAAGAAGGTTGTTGAAAGTTAATCAATTGACGACGGGATGATTACTTCAAACTTGAAGGAAGCTGCAGAAAATGCATAACAGTACATGCTTTACCATGCCTTCTTTTCCATGATTCTCAAGCACTCACCTACTAGTTGCTAGAGGAGAGGTTAGAGGGATGACCCAGGATGGGGTCACCATGTTCTCTTCGAAAACTAATGCCTAAAAATGAAAAAAGTGCAGATAAAAAAAAGCAATATATCTGCTGTACATAAAGCCAAAAGTGATGTCTGAATCTTTATTTGTTAATTGTTATTTCTGAGTTAAAATACTTGATGTGAAGTGTAATCTTGGATGCTGCTGCTATAGATCGATTATAATTTATGCAATCCAAAGTCAAATGAAGGAAAAGGGTAGCCCAAATTGCAAACCCTCCCATACACATGGTAATCATGAAAGTAATAATGTTTCTTTTCTTTTCTTTTCTTTTCTTTTGCCTGCTTTTCTGGTAGGGTCTTCCTGTGTGCAAGCAGCTTTTACTGTTGTAAGTTTAAAAAACCTATAAATTATAGCTTTGTATTAATTAAAAAAGCTTTTAGAGGGACTTATATCCAAATATTTTTAAATGCAAAATAACATATATATAAAAAAAGGGAGCCTTCGGCTGTTCTCATCTCAGAAACTTTGAAAATGAGGTCATGGATTGAAATTGTGATCAAACAAAGGCCAAACACATTCTTGTCCTTTAATTAGGCGCGTCTATTGGAAGACTTGGCAGGCCACAGCAGGAGAACACTTTAATGGAACATTTGTGATCCACAGCTAATATTTGGGACCCATAAGAGTACATATTACTATGGTCGATTATTATGACGATTTATGAGCCCTGCCCTGGCCCCATTTGGCAGGGTAAATGAAAAGGTTTCGATGCTTTCGTTGGCGTGTAGCTGGGCTACAGCAACTGCGAGATGATAATGACATAAAATGTATGTCAGCAGGTGTCCAAGGTTCAAGGCTAACTCAGCAAGACATGAAAAACAAACTGATGCGGTGAAGCCCTCATTTTCCTAATGGTAATGCTGATTACTGATAGTTAATTCTGAGATCAGTGGGTTGTTTTGTGAATAATGGTACTGAACAACAGTGTTCTTGATGCTTCAAAAAGATAACAAAACAAGAGATATTATATTCTCTTTGTTGATGCTTTTATTGCTAACCAATTGTCCCCAACCAAACCAACTCCTTGTTTAGTTTCTCTAATTCCCATGACAGTCGGTGGAATATTAAAGAAAGCGCAGTAATTTTATTCCTGAAAGTTGATTATCTTAATTTGAATGATGGTGGTCCCCTTGAGATATTTGGAAAAGAAATCCAAACTAAACTAGGGCTGTTCAGGTATAGCTGCGGTTGCAACTTGTGTTCCAAAACGCAGGTACTAATTATATTACTCATCCTGCGTCTTCTGCATTTTTCATACCTGTTCGTGATCAAAAAATTATCTCAAGAGAAGGGGGGATTTTGAATATACACATATACTTGATGTATGGATATTGTCCCATGAATCTTGTTTGACGGTGAGATTTTCTGCTCCAGGATGAGATAAAACAAAAGCGGGTGGGATTATGAAAAAGGTCAATGGGAAAATATCAAAAAAACAGATAGCATCATCATATAGCCGATTCCTTCTCGTGACCCACTAGAGAGAGGCCCCCTTATTCACCAAGAAGGTCTGTCCCAATCAATGAGTTGGAGAGCCACATGCAGTGTAATGAGGAGTTGTTACCCTTGCATGAGAAAGAGACAATCTGCCAGGTGAGATCTTGGGCTCAGAATCTCACGAACTCAAAATAGAACTCAGAAAGAATAAAAATTGCTAATCCAGAAAGAGACAATAAGCTGGGTAATTACTAGTCACTAAAAGGAAATTGGATTTGATTGTGTTTATCAGCATGAAAATATTCAATGGTTATGTGCTCTCTCCAGTTTGCTGGCTTGCAAATTGCAATGCAGGAAAATGCCCTTTTCTATGCTTAAAATCAGAAACTGGTTGGGACTTGAAAAACCTTCAGAAAACAGAATTTTTAACCAAAATCTTCAGAAATATAAATATTGGTGGCAAATGCTATTGTTTCAAAGAACTTGAAAATCAGCAGCATGACCTTTGCATCAAAGATGAAACTCGGTTTTGTATATATCCATCCATGTCTCCATCATTCCTATTTCTCTGTAGGGCACAATTGCAGGAGATGCATTACAGCACAATGTGGCCCAAACACATGAGACGAAGGCATATGCTGTACCTACATCTCAAACTTCTTTATTCTAATTAAGGAACATATTTTCAGCTTCTGATTAATGATAAGATTATAGGAATAAGGAATCTGAATTGGTCACGGCCTTGACATGGCTACTGTACACGAGGTCTCTCTCCAGCTAGTACTAAATCACTAAATGCCAAGGGACCACAGCCTGGCCAATATCCTACGAAGGGACCAGGAATTGGAGGCAGATAGATCTTATAGATGACCTAATATATGCTGTGTAGATAATAGACATGCATCAAGCGAGGTCTTGATCATTTTGCAGTAACTTGTCAGGCTGCTCTACGTTTGATCTCTTCTGGGCCTTCATTTGATCTTAGCCTTGTTTCGTTCAAGTTGGTTTTGTTGTTCTGATCATCTCCCTTCCTACTTCTATTGAGGTTTTATGAATTCTGAAATTAATGTTCAGGTAATCAAACTGTTGTTTTATTTAACTTAATATTCATCAATATAAAAAAAAAACATAAGCATTAACTTCTTATTTCTGATTTTATGGCATGTGTCCTAGTCTGTTTCCATATCTGAAGGAGGATTAGACTCCAAGTTGCCATGATGTGGCAAGGGATGCATGGATTGCTCAAACCACATCATAGCTTCAACAGCCACGTGCATTCCCAGGTGTTAGTCTCCTGCAGCTCTCCATTCCAACTGTGCTATATATTCACCAGCCTTTGAGGACAGCTATTTGTTAAACTTCGTCCATGCATGGCCATGTGTTAGTCTGATAGGATTTCTTGTGCCACTTGTTACTATAAGATTTCGACCACCGCTATATATATCCACAGTGTGTGTCCGTGACTTTGAGCACGCAATTTGCAGCATTACCTTTTGAGAGAGAGAGAGCAAAAGAAAGGAGGATAATGGCAGATACCAGGGGAGGTACTGTGGGTTTTAATGATGGGGATGGATGTCCTGTTCCATGCCCTGGTGGCACAGCCCGCAGGTCTCTAACTAGCTACCCCTTTTTCATTGTTTTGATTACTAAATCCTACTTTGCTATTTGACATATAGTCATAGAAATCTAGTTTTTGGGTTGTGTTCTTAGGACACAAACCATCAGATGATCAGAATACTGGCTGCAGGCGGGAGTGTAAGAAAGTACTTCAATTTTAAAACTCCTCCATAATTAAAATGCTCTTAAAACTCAAGGACAGATTTCAGAAGAATTCTTTTTGTTAGTTAAACATTCCATGCTTCTAACTTGCTGCTTGATATGAATACAGGTGTGGTTCAGTCAAGGATACAGGCGGAGAGGGAGAGGGAGCTGGACACAAAAAATGCTCATGTGGCGAGCACTACTGTGGCTGCAATCCATGCACATGCCCCAGGAGCGTGGTGACCACCGGCGTGGGCAAGGCCTACTGTACGTGTGGTGCTGGTTGTGCTTGTCCGACTTGCAGTTCTTGAAGAGAAGCTTTAGCCAGCTCGAGTAGAACGAAAGCAAGCTCCATCATCTCATCGATGATGAGTGGCATGCGTCTCTAGTTAATTAGAGACTTAGGTTTGGCTTTAAATAAGTAAATAACGAGTTAGCTGAGTTAGTGTTTAAATTTCAGCAGTACCAGATTGAACGTTATGATGTGTTTGGATGTTTATGCGGATGCTTTGTAATATCTAAATTTTTTTACTCAAATCCAAGTTTAAGCTGGTGCATGCCTAACTTAAATTAACCTAGATATATACAAGTAAAAGTTATAAGAAAATTGTTTTTCTTTCTTTTAAGTCCTGTGGCTGTCATGAGATAAAAAATTTCAATTTTAGATCTTGAATTTTAAATTTAAAAAAATGCAAATAATAAATAAGTGGTTTCCTCTCATATTATTAATTTTTTTATTATAGTTTGTTTATGAAATGATGAAAAAAAAATTAGGGTTTATAAATATTTAAAGTTTATATTGTTAAGATTGATTCATGATTATTATGGGTTTAAGATTAATGATTGATTTTTAGTATGTTGTTAGAAATAAAAATTTGTGAATTGATTTGTTATGATTAAGAAATTTGTTTCAATTTTGTTGGAAAATTTGGATAGAATGGTCTCGAGGTTTAAGATGATAAAATTTTATTTTGGTCATTGATTTATGAAAATTATAGTTTAGTCCCTAAACTTTGAAAAATTATAATTTGACCCCTGAAATGTATTTTGAGATTCTGGGCATTATTCTTATGAGGTTAAGGATGTTGAATCTAAGTTTGGTGATTGATTTGTGTAATTTTTAGTTTAGTCCCTCCATTTAGAGATTTACAGTTTAGTCCCTGAACTTAACCGGCCGGCCCTACCGGATTAGGAATGCGAAGGCCTCTCCTTTTTGAACTTAAAAAAATACAATTTTGTCCCTGGAATGTAAATTGAAATTCTAGATAGGATTGAGGATAGATTATGGGTGAAATTTCAGTATGATTATGTATTTCTGACATTTACAGTTTTGTCATCCAATTCTTGTAAAATTATGTTTTGGTCCCTAATTTCTAAAAATTATTGTTTTAGTCCCTAAACTTAGGAGACAAAACCTGATTTTTTTATGCACTGAAGCCTTTTATTTTTGTTATTTTAAGTTGTTTTTTAATATATTTTGAATATTCGTTATAGGTACTTTTAACGATCCTCAATAGAATTTTCAGATCTTTCATATGATATTTCTTTTACTTTTATATTTTTCAGGTGAGTAAGATAATCTTTAATATGCAAGTAATATAAATAAATATATATGTTGATTATACGATGAGCACAACTAATTAATTTCTTAAATATTTATATTTGTTGCTTTATTTTCATAATATTTTATTCTTGAATTTGCACTCGTATTTTGTTGAACTAAATTCTATTATTTGATATGATATACATTATTTTGATAATTATGTGAATATCTAGTATGCCTTGGTATAAGACTTGTTTGTAACTCTATGCTAACATAGAGCAATTAGTCTATATGGATATAGTATTCTGTATATTTAACTGGTGAGAGAGGCACCAGCCTGTGACGACTGATCCTCCTACATTAATCACATTCATGTGTCATCTGATCTTCTTCAGGTGTCATCTGCTCTCTGACATGTATTTCATTACTTTATGATAATATGCCTAGTATGTATATGTATATAAATCAACTTGCAAACTATTGATATCTAAAATGTATATTAAATGTTATTCCCTCATTAAGCTGGTTGAACTCACTTCTTATTTTTAATATTATTTTAGGTTTTTTAGTTAATAGATTTTGTTGAGTGTTTTTACTTCTTCAGTTTTGGTCGGTATACCTTACTTGTTTTGCGAGGATTTTCTTTTAATTTTGATTTGATGTATTAAACGCTCCATTATTACCTTGTTCTAATAAAGTTTGGATTTTTACAATGTAATAAGTATTATGAATTATTATTTTTGTTTTAATTACTTATGAGAAGTTTTAAACTATCATTTGATTTAATTAATTTTGAATAATATAATATTTTAAAATATTATAAAGTGTTTTTTTAAATAACTTTTTTTTTTTATATATTTTCAATTCGAGGCTTATTACAAGTAGAGTGTACTTATAACACTATTTTTACGTTGCAGGTTGCAGGTCGTGAACCGGATTCGGGTCCTGACACGCTTCCTCTTAATAGCATCGAGACAGATTTGAATGAAAGAAAATCTTTCCTTTCGAAAAGAGCTTAACGAAGACCATGATAGCTAGGGCTCTCCTAAAGCATTCTATACAGGACCAGAACTCTCCAATACAGATAAACAGGAAGAACGATACAAAAAAATGAAGTTTATATATCTTTTTTCTTTTCAATTCTTAGCTAAATTGTTCTGATATAAAAATGGAAGAATTTTTTTTCAAAAGACTGAAAGGCCTAAGGTAGCAGGGTGGAATGTATGTCATCACCGTCACCATAAAGTTGAGAATGTTTTCAGGCAAAGCCCATGAGAACTAACTGCATATGATTTAATTTAAGGTGTTGGGCATCAAAGAGATGAATTCAATCCGTTGAGCTGACAGCATGGAATATTTTACACAAGAGGAAAGATTAAATTGTTCATTCTTAATGGTGAAAAGTAACATCTTTAATCTCCAAGAAAATTATAGCATTTATTCATTCGAGCATTTTCATCAAAATGATGGTACTGATTGACGTCATGAGGACTAACTAAACCTACTAAGCTATCTTCCATCCCAGTAATGTCGAAGCTTTTCCAGAAAATATAACAATAATGTTAATATGACTATAGCTGGTGCTATAGTTGGTCAGTAAATGCAGCCAAAGTGGTGTACCTCATATTTGTGAGAGTGACTGCTGTGTCTTAGCGACTGGTATTTGAGTATTTAGATGATTGGATCACACAACAATAAGAGCCAGCATAAATTGTTGCATGCACAGCCAGGAGTGGTTTGGTTTGTTCCATTGTGCACGAAAGCATCAAAGCAGGAAATGAGAGAAAAAAACGTATGCAAGCTCTTATGTTTCCTTTGTCAAAGCTACACTTGAAGAACACACTTGAAATCATGTACTGTCAGGGACAAAATAAGGCATAAGGTACTTATTTATACATGTGAAGCACTTCAATTATGCATTGTGAAAGGGCATTAAGTTCAAAATCTTGTAACTCAACCTACCTGATTTTGAAAGACAGGATCCTTACTATCATTCAAAGGATGACTGGGCTGGGTTAAATCACCCACAGACTCCCGTCCTTTAGATTTGGTTACTCACTGTCTGCTCTTTCCGCTGGTCCTTGTCAAGATACCTTTCAAAGAAGTTAACCTCTCCACTTGATTTTATGGACAGTGCACAAGTGCTTCAAGTTCCATATCGTCCCTGCATGTCAAGGAGATCCTTATAAGAGTTCTATCAAATTCTTCTTCTATTGTCAACTCGTGCTTTCTTGGATACAGGCCCGGCTTGAAGATGCTCACTACTTGATTGGATCTAAATGAGAAAAAAAAATTTCAGGTAGGATTTAACACTAAGAATCTTTTAGGAAAAAAAAGAAAGAAATATTGTAGTTAAAGGTTTTTCACCTTATTGAGCTTCTCCCTGACCAATCTAACAGTCTGATTCATTGACTGGGATGGAAAGTAATCCTGAAAAATATCACAAAATTGTGAATTATACATTATCCCATGTAAACAATAATCCAAAACAAATCATGAAGGATAAATAATGCCATACTTAGAGTTGTGTTAACTTGAAAACGTACTACATTTTCCCCTGAAAAATAGTCTACAATCTACATCAACTGGTATCTTAAACTTAGTTTTCTAATTTCAGGGAATGAAGATTGTAATAGATAAATTCAAAATGTTAATGCGCACAGGATGCTTGGTATGGTAACTATCAATTTCCAAAACAAGAAATTGACCACACTAGTTACAAGTTTGGACTGATCAACTCAAATATGAAACAGGGTTGAGTTATATCAGCTCAGCAGGTAGCTTACTCAATCCTCAGTTTTTGTCCCAACAAACCCACTCGGATTTCAATAACAGAGCTGATAATAAACAATCATGCCACAGGAACGCAGCAACAAAAAAATAACATACCTGGTCAGAGGACACCCTTGTAATAGGAGGATCACCTATCTGATGAACATTTTGTGATTCTCCAGAGTCCCTACAGAAGTGTAGGACAGATTAACCATGCGCATAGGAAATGAAACTGCCACAAATGAACACTTTCGTAGAGGAGAGAAACTGGAAAGAAAATTTAAACAGCGTACCAAGATTGATTAGAGTTGAGGTGCTGAGAAACGTGGTCAATCTGTGATGTAAGCAATGAAGCCTGGCTCGAAGTGCCAGCGTTGTGAACTTTGGGACCCTTGGTTCTTCCAGCTGAGACCATTAAAGACAGAGATACAGAATCCTTAACAGCCAGGCAAACTAGAATCATAGAACCAAATTCTAATTGTTCACAGAAACAGAAACTGACGGTTCAAACGTGCAAAAACTTCCTTCCTTCTGCCTTCTAACTTATCCTTTGTGTCAGAGACGGTCTCAAAGTGAGGAGCATAGGAGACCTGCAAGGGGTTCCCTAGGAAAATGGATTCGTCCAATTTCCTTTTAGCAAACCTAGAAATTAAGCACATGATTTATTATTGGATAAGAAAAAAATGAATGCCCAGAAGCTGAAAAGGATGGATGAAATCATCAGCTCACCTGGCATTGCTGACCAGACGAAATTTGATCCAGTAAACATCAGTAAATTGCTCACAATCTTCTGCATCCATTGGTTTACACCTTCAAACAGTTTTTTTTTCCTTCTTTTTTTAGATAATTAAGAAAATTAAAGTAGAAAAAAAATGAAACAGAAGAAGAGGAGAAGTGGGTTTTACTTACTCTTCAACGTCTCCATAAGAGGCAAAGAGTTTGAACAAATCATCACCGCATCCCAAAGCAGGAACGTTCCTCACTATCAAATATCTGTTCAAAAAACACATTTTTGTTAATTCGATTTTAGGAAAACAAGAAAAAAAAAGAAAAAAGACAGAAAGAGACCTTGATTCGTCACAGACAGTGTAAACACGAACCACCGTAGGATGAGGAGGAGAGCAGTCTCTGTTTCGAGGAAGCATGGGATCTCCTGATTTGGTTTTGTTGATATGTTGATGCCGCTAAGGTGTTTGACACCAGAAAATACGACGGGGAAATAACTAAGAAAACATAAAAAAGAAGTGAAGGGACCATAGCTGTAAAACCTGATCTGTCAGGCGGGTTTATCCGGATAGCGATAAAGAATAATATAAAATATATATTATATTTTATTTAATAATTTAAACTTTTGTGTTATATGATTTTTAAAATTTTAATTTTAATTTCATCACTGTTAATAATTAAATCTGACCTAATCTTTAATCCATTAATCATGTTAAAATCAAAATTATCTTCACCCTCACCACCGCCCGTGTTGGATCTTACAACTATGGAAGGGACAGAACAGATACTCTGTTACTTTTTAGCTGGATCGGCCCAATTTGATGTTCTTAAGTACCTTAAAATCAAAACTTCTCAAGACATATAGGGGTAAAATCACAAAACATTGAACTATAGGAGCAGAAATGAAATGTTGATGAAGTTTTAAGGGCCAAATCATAGTTTATCCTAAAAGAAAAATAATGATTTAATAAAAACAATAAGTAACACCCTGTTTGTTA
>Ga0307511_10005105_pt1 | contig 13383 bp, 17 predicted proteins | sample 13_EM_MG_FD_200266 | JGI IMG/M metagenome (GOLD analysis project Ga0307511, IMG submission 200266) | Populus trichocarpa ectomycorrhiza microbial communities from riparian zone in the Pacific Northwest, United States - 13_EM | ecosystem: Host-associated > Plants > Roots > Unclassified | place...
TACTGGTATTGATACTATGGTATATGACGAGGGCACGCATCGCCGCGTAGAAACACGGCTAGATTGTCCAACCTCTGGGCTGTGCCAGCCCCTTTATCTAGTTACATATTTGTGCCCCCCCCCCCCCAGGTCTGGTATTTGCTGGAACATCTCTATCGAAGAAGGTCTAAATGGCGTACCCAATACCTCAAATGAATGTATTCATGGCCGAGTCACTTAAGCCCAACATATAGCAACTCCTGTAAGGTTATTCTTCCAACACGGGATAGACCCTGAAGCCTCTCTCTCTAGTGGATTGAGATAAAGCTTCAATAGCTACTGGTGAACAGTGGATGAACGCCCTCCCCTGAACATTCCCAACATGCTGTCTACCTAAGCATTCAAATACCAACTCACTGCAAGAATTCGAGCCACTCACAGCCACTCAAGGAATGTTCTCTGAATATATTTCAATAAGTGCCTCCGCTGTGCAACCATCTACGTTCCTACCATAGTCTCAGAAACGCCCCTGCCTACTTCGTTGAGGAAATAGATGTTGGAATCTTCTAAACTGTGTCCTCTAGCACGAGCTAAAGTTCTAGCTACGATGAATTAAGTCAAATTACAAACTACACTAGTTGACTTGTTGCTCACATTAGTAGAGTACTTAGAGGATACCGGTAGATACTCCCAGCGGGAGGAAGGTATTAGAATGTTCTCCGCACTACGGCTAAGAGGAGCATATAAAGGCATCATTGCCTAGAGCGGGTATAGGTATACCACACTAGCATTCCCCTCGCCTTGTACCAACCTGCCGTCACAGGATGCAGTGCATGGCTCGGCCTGTGGGAGGCTATTCTGGAGTGTCTTTAGAAATATGCCTAACAATGCCGGACCAGGTGGCCTTGCTGGCTACCCACCTAGCCTGGCTCCTTGCTACCTGTGTCTGCGAGACACCGACCAAGCAAGCGCCATATAGACCTGGAGTGCTATCGTAGATTCTATTTCTTTAATACCGGTACTTGTCTGCTCGCAGTTTTCGAAATTTCGATTTCCAACCAGAGCATCGTGCAGGTACTTGTTGCGTTGTGCAGGACAACCGAAAGGTCTCCATCGCTGCTTGCCGCAAACTCGTGTTTCAACAACCACCGGTCGTGATGTGCGAGTCTCAATAATCTTGCACATCATACGTATGGTAGGTCCCAGTTGTGGTGCCAAAACAGGGGCTCCAAACTGGGTGTTTAGAACCTTTAGCACATTTGAACTTTTGCACTGTTGCATCTTAGAAAATTTGTTACAATGACTCCATTGCAGTGAACTTGCTAGTCTATAAAATACGCATGTCATGCTGGCAAAGAAACAAAGAAATGCAGTTGTGCGCCGCTACCGAGATATAGCATTTGGATATACCGAAAGGATAATGGGTCTTCGCGGATCTAAATCACTTCTCTCTATTCTCTCTTTTTTCTTTTTCCCACGGTCGGCAAACTATGGCAAACTCCATTTGGTCCACCATCTAACACAATTAATTAATACTTGACGACATTTCACTGGCAGTCCTTGGATCTAGATATAATCAACCAGCATTTCTCTTACATAACTCCCGATGCCAGTGCTCCGCCCCCGCCGCTCACGTCGTCTCAAGGGCCTTGAGCCTGAATTCCATGCAGCGGGGCTATTATCCCCGGCAGCAGCACCCAAACGAAACCCCACTCGCCACAACGCCATCATTACCAGGCCCACTGCCTCCAAAACACCCGAGGAGCGAGGCACATCAGCAGTCCAGCCCCATGGATTCGAAACGCAACTCGTAGGCCCCTCTACCTCTCGATCTATGCGCCTATCCACCCTTCGGCAGCGTTCTACGCTTGCACCGAAACTGGCACACACGGATATGACACGAAGCAACTAGTCTCAAAGAAATCAAAGGCGTGGTGGTGTCTATTTGGGGAATGCTGCCATTCCCAAAGATATAAACACCAGTAATCCCTCTTCGCGGGGTGCTGTGACTTCAACAGACACACCTGCGGATACGCACCCCCCTCTTGAGTAGCGACGATAGCGACAGCATAGGTAGTCCCGCTAAAATGACTAATGATGCACTTTACGTCCGATTTAACCTGAAGAATATTATCCCCCCCATTCTCTTTGTTCGCCCAATGCCAGAGGCTATAGCTAGGCTTCAGGTCAATACCCCACCGCCTGTTACAGATTTAATGAACAGCTTGGATATCAGTGGTGGGGCGGAGAGGGTGCGACAAATTGAATCGGAGTGCCGGCATCCAGTTTTATTTCGTCATCTGCGGAAAGTGAGTGCAATAGCTACACGAGCAATAATTATTTCCTGTGACCTGGAGTACTGACTAGGGTAACTGAAGTACTATCAGGGCCTTGAGGATATGGAGGTAGTGCCACCATTGGAAGACGCCAGGCCTCGCTTACGGGGCACAATCCGTACGATTTCAGAACTAGCCCAGCGAATTTACTCCAGTGGAGAGGAAATCCTGCGACTGCTAGAACAACCACTAGTCTCTGCTGAGCTGCATTTTTTGTTTCCAGCTGGGGCTGCTGAGACCATTCCTAATTATCAATCCTCAATATTGTTCGTAATATATACCCTACAAGCCCCCAACACAAAGCTCATGGATTATATATTAACACCTGTGCGGACCCTCTAGTCCACTGAATCAAATCCCCAAGTCTCTCCAACCATCGTGGAGTCCCAACTCGGTACTGTCCAACGCCCTTGCAAGGTACTTCGAAGGGCAAAACATCCTTACCCTCAATATGAGCCACAGCCATCCATCTTACGAGCTCTTCAGCTCTACTCTTCGTGCACCTAATTCTGACTACACTAGTTCTCCGCAGTACTCATTTGGGATGAGTAGTCAAGTACATACGGGAATCCCTATGCTAATGATTGATTGCCCCCTCAGATGTTCTTTACACCAGTCAGAAAGGGATTTGCAGTTGGAACGTATGAGGTCTGAGAATCGCCTCGCAGTCGCGGGCACTGCCTTGCTGCGGTCAGTTGATAAAAATTTGTTTCGTGGGCAAGCTGGGCCTCGGGTCCAGCGACATCGGAGCGATTGGTCTCAGTATCCAATCCAGTACTCATATCATCCGGGGCCCGAAGCACCAGGGTACCCTGATGATATAGATGAAGATGAAATTCGAAGCAAGTGCCTCATTATACTTACAGTTACAATTGTAGATTCCCAGGGTAGGTGGGGTGTTATCTTTGTAGATGAGGACGAGCGTGTAGTGATGCATAATGCCATACAGGATGAGGATCACTGGGACCTTGGGACGGAAATCGGTCTCTTTAATTTTTTCCTATGGCTAGGGTTGGTGAGGGTCTGGCTAGATAGGGAGTGGATTCCTGCTATATGCACAGCACTTAGAAGCAGGAGGTGCATGTAGATTGTCAATTTCAAGGGGGAGTTCGCTAAAGATTTCGCAACTTATTAACGCCGATGTTAGCTATTTATTAGTAAAATCAATGGAAACTACCCTGTTGCATAAGAATCATCAATACCTCCCCCCTTTGCACTTTCTCCCTACCTTATTCTATTTTTAGCAACTCAATACTCGCATGGGTACTCTATAGTATATTGCAAGAGAACGCATCCCCGGGTGGCGACCCTTGATGACATAGGAAATCCACCACCTCCGCGCACCACTCCGGGTCGGACTATATCTCCTCCCACTTCCGTCGTCTATCCCCGACTTCTTTGCACTCCCTGATGTGAGCTCTGTTCTGCGTTTCTCCGCACTTGCATCTCCAGTCCCTTTCTTTCTCGATCTTGTGCAGCCAACACCGGAAGGGTCCCTTGTCCGTAACGATGTACGACAGGCCCTTGAGGGTGTCTCTGTTCCAGCGTTGTACTGGGATGCGTGGTTGATGCAGCTGGAACGCTTGTGTGATGCCCTCCGGTGTTGCTATTTTTTTTGTAAATGAGTACTCGTATTGATACTATAGTATACAGTCGAACCTCTATAAATGCATCCCCTCTAAGCGCATATCCGGTGAAAATGCATCACGACCCGGCTGACGAGATTTTTTGTTAGGGCCAGCGTCTAATATCTCACGAAAAAACTACATACCTCTGAATTGCATGCATCAGCCTGGATTATTAATACCGAGGTGACTTGTGTGTGTCATATGCATAACTAGGGCGCAAGCTTAGGCTAAAGTAGTGGATATTATGGTGTGTCTATCCCTGTCCTGGCAAGTCAGAGCGAACGCGACAAGCAGAGACTGAACAACAGCCAGAGCGTGCGTATTAGGCACCGACAGTGTTGTAGGTAGGCTTAAGTGGGCTGTCCCGCACAATGTTTATGTCTGCAGACAGCGATTTTCAATGGCATCCACTACCGTCTCAGCAATGAAAAGGCTTGGGTTACGATGATATAATTCCTTGAGTGGCTGAAGTGGTTCAGCAAGCGCCTACATCATGGTCGTAAGGTAGGTACCCGCTGATTGTTTGTTTTATTTTTTATATATACTCAGTACTCAAATGTGGCTGCAGGTTACCGCTGATAAAGTTCCAGCCAATATCCTAATAATCTTCCTGTCTCCGAATACTACCTCCCACTTGCAACCTTGCGGCAAAGGGATTATTGCAACGTTAAAGGCCTTCAGTCGACAGTTGTATTGTCAAGGCCTTCTCACTTGGCCAGAAGCTCACCCAACCCCAGAATCCCACACTATTACTACCTCCACTGATTGACAAAAAACCCAGCTATGCCAACAATTCCATTCCTTGGTCAGCAAGAGCTACAAGCCTTTGTAGCTCCTCCGGATGAGTATATTCCAGAGCGTCAACCCAACCTCAATATTTAAGACATTGCACCTGTCTATACCCCACCACACAATATCATGAGAAATTCAACTGAACAACCTACCTCCGAAGCCCCCCAAGATGACTCCGAGCCTCGACCTATTATCACTAAGACAGACGTGAACCAAGCTTTAGAGGCCGTGCAGCTCTATATTATCCAGACTGCACCCAGTGCTGCCACTCCGCAAGATACAGCATCCGTCGTGGACTCCATAACTGCCTTGACGAACCGGATGTGGGAGCTCAATATGAAATGCAAGCAGCAGTCGCACCTTAAGAAGTGGCTTGGGCAATAGGAGAGTGGATTGGATAGTCGAATGGTGGATATGGACTCGGGATATCATGTATCTAGTGAAATATCAGTTGTTTTCTCACTTCCGGTCTAACTGTATAAACCTGCCTAAATGCATCAAAAGTGTCCCTGACGGAATTGATGCATTTATAGAGGTTCGACTGTATGACGAGGGTACGCATCCCCGAGTGGCGATTCGGCTGGATTGTCCAACCTCCGGGCCGTACCAGCCCCTACCCGGTGTTGCTATGCTAGGCTGGTTCATCAAGTGTCCGGAGATCGCTGTACACTTGGCTCGGTAGTCCGCTTTCTCGTTGCCCTCCACCCCGCTGTGGATCCTTACCTACATTAAGCGTTTGTCACCCCCCCTTGAACGTGAAAAACATATTAGCGCAGGTGTGAAAACATAACCCCTCATCTGTCACAGTCGCACCCTGCGGTGCGGAAGAGTTTCCTTCCCATGCGAAGCCGCTGGCCGAGGTCGATCTTTTCCTTCACGTAGATGACCAGCGACGACGCCAGCTTCCCCGCTCTTCTGTGCTCCTGTGTTAGCCAACGAATTCGCAGAAGTTGAGCTCCTGTTCCTTTGTTGTCCTCTTCTAACCAGCGGTGCATTTGACCTTGCTTGTATTTTGTCGGGGCCGCGTGCAGGACTACGGTACGCCTCGTGCCTGTGCTTTTTGTGGTCGGGGTATTCGGTGCCTTCGCCGTGGAAGGTCCTGGTGATGGTGTGGTGTGGCTGGGCAAGGGGTTGCTCCTTGCTGGAAAAGTGTCGAGCATCGTAGGTATGCCATTAATTGCCTTAGGCACCATGCTGCTTGGCTGTCGGTGGCAGGGGGATGAGGAGCCGGACCTCTTGTACCACACCACCCTGGTCACCGTGAGCAACGGCAGCATCAATCCCTTTATATTATCGCGCGGCGGCGGTGGTTGATTCGTGGCATGCTGTGCCTTTGTCGAGGTACTTTCTGGTATCCTTTCCTGGTACCCCATGATCTGTGGCGGTACTTGTGCTCGTGTCACTCTCGTAGCCCTCGTTATCTTGTTCTGGAGCTGGTTGCTGTGGTGGCCATGCTTGTGTCGCTCTCTTGTCCGTGGAGAGAGACGGTGGCTCTGGGTGCCCGGTGACTGGTATGCGTGTCTCCAATAGTTGATGTAAAGAACGCTTTACAACGGTCACTCGTTCGCGAGGTATGAGAGAAGAGGATATTCGTATGCTATAAGAGAAGCCACTTGCTTGATGATAATCATGCGGAAACAAAGGAAACCTGCCCTCTTGTATATCAAAACGTGTGCAACGATATTTTGGGAACAAGCAGAGAGAGAGACATCGTGGAAGACTTGCATCTACGACGTGGAGAATAGTAATATGGAAACGCCCTTGATTCTTCTAGTAATAGTGGAAATAGGTGCAGTTAAATACATGATGGGCAGACAAGTATGTAAGCGAACCAATACAGTAACAGTGGCGCTATGCGACACGCAATGCGGACTAAAACAAGAATTGATTCCAGGGGTTCATGTGGCAAACGACAGCTGAAAACCACATGTGACGACATTGTATACCACTCGCTCATCTATACAACAGAAGAAAGCCCTTATCTGTCCGGTCCCTTTTTTTTTTAATTTTTTTTTAAAACTCATTACTCGTGTGCAGCCCTGTAGGAGGGCTATGACGAGCCAACCGGAAGCCCAATAGGTTTCAAGGCAGCCCAAGTTAATCTGGGGGGCACCTGTTCGGTCCCTCAATAACCCGAAAAATAACAAACAATGATATCCTTCTCAACCGCCTTCCTATTCATTCCGAGGCCGCCGTATTTCCAGTATTGTGCGTCGGCATATTACCCCTATTCCAACAGTGGATTCCGCCGATCGGCTTTGCCGGGATAGTTCGTTCTCTTTCCTTTGGCTGGCATGTCATCTCGTAGTATGCTGTTGGAAATATATGCAGTGTGGGAATTACGTTTTTCGTGATGGGTCGGCCGGGCCTATATTCTTCTAGGCGCCGCGAGAGTCGTGGATCAACGCCCGTTGTGTACACCTTTCTGTGAGGGCGGGGAAGAAGGAGAGAAAGGACGGTGTTAAAATGAAGCTTCCAGTGAGGGGTAAAGGTCGCGATAGTTGTCACCCCGAGGCCTGTGTGGATATTCTTGGTGTGGGCGGCGGGAGCTATCTTGTAGTGCCATCCGCTCACGTTGCACTTTAACATTTGTTACAATAACTTCATTGCCGCCTCCTGGGTTTCGCCCAGTAGTAAATTTTCCAGGCTCTGAGATGCTTGCTGGCGAATAAACAAAGAAATGCACTTGTGCGCCGGGACTGTGATACGGGTACTCCAGCAAGCTATTGCACACTTCATTCAGGTCGACCATCTACACCATTAATTAATACTTGACGAGGTTCCACTGGCAGTCCTTGGATCGATATAATCAATGCGCATTTCCCTTAAGTCACTCCCGATGCCAGCGCTCCGCCCCCGCCGCTCACGTCGTCTCAAGGGCCTTGAGCCTGAATTCCATGCAGCGGGGCTATTATCCCCGGCAGCAGCACCCAAACGAAACCCCGCTCGCCACAACGCCATCATTACCAGGCCCACTGCCGCCAAAACACCCAAGGGGCGGGGCATATCAGCAGTTCAGCCTCATGGATCCAAAACGCAACTCGTAGGCCCCTCTACCTCTCGATCTATACGCCTATCCACCCTTCGGCAGCGTTCTACGCTTGCATCGAAACTGGCACACACGGATACGACGCGAAGCAACCCGTCTCAAAGAAATCCAAGGCGTGGTGCTGCCTATTCGGGGAACGCTGCCATTCCCAAGAATATAAATTCCAGTAATCCCTCTTCGCGGGATGCTGTGACTTCAACAGACACACCTGCGGATACGCAACCCCTCTTGAGTAGCAACGATAGCGACAGCTTACACGGTCCCCATTCTAGAATGGCTAATAATGTATTACAGGTCCGATCTTTCGGACGGGATATTTCTCCACCCATTCTCTTTGTTCGCGCACTCCCAGGGGATAGAACTACTAGGCTTCAGGTCAATATGCCACCACCTGTTGCAGATTTAATGAACAACTTGGGTATGAGCGGTGGGGCGGAGAGGGTGCGAGAAATTGAATCGGAGTGCCGGCATCCAGTTTTGTTTCGTCATCTGCGGAAGGTGAGTGCAAATAGCTACACGAGCAATAATTACTTCCTGTGGCCTGGAGTACTGACTAGGGTAACTGAAGTACTACAAGGAACTTGAGGATATGAAGGTAGCACCTCCACTGGAAGACGCCAGGCCTCGCTTACAGGGCACAATTCGTACGATTTCAGAACTAGTCCGGCGAATTTACTCCGGTCGAGAGGAAAACCTGCGACTGCTAGAACAACCACTAATCTCTCCTGAGCTGCATGGGCTTTTTCCAGCTGGGACTGCTGAGACTATTTCTAATTATCAAGCCTCAATACTGTTCGTAATATATACCCTACAAGCCCACGACACAAAGGTCATAGAGTATATATTAACACCTGTGCGGACCCTCCAGTCCATTTAATCAGATCCCCAAGTCTCTCCAGCCATCGTGGAGTGCCAGCTGGGTACCGCCCAACGCACTTGCAAGACACTTCGAGGGGCCGAACATCCTTACCCTCCATATGAGCCCCACACATCCATCCTACGAGCTCTTCGGCTATACTCTTCGTTCACCCAATTCTAGCTACATTAGTTGTCCGGAGTACTCATTTGGGATGGGTGGTGAACAAAATACGGGGATCCCCATGCTAATGATTGATTGCCCCGTAATCTATCCTTTGTACCAGTTCGAAAGGGATCTGCGGGTGGAGCGCGTGAGGTCTGAGAATCGCCTCGCAGTCGCTGGTGCTGCCTTGCTACGGTCAATTGATGAACATTTGTTTGGTGGGCAAGCTTGGTCTCAGGACCCAGGACGTCTGCGGCATTGGTATCAGCACCCAATCCAGTACTCTTATCATCCGGGACCGGAGGCACCAGGATACCCTGACGATATAGATGAAGATGAAATTCGAAGCAAGTGCCTCATTATACTTACGGTTTCAATTGTAGATTCCCAGGGTAGGTGGGGTGTTATCTTTGTCGATGAGGACGAGCGTGTAGTGATGCATAATGTCATACAGGAGGAGGATCACTGGGACCTTGGGACGGAAATCGGTCTCTTTAATTTTTTCCTATGGCTAGGGTTGGTGAGGGTCTGGCTAGATAGAGAGTGGATTCCTGCTATGTGCACAGCCCTCAGAAGCAGGAGTGTGCCCAAGCCATAGTTGCAAGAGCAATTATTGGAACAGACTACAATACTAAATATGCCTTCTTGCGATTAAGATATTCTTTACATCTATAGTGTGCGTTACTTCGCGAGCTATAACGAGTACGCGCCTATGTTAAAGTAACTGCCATGGACTCAACTAGGCTTATCTGGGTTGTAGCCTAGCTAGAATGTGATGTCGAAGGTCATGTGGATAGAACGTGGTAGGTTCGGGTGATAAGCTCTGTATTCTCTATCGTCATCGTGTAAGCTTGGTGTAAAGAAGAGGAGAAAGTCTATCGCCAGAGATTTATCCCGAGGCTCTGAACACTACCTAGTGTAGGTTTCCACATGTGCAAAGTGGAGCGTTACCCAAACCTTCCACTAGCAAAATGAACCAGACTAAGCAAAATGCTGTTGAGGGCACGGATAGAATTAAACTATCTCGCTCTCGTTCAGGAGGAGCTGTTGCTGCATGCGGATAAAACCACGGAGGAGCTGATGCGGGATACGGAGACAAAAACGGAGGAGCTCAAGTCATTACGACAAGTAATTCCCCCACCGCCACCGCAGACGAGTAACGTTTCCACACAGACCCCCCCGAGGCCAACCTCACCGACCTACGCGGGAGCAGCAGCACGAGCCGCCGGTCCCCCTGAAGCAGCGTCAGCCAAGGGCAAGGAGAGAGAGGGGAGGACTCCACCCCCCACCAGAGACAGCGAAAACCCCGACAGGATCATCTTGGAGAAGGAGGTCGACTTCGAGCGCAGCAGGTCCGTCGACACCCCCGAAGGCCCACCCCCAGAGACTCGAACACCCCCCCAAGGGACCACTAGGAAGGGTACCGACCTCGAGCGAAACCCCCCCGAGTGGGCCCCCATCATCACCACCTTCACCACAAGCCCGAACCGTAGTCTTGCACGCGGTCCCAACAAAGTACAAGCCGGGGCAATGGCGCCGATGGATGGAGGCAGAAAACTGGCGAACCGGACCCGAGATCCTGGGAATTCGCTGGTTGACACAAGAGCATAAGAGGGAAGGAAAGAAGGCTTCGTCGTTGGTCATATACCTGAAGGAGATGATCGACATCAACAAGGGATTCAGAATCGGAAGGAAAGTCTTCCGCACCACAGCATACGACTGGAGCAGATGAAGGAGGGCGGGGCGAGAGAGGGAAGTATTTTTCCACCCGCGGGAGATTGTTGTTTTAGGTTTTTCAACCTGCGTTGATAATGTTTGTTAATAGTTTCCACCTGCGAGTTTTGTTCTACCAGCGAAGGTTCAGAGGGTGATTTCTACCCACAAGTTATGAGGAGTCGTTTATTAGAGAGAAGGGAGAAGGATGTCGGCGGACTTGTGTACTCAGTTATTCTCTTTGGCGTGGGCAGGACAGATTAACTTGTCCGCCCTTGAATCCTCCCGGGTTTCCGGGGGGCTCATCATGGCCCCCCTACGAGGCCGCATATGAGTAATGAGTATGTAGTATGTAAAAAAAAAAAAAATCTCGCTCTCGTTAACTTTGGGTGCTTTCTGTACTAACGATTGGCATAGCAGTAACAAGAAAGCCAGCGAAACCCCTCTAGTGGGAAATACCTCCCTCGAAGCCAACAGTATGGTGCGGCTACTTGTCTGCTCAAGGGCTTTCTTCCTACTTTACTTCTCACGCTCTCCCCGTTTGTTCTCATGCGAGGGATTAACTTGCCAACTCTTGAATCCACCCGGGCTTCCAGGTGGCCCGTCATACGTCCCCTAGCGATGCGCTACAAGTACTGAATATGTAAGAAACAATTAATAAAAATACTTGTCCGTTCAGGGAAGGCCTGGTGGCTACCGAATTTCGTCTTGCTCTGCATGGGTTCAGACGAGCGCGCCCGTGTTGGTCTTTTTTTCGGTATAGGCAGTTGTTTTTGGATATTTCTCCCGTTCCTGGCTAGTTCATTTATGTTTTCGTTAATTTAGGTAGCCCTTCACGTGTCGCATTCTCTATGTCCATTTTCGTAGACGAGCAGTTGTAGTCACTTGTCACGTATAGCTATGTTACTCGCCGTGGAATACAAGCTTTTCTTACGCGCGCACACGCTCTTATGCGTACTATATTGATATTATCATTTCTATACGGAGGTACATCACAACTGCCCCCAGCCCCCAGGCATTGTAGCGAATGTAGTCTACACCGACTATACTCAGTTCCTTCATGACGGAAAAGACGTCAACAATGCCATCACCATATAGACATGCATTGCTATTGCGGATACTCTAAGATTACGAGGTTATGAGTGGAGGAATCTTGAGAGAGAGATATAGATGTATTCGTCAAGGCTATGTAGAGATCGCTATAGTATGAATGCTATGGTTCTACTGCCTTAACCTTCTCTTATTCCACACTGGATTTCGCTCCATATATCCTTCGATCAAAATTCAAACTTGCCTTTCCGGGCATCCCAGTTCCTACCCGCATAATTCAAAGTTGCCCTTTTCTTCCATGATCGACCTTCCGCTCGGCCTTGCGTTCGTCCCAGAGTATTTCCTACAGATACTATTTCTTTAGTACCGGTGCTTGTCTACTCGTAATCTTCGAAATTTCAATTTCCGACCAGATCGGCCGGGCCCCGGACCCCCTCAGGGTAGCTCAGAATCTACTAGCCTCCGGCTACGTAAGCAGCGAGAGGCGGAAATGGGAGGACACATGATCGGACCCGGAGTTCTGTGGGGAAGTGACAACTTTTGTTATCGCAATAAGGGGAGGTTGGAAAATCCAGCAGGGTTAGCACCCGGGGATGCATGCCCTCGCCATATACCATAGTATAAATACGACTACTGGTTCACCAAAACGAAAAAAAAAAAAAAAGGTACTTGTTGAGTTGTGCAGGGAAACCGAAGGGTCTCCATTGGTGCCTACTGCAAAGCAGTGTTTCAACAACCACGGGTCGTGATGTGAGAGTCTCAATAAGCTTGAACCTCCTGCATATGAGATACCAGTAAAACGAGGCTCCAAGTTTGGGGTTTAGAACCTTTAGCACTTTTGAATTTTTGCACTTTGCACCTTTGCACTTTAGAAGAACATTTGTTACTATGACTCAATTGCCGCCTCCTGTAGCAGCGAACTTGCTAGGCTCTAAAATACGCATGTCATGCTGGCAAAGAAACAAAGAAATGCACTTGTGCGCCGGTACCGTGATACCCGCAGTCGGCAAATTATGGCACACTCTATTCAGGTCGACCATCTACACCATGGGTTGATGCTTGACGAAATTTCACTGGCAGTTCTAGGGTCGAGATATAATCAACCCGCATTTCCCTTACATAACTCCCGATGCCAGCGCTCCGCCCCCGCCGCTCACGCCGTCTCAAGGGCCTTGACCCTGAATTCCATGCAGCAGGGCTATTATCCCCGGCAGCAGCACCCAAACGAAACCCCACTCGACATAGTGCCATCATTACCAGGCCCACTGCCTCCAAAAAACCCAAGGAGCGAGGCATACCAGCGGTTCAGCCTCATGGATCCGAAATGCAACTCGTGGGGGCCTCCACCTCTCGATCTATGCGCCTACCCCCCCTTCTACAGCGTTCTAAACCTAAATCTAAACTTGCACACACGGATATGACTCGAAGCAACCAGCCTCAAAGAAATCCAAGGCGTAGTGCTGCTATGCCCAAGAATATAAATACCATTAAACCCTCCTCGCGAGATGCTGTGACTTCCACAGACACACCTGCAGATGCGCAACCCCCGTTAAGTAGCGACGATAGTGAAAATAGTGATAGTTCCTGTGCTAAATTGAAAATGACTACTGACGCAAATTACTTCCGATATTTCTTGAAGAAGATTTCCCCACCCATTCTCTTTGTTTGGTCAAGACCAGAGGGTGTAGCTAGGATTCAGGTCAATATTCCACCGCCTGTTACAGATTTAATCAATGCCTTGGATATTAGCGGTGGGGCGGAGAGGACACGTGAGATTGAATCGGAGTGCCGGCGTCGAGTTTTATTTCGTCAACT
>Ga0307511_10005106_pt1 | contig 13383 bp, 16 predicted proteins | sample 13_EM_MG_FD_200266 | JGI IMG/M metagenome (GOLD analysis project Ga0307511, IMG submission 200266) | Populus trichocarpa ectomycorrhiza microbial communities from riparian zone in the Pacific Northwest, United States - 13_EM | ecosystem: Host-associated > Plants > Roots > Unclassified | place...
TGCATATTCGCTTACAAGATATCACCGGCATTCCTCACCGTCACCGCACTGTAGCCAATACCGTTACGGAACGAATTCGGCAAATATTTTTCATCGCCGCCGCTAACTTCGTTTTTCCGCTGATTCTGAATATCGCTCAACTCATCTGTATCACCTCAAGCCGTTCCTATTCTGTGGGAACCATGTTCCTGCTTACAAACGGCTACGTCTCCGTCATTGGCGTCTTGTGTGCAACAATCTGGGCGTCAGGGTCTGAGTGGGTCCGTACCAACCGGTCTACGGTCTCAGAGAACTCCCAGCGATCTAGCCAGGGAAGGAATGCACGCTTAATTCCGTTTCGAGCGGAGGTCGGTGATCCCGATGCCTTCTCAAAGGAGCCTGCATGTTTACCGGATGGCGATGACCATGTGCCAGAGCAGTATTCCGTGCGGGAATGGCACCGCCAAGACAATGTAGTATGAGGTGTCTGCGTTTGTATACGGACACCTCTGTCCTTTTTTTTCTGCTGTTGAACAAATGTACTTGGCCAAGTTATCAATTATTTGGGTAACGATGGACTTATGATACTATACTAGATCTACTGATCATGTGTACTATTCAATAAATGCTACAAACTATAATCAGGCGCGAAACTATGAAGGATGGCTGTCATGTTTCTATGACATCAGGTAGTGTGAGTGAGATTTAAATGTGATCTAGTATCGCAGTAATGTGGGGGCAGTGGGTAAAAATCGACTTTCCAGACATAGTACTAGTGGGAACACTTTTCCTTGACTGTATATTCAACCGATCTTACGTCCCGATGCCATCAGATGCTTTTGGTGTGACACATTTGGTAGCCAAAGCACTCCTACCTTGCTCCCACCTGAGCTTCTTGCATACTGTATCCGAGAAATTGTGCAGTTAACGAGTTTGATCAAACACGTGGGTGCGGGATATTACGATGCACCAACCGTTTCAGCAAGACATACATATCAAGGATTAACAGAAGCCTAAGCGTCTATCGAAGAGCACTGATGGCCCACCGGATCATAAAGTCGTCATTGGTAGCTACGAATCAATATTCCTGCGAACGCCCCTGATGGTAGCACGTGTGCTGCTGCCTGAAACTGCTTGTCAGGGAGACGGCTACGCCACTAGGGGGACGGTGACTACCCTGACGGGCTGTAGAGTAGCTTTCTCCGCACTTGCCAGAAAATGCTGCATCGCCATTGCAGGGGAGCACACGCTTGGCCGATCCACCGGCGAACGGCAAGTATAAGAAAGATGGTATACCAGCAGATAAACCTCTCTCGGCTCCTCGAATCAGAATACCAAGGCCGAGGTCAATGGAGTCTCCAGCTGGCACAGGGTTATTTCCCTGTCGTCCCATACTGGCTCCAGCTGCCAATCACTGTGCATCTTATTTCAAAACGCCTTCGCTTCTCGTCCTCCATGCGCTTCCAGCACGAAACGGCCATCGACTACCAATTGCGGGGACCCTAATTTTCTCCGTCATTTTCCTCTTGTTCACCAGGCGACGGATACATTCGAGGGTGAATGTCACTCGCTAATATGTGGAAAAGACCTCACTTTATACCCAACAGCTGTCAAATAACAGCCAATATCCTCCAATAATAGATATCCCTGTGAGTTGTGATATCCTAATATCAAATTTAACTCATCACTACTACCTGGCCAGGCAGACGAAATGTTCACACGTCCTCAGGAAGCCTATGAATCGGCACTACTGAAACACGGGCCTGTCATTGGTGTGCGGAGGAAAGGAAGAGTGGGTCCGTTCTCTTTCTCTTTAATCGCGCTCTAAAGCATCCACACAGCTCGAGTATATTGTCGACGAAGAACTTACGAAAGATGTCTTGGCAGATGACCACGACTTCAGCTTCGAACACGGAACGGCAAGGGTAAGTGATCTAATACAAATGATATGACGTGTGGACCTACGATGTGGACCATAGATTCTCAATCTGTGGTTTTTGATACCCCTGAGCAAGGGAAGATTCTTCAAGAATGTGCACATGATGGTCGCCGGCGGGATCATTCCAAGAATAGATAAACTAGTGGATCAAAGTAAGTACTAGCCTCGAAGGATATGGTCCCGGATTCTGACGCTGCCTTGTGGGTATGTCAGTATTTCCTACTTTCAACAATTGCGCAAAAGAAATGATAGACGAATCACAACTGTCTGGAAAAGGCGTTGATCTATTCGCACACGTGCATCGCTGCATCGCAGAGGCAATGCTCATTGCTGCTCTGGGAAAGGTAAGTACATCGCGTAGAGTCACTACGATACCTTTGGTACTCACGACCTATCATGACTATCACCTGCAGCGTAACGTAAATGATCTCAACCTACAGGTCACAGAGGAAAGCGCACATGCAATTGCAGTCATGACTGGGATATACCAAAACACTTCGCCTTTTGCACGGACATATCCGACGCTCTGGAAAGTTGTCACATGGTACGCACCGTAGATTCTTTTTCCCCATCCAAAGAGTAAACGAATACTTAGGGCTAGATTGGTGTCGGGGATTATCATCTTCAAATATTTCCGGGCCATCGTTCCAATTATATGGAAAGAGATGAGTGGTCGCAAATACCGACCCCTACACACGCGCACATTGGATGAGCTTGACGAGGAAGAAACACATGACGTAAATGTACCTACTACAGCGGTTGCGTGTGATCTAACCCACTCTCAGGAGCCGCTAGTCCACTACATCGCCAGGATGTACACCGATGATCAAGGTCATGTTTCGATCCTTTCGACATTGTGGGTGTCCACATTGGTCCTTGGGTATGTTGATTTGTCCTGCATGATCAATTTTCACTCACCTAAACTGCCTGACGACGCAGCTTTATCTTTGCTTCTGTCCATCAGACGGCAGCTGTCGCAGTCTGGGTCGTGTTCGAGTTGTCTACGCGAAAGGAATACATACCTGCCATACGCGAAGAGCTGTCTGTCGTTGCGGACAGCATAGATAACAATGGGATCCAAAGGCTATCATATGAAGCCTTACGTCGTTCGACGACGCTGGATTCATTCATACGCGAAGTCTTTAGAACGAAAGGAGACACACTGAGTGTCGTCCGAGCGACAACTCGCGACGTCCCACTTGGTGAACACATCATTCCAAAAGGTTTGCCGTCCTTGGTTATGGTATGAACCTTGCTTACCGTGCATGTGCAGACAATCTCATTTACCCTTTGACCACTCTCACCCATCGTAGCCAAACAATGTATGGCAAAAATGCCACAGAATTTAACCCCTGTCGGTGGGAGGAAGGACCTGCCTCATCAACAGTTGGCCAAGGTTACTTGCTGTTCGGTTTCGGAAGATGGGCATGTCCTGGACGCATTCTAGCAGTTACTGGTAAGTATATCGGTACAAATAACGCGACCTTCGTCACTTAAACCAGTAAATAGAGATCAAGATGATCACACTTGCCTTGCTAGCAACTTCCACGCCGGAAATCGAGGGCGGAAAATACATCGTCGCTGACCCCCTAAACGTGACGAGTGTTCCTCCTCTTGGGAGGCTTCTTCTGCGCCCAATAAAGTCGAAAACATAACTCGTACATCGATAATGATGGATGTCCTGGTGCCACTCCTCTAGGAAGAAAGTTTAGCTTAGACTAGGTGTCACTGCGGAGAGTACGATCACTTGACCGATATTGTATAATCAAAACGCCATGTCTCATCACTGTGTACACGCAGAGGACCTGTGATAATAGTTAGTAAACAAAAAGAAAAAATACTTGTGGGTGCGATCACGGTGAGGTGGTGTGGTCGATGCCGCTGCTGGGGGTGATGGTGGTCAAGGCGGGGTTATTGTAATTGTCGATGGTGGTCAGGGTGATCGGTGTCGTCGGGTACGCTGGTGTGCGAGTCGCAGCAGCGCGAACGTTAGTTTAAGGGGGCAAAGGGACTTGGTGAAATTCTGGCAATGTGTGTGATTATGTCAGCCATTCCCATTAGTTGTAATGGACTATTTTGTGTGTACTACTAGTTGCCAAGCGGTGTGGTAAAAAACACTCCAGCACTCCTCATTAAATAGCAGAGTAAAGTGCAGGAAAAAATAGCCATGTCATGTGTCACCTATCTCCAGCTATTTCGACTTGTTCTGACCACCTATATAATAGTAATACTACCTTCACAACTATGTTCACATCCACTAGCATGCCCCGACTTGATCACCACGCCTGACATGCCTCCAAATGCGTCCACGACATGACCGTCAAAAGCAAGGATATGTCCAGGGCATGGAGCACAAGCGCAGATCTGCACCGCGAGGAAACCCAGGAGTCGGACATGCTGAAAGGAGTCAGAAATGAAGAAGAAAGCATACCTGAGGTGCCAGAGCAAGTGCACAAAATGCGGGACGAGCCACAAGGGTTGCGAGAGGCCCTCTCGCAACCGCCAAATTGGAGCGGGTCACCCGAGTGCGAGCAGGAGGCGGCGGAGTGCTTGCAACGGGCCGCAATGATGGTAGGGGCGCATATATGGGTGCTGGAGGTGCGAGATGGCGCATAGAGGGGTCCAGTGACTTCAAAGGGGCTGACGGATGTGTCTAGCATGTCGCACAGCACTGAAATGGCCAGGATGGACCACGGAAATGATACGGGCATGTACCTGGGTGCCGAAGCCGCAAAGCAGCACATACTCCAGGTGGACACCGGAGACCGTGCGGACACGTCGAGGGTGCACATGGACGTGCACAGCACTGAAAATGACGTAATAATGCCTACAGGCTCACCAGAAAAATGAAAAAAGATAAAATCACCAAACTTGCCTGGTGAAGGTGGAAGAAGCCATGGAGACCGGTCGAATGGCTTCGGGAACTGTATTAGCGCGTCGATTGGGTGCACAGACGTGCACAGCGTTAGAAATGATATGGGTACGGCTGAAACGACATGAAGATGATGTCAGAATGCGTTGAAACAAGATGAAGGTGCAATACGCACCAGATAAACCTGAAACCGATGCAGCAAGACCCCCTGATCGATGAAAACGAACTCACGTTGACAATGGGAACGTACATCTACGTACTGCAGGATGCGGCGATTGAGACTGCAAGTCGAGCGTTTCGATATCTTTGGACGAATCGGGATGGGGCCAGTTGAGGAAGTGGTGGCGGTGGCAGGGCAAACGAAAAGATGGTGACGGCAGTACAATGAGCGGCGGCGACGTCGATTCGACGCGAGTCGAAGAAGCGCGGGTAGCTGCAGAATATCAGGGTGTACCACAAGACCCAGCGATCGCGAGATAACGACTTACCAGTGGCGTCCAGGCCACCTGCAAAGCCCTGAAAACGTTCCTACAAAGCCATTGGACCCAAACGTCCACACGGAAGACTTAAATTCTAACCTGGGAACGTCAGTCGGATGGCAAATATTGAGAACGCCTACTTTGGTCACAACAACGCGATACGGTCAATGCGGAGCCATCAAATGGGAATTAGAAGGCGTAGATATATTGCTGATGATCTGGGGAGCAGGGGGAGTGTGGGCAGGAATTTAGCGATGATGAACGAAGTCTGGCCCCCACGAGAGGAAGAACTTATGTAAATGGTCGAGATAATGAAAACGCAACGCGACTTACCAGACAAGATCTCAATTGAAACTCACAAGATGAGAAGCCTACCATGGATCTGTATGACTAAAATTCTAAGACTCAAATCTAATCAGTAGATGATTCGAGAGAAACAAGACATTGAAAGCGAGGGATATCTTTACATAATATATTTACTTTCGCCGCCATCAACTGATCCCTTGTGTCCAGGGTCCCCAGAAGCCAGTTCCCCAACGCAGTAACGCGCCAATCACTCAACGTGGTACGCCAGAAGCCAAGAATCTCGTCGAAACCGAGCATGACCGTCCGGCTTTCCAAAAGCTTGACGCTAGGAAGGAAGCACATGGACGGGCTTCGCCGTGGGAGTAGATAATGCGTCTCAATGACCTCCGCCTTCCTTCACCTCTCTCCGAGTCTCCCCTAGTACTGCTGACCTGTACTTAGAGGAACAACTTATCCTCTCAGGTTTTGACTCTGGGATAGTACAAGACCTGTGCCCTTATCAGGATGTCGCAGTCCGCCGACACGCAGTTGATCATCACCACGTTCATTGACGAGATACATCCATCCTTCAACTTTGTCGTTGGGGTTACTGCATTCTCCGCCTGTCTATTGACCTTGCTGGTCGTCTTGTTCGTCTTTTCGACGCCGCAGTCGCGCAAGCGCTCTGTATTCCGCCTGAATGTGATTGCCATTTTGGTGGCTACTGTTTTGTGCATTCTGAATGGCATTACAAGTGGCAAATCCATCCTCGACCCGTTCCATGTGATTCCGGAGAGTGTATACGTTGCTACTATTTTCTTCGCGATTTTCCCCCCGCTTTTTTACGACTCGATTTTGCTCACCCGCCTCCTCGCACTATACCCCATCGGAATCACACCGAGGCTTACGCTCTTCAAGGTCTTTGCATTTCCCGCATGCATCAAATGCGGCCGTCTCATCACCTTGGTGTGTGCAAACGTTATCCCATTCCTTTTAGCCCTGACGGCCTATGGATAGTCCCTCTATCTCCGTAACTTCGTCCAGTCCACGTACTCCTTGCAGTCCCTTGTGCAGCATGCGGAGGCTACGTGGTTCCGTAACCCGTACATAACCGCTGAGTGGACAATGCAGATCTTAGACAATATGTAAGATTCCTCCTCTCATTACTGGCCCAAAAAATAATAGCACTTATTCATCAAATAAATCCAGGTACAGTGTTACTTTCTTCCTGTACAAGTTGCATTCCAGAACTTCCATGTTCAAATTGTGTAAGTGCCTATTCGCTTCCAAGATGCCACTGGCATTCCTCACCGTCACCGCACTGTAGCCAATACCGTTACGGAGCGAATCCGGCAAATATTTTTCATCGCCGTCGCTAACTTCATTTTCCCGCTGATTATGAATATCGCTCAACTCATCTGTATCACCACAAGCCGTTCCTATGCTGTGGGAACCATGTTCATGCTCATAAACAGTTACGTCTCTGTCATTGGCGTTTTGTGTGCAACAATCTGGGCGTCAGGGTCTGAGTGGGCCCGTACCCATCAGTCTACGGTCTCAGAGAACACCCAGCGGTCTAGCCAGGGAAGGAATGCACGCTTAATTCCGTTGCGCGCGGAGGTCGGTGAACCCGATGTGTTCTCAAAGCAGCCTGCATGTTTGCCGGATGGCGATGACCATGTGCCAGAGCAGTATTCCGTGCAGGAATGGCACCGCAAAGACAATGCAGTGTGAGGTGTCTGCGTTTGTATACGGACACGTCTGTCCTTTTTTTTTGTACTGTTGAACAAATGCATTTGCCCAAGTTATCAATTATTTGGGTAACCATGGATTTATGATACCATACTAGATCTACTGATCATGTGTACTACCAGAAAATAGCGCCGTCATGGACGGCAGGCACCTTGCCCAGAAAGGTGGCACGCTGGATACAAGAAACAATTGATACCAATAGAGTGTTTATCTATGAGAAGTGACATGGTCCGTATGTAGTGGTGTTAGTGTTCAACATGGGTCAACCCACACCTTGCCTGCCGACCCACAGGTGCGGTTGTTCACACGGGTACAAGGGTGCAGCAGCCTGTTGATACGGTCGTCGTGTTGATAATGGGCTGTCGAAGGTGATGGTGGGCCGCCAAATCATAACTCATACATCGGATGTCCTGGTGTCACTGCGGAGAGTACTATCACTTGACCTCAGATATTGCAAAATCGAAACACCATGTCTCATCGTGTGCACGCAGAGGGCCATACTGCAGCATGCGTTGCCATACCTCTGCTGACCGATGAGAGTGATTGTTGTCATCAGTGTGGTGTGACAAGGCCCACCGCAGTTCAAGCACGCTGAACTTTACTGTAAAGAAGAACATCAGCGCAACGAGAACATGCATGAGGACATGGACTGCCGCTCGAGGGGGAGCAGGTAAGGTGTGCGAGCGGCGAGACGAAGGATTCGACGGGCAACGCGAACGGTCCTGGTAGTCCAACAGATGTGTCAAAGGCGTTGGATAGCACTGCAACAGGCCGCGATGATGGTACCGGTGTATATATGGGTGCTGGAGGTGCGAGATGGTGCATAGAGGAATCCAGTGGCTTCAAGGGGTCGATGGTTGTGTCGAGCGTGTTGAACAGCACTGAAATAGCCAGGATGGACCATGGAAATGATACGGGTACGTACCTGGGTACTGAAGCCGCGAGGCAGCACATACTCAAGTCGGAGCATCTCAGCAACCGTGCTGATGGGTCGAATGGCACCGGAGACCGTGCGGACACGTCGGAAGAGATGGCGGCGGCGAGATCGACTCAACGCGAGTCGAAGTGTGGCTCGCTGCAGAAAGTCAGCGCGTGCCACAAGACCTGGCAGCAAATCGCGAGATAACGACTTACCAGCGTCGTCCAGGCCACCTGCAAAGATCCCACAAAGCCATTGGACCCAGGTGCACACACGGAAGACTTAAATTCGAACCGCTGAACGTCAGTTGAACGGCAAATATTGAGAACACCTAACTTGGTCGTGACAACGCGATCATTACGGTCGATGTGGAGCCGTCTTCCGGAATGGGAATTGAAAGGCGCGGATATATTGTTGATATGATCCGAGAAGCAGGGGGAGTGTAGACAGGAATTTGGCGATGATGCATGATGATGAGTGAAGCCGCATGCGAGCTGTGGTCAAGTCACATCAGATAATGGGATGGAATCCTTCGAATAGTCTTCAGATCTAATTTAAAACTTCGTCAATCTTAAGTCTGCTCCTTAGATTTGACGGAAGAAACAGTCGAGATGGTAATGAAAACACGACGCGACTTACCGGATAGTAAGATCTCAATTGAGTCAGTGAAACTTACAAGATGAGAAGTCTATCATGGATCTGTATGAATACATAAGAGTTTAAGAGACATACAAGAACAACCGCAAGTACTAGTACATACTTCTGATCATATGTCCGCTGGCACGCACTGCCGCTGAAAAATTAAATGATGACATCGAAAGTAAATACAAATGAAAGCGTCGAGGGCTGATAATCTTTATGTAATATATTGTCCAGCTAAATTTACTATCTGCCCAACTACTAGTATATTCGCCCCAACTACTATATTCCCTGTTCGCTATATTAATTCGCCGTTGGCAGTGTCCAGACTCCAGCATCCCCAGAAACCAGTCGCCCAACGCAGTACGCCGCCAATCGCCCAACGCGGTACGCCAGAAGCTAAGAATCTCTATCACCCTCATCACCGTCCGGAACACCAGGAAGGAAGCATGGACAGGCTTCGCTGTGGGAGTAGATAATGCATCTCGACGACCTCCGCCTCCCTTCACCCGCCTCCCTTAGTACCTGTACTTAGAGGAACGCCTTACCCCTTGACTCTGGGATACAAGACAGGCTGTACCCTCTGGTCGATCAGGATGTCGCAGTCCGCCGACACGCAGTTGATCATTACCACGTTCATTGACGAGATACATCCATCCTTCAACTTCGTCGTTGGGGTTACTGCGTTCTCCGCCTGTCTATTGACCTTGCTGGTCGTCTTGTTCGTCTTTTCGACGCCGCAGTCGCGCAAGCGCCCTGTATTTCGTCTGAATGTGATTGCCATTTTGGTGGCTACTGTTTTGTGCATTCTGAATGGCGTCACAAGTGGGGGATCCATCCTCAACCCTTTCCATGCCATTCCGGAGAGTGTATACGTTGCTACTATTTTCTTCGCGATTTTCCCCCCGCTTTTTTACGACTCGATCTTGCTCACCCGCCTCTTCGCAATCTACCCCATCGGAATCACACCGAGATTTAAGCTCTTCAAGGTCTTTGCGTTTCCCGTGTGCATCAAATGCGGCCGTCTCGTCACCTTGGTGTGTGCAAACATTATACCATTCCTTTTAGCCCTGACAGTCTACGGATAGTCCCTCTATCTCCGTGAATTCGTCCAGTCCACATACTCCTTGCAGTCCCTTGTACAGCATGCGGAGGCTACGTGGTTCCGTAACCCGTACATCACCGCTGAGTGGACAATGCAGATCTTAGACAATATGTAAGATTCCTCCTCTCCTTACTAGCCTGAAAATAGCACTTATTCATCAAATAAATCCAGGTACAGTGTCACTTTCTTCCTGTACAAGTTGCATTCCAGAACTTCCAGGTTTAAACGGTGTAAGCACCTATTCGCTTCGAAGCATTCCAGGGCATTCCTCACCGTCACCGCATTGTAGCCAATACTGTTACGGAACGGATCCGGCAAATATTTTTCATCGCCGTCGCTAACTTTGTTTTTCCGCTGATTATGAATATCGCTCAACTCATCTGTATCACCACAAGCCGTTCCTATTCTATGGGAACCATGTTCCTGCTCATAAACAGTTACGTCTCCGTCATCGGCGTTCTGTGTGCAACAATCTGGGCGTCAGGATCCGAGTGGGCCCGTACCCACCGGTCTACGGTTTCAGAGAACTCCCAGCGGTCTAGCCAGGGAAGGAATGCACGCTTAATTCCGTTGCGAGCGGAGGTCGGTGATCCCGATGTGTTCTCAAAGTGGCCTGCATGTTTGCCGGATGGCGATGACCATGTGCCAGAGCAGTATTCAGTGCGGGAATGGCACCGCAAAGAAAGCGCAGTGGCCGCGTGAGGTGTCTGTGTTTGTGTTCGGGTGTGTCTATCCTTCTTTTTCTGCTGCTTGCCCAAATTATTATTTATTTGGGTAACCATGGACCTATGAAACTACTATCACACAGAGATGCAAAATGCTAACCCCAACTTCATGCAACACTTCAGCTTCACTCCAAACTGTGTAGTTGTATACAGAGCATGTTACACCAGGGCTATGTACTCTTTGTTCAATAAAGTATGTCTGTACATCAGTAGGAACCAATTTACTGCTTCAAAGGGGTTATGTATTTACAGAATATATAACTTGTCAGGGCTGAAATCAAATCACAACAGATAAATGTGCAAAGCTGCAAAGAGATTCTTCAGATTCTTCCCCACATTCTATGCAGGTGATAGTATATAGCTAGATCTGTGTACTATTCAACTTATGCTGATAGATAGCATGGGTAGGGGTAAAGTCGGTGTTGCCATCTTTAGACCCACGGACCCACGCTGGAAACCCTCACATACCCGTGTGGCTGTGACTCCGAGTAGGCATACACCTCGACCCCGACTCCGTCGCATTAGTACGACCCGCTCATCGGCGTTCCCTTTGCATCCTACATCCGAGAGCAAGATCCTCAAGCGTTCTGCCTCCATTCCGAGGTCATAGCATCGCCCACATCATGTTGCCACATCTGATCTAAGGTACACGTCGATCCACCACCACCTTCACCTTCACCGCCCCAACGACGGTGGCCATCACCACAAACACAAACGACAACGACAACGACTACAACGAAGGCCACCGCGACCACCATTGCGCTACTGCATCGACATCGGACGACGACCCACCCAACCACGGCCATCACTGCACTACCACAACGACATTCGACGACGACGGCAATACGACACGGTCACCAACGCCATGACACCAACCACCACCACTAATACCACTAATGCGACGATGACGGCCATCACGGCCACCACCGACAACACAACACCACCACCACGGACGCGAAGACACTACCAGCGCAATGACACAAACTATCATCATCACCAGCAGCGTCGATGACGACGACAACGACGTTTCAGCATCACCACGGTGAAGACTGCGATCACCGCCACCGACCCAACGATGACGATAACGGCGACGCAACTCACTCGACCACGGTCACCACTGCGCTACTGCAACGACAGACGACGATGGGGACGTCATGATGTCAACGGCGACACGACCCAACGGCGACCACCACTGCGCTACCCCAACGACAGACGACGACAGCGACAAGACCCACCTCACTACGGCTACCATTGCGCTCATTGACCAGCCTGGACATTGTGCTCGATGACGCGCACCCCACAGCCCACAGATGCCCATCGATGGTGACGGTGGTATTCCTTGTGTCAACGATGTACGTGCTGCGGCCCACTGAGGCACATCAACGATGACACCCACGTATGGAAAATGCCACCGTGGCGTATCGTCGTCTATCCACCCGTGACTATCGACAACAATGACGAGGATCAGGGGATTAGTAACGATGTACTATATAAGCCCCACCGGGTTTGCCTCCCTCTGGTGATCAGTCTGCCGTACTATCGTCGGTAGATGGATCGGCTCTAACAGCTTTTGGAGACGTTGGCAGCAGAATCGGGATGGGCACGTTTGTCATTCATGGACCGGTGCCACGGTTAATTGTGCATTCATAGTCGGTCCAGATCTATTGGCCAGATCCACCACTGACCCTCATAGACCTAGCTCGGGGACCTGATCTTACTATCAATATTCATCAATCTTCCGTGCGAAAGAAGTGCCTCCTTTAGATTCCTCCGGGAACTTTCTTATGAGGGAGAAACTGCTTTCCAGTCGATGAACTACACAATGGCCTTGAAGGAGGTGAAATATTAATAATGGAGATCAAATGGGATCGGGAAATGGGCGTCTATTGCATGGTGGATGAACTGAGCGCGGCCTTCTTGTAGATCAGTTACAAGGAGCTTCGTCGGCCATTGTATGTACACCATTTCGGTCACGTTCTTAAGGCTCAACTTTTATCCCATACCTTTCGTCAATCCAGCAGGGATGGCAATTGCAAAATGACCATTACCTTCTCGTAAAAGTCGGTTCACGCTAGGAAGGAAGCGCATGGACAGGCCCTTGCCGTGGAGTTGCCCTGATTGTACTATATAGATCATAATGCGCCTCGACGACCTCCGCCTTCCTTCACCTCTCCCCCCTCCCCTAGTATCGCTGACCTGTGCTCAGAGGAAAGACTTATCCTCTCAGTTTTTGACTCTGGGACACAAGGCGTGTGCCCTCTGGTCGATCAGGATGTCGCAGTCCGCCGACACGCAGTTGATCATCACCACCTTCATCGACGAGATACATCCAGCCTTCAACTTCGTCGTTGTGGTTACTGCATTCTCCGCCTGTCTATTGACCTTGCTGGTCGTCTTGTTTGCATTTTCGACGCCGCAGTCGCGCAAGCGCCCTGTATTCCGGCTGAACGTGATTGCAATTTTGCTGGCTACTGTTTTGAGCGTTCTGAATGGTGTCACAAGTGGGGGAGCCATCCTCGCCCCCTTCCATGCGATCCCGGAGAGTGTATACGTTGCTACTATTTTCTTCGCGATCTTCCCCCCACTTTTTTACGACTCGATTTTGCTCACCCGCCTCCTTGCGCTCTACCCCATCGGAATCACATCAAATTTTGAGCTCTACAAGGTCTTTGCGTTTCCCGTGTGCATC
>Ga0307511_10005107_pt1 | contig 13380 bp, 14 predicted proteins | sample 13_EM_MG_FD_200266 | JGI IMG/M metagenome (GOLD analysis project Ga0307511, IMG submission 200266) | Populus trichocarpa ectomycorrhiza microbial communities from riparian zone in the Pacific Northwest, United States - 13_EM | ecosystem: Host-associated > Plants > Roots > Unclassified | place...
GCTCGACCTTTGTGGTTGACGAATGAGCGAAGGAGGAGGCGGTTTCGAAGAGGCCTTGGGTTGGACGACAGCCGTCGGGGTCGGGCTGTTGCGTTTGCTGGGAGGGGTCGAGAAGGTGTTCGAACGGCTCAGAGCGATCCTTTCGAGAGGGGATGCCTTCGTCGGGGTGGTGGCGGTATAGGACCTCAACACGACAGCACGAGGGATGGAGGAGGGTGTGGGAGGTGTGTTCCTGCGAAGCGGCGAGTTGGGGGAACCAGATGAAGGACAAATTCCGGACGGTTTCTGAGGGGTGACGGGAGGGGCGGCCTTTCGAGGGAACTTGAATGGAACGATTGGACCCTCATCCTCATCCTGGCTGGGCGAGAAGACGCGGGGGCTGGAGACTACCGACCTGGGGGGCGAAGGAGTGGCGAGCTCGGAAGAGACGTCAGAATCCTCGGGCGGGGTGAAGGTGAAAATGATTCCACCCTCAACGATCTCACCGCCAAACTCATCTTCGTAAGGAGCCTTAGACAGTTGTTCCTCCTCCTCCTCTTCGCTTTCTTCAATAACACCCAGGGGTGACTTCTCCTCAACGATCTCGAAACCGGTCTGAGCAGGGAGAATGAAAGGTGGGAAATCTTCATCCTCGGCCAGAAGGCCTTGTGAGAACAACCCTTTGCCGCTGTCGCCGGTTACTGCAGCACGAACAGCCGCAGAGGCTTCCTCTTCTTCGTCATAGTCAAGGCATCCGAAGAACTTGTCGACCTCCGTCGGCTTGGGGCTAGACATGCCAAGCTGGGGGCCCGAAGGGAAAGTCCAAGCCCTCACCGACGGGTCACGACCATCGTGGGATGGGGGAGCAGCAGCAGCAATCTCAGCCTTGAGAGCAGAAACGGAACGTGAAACGTCTTCGACGGAGCTGACGCCTGAGAGCTGGCTGGAGAAAGTATCATCCGCCTCCTCTTGTTCGTAGAGGGCGAGCTCATCGTCTTCGTCGGAGTACTCTTCGCTTTCCTCCTCGGCAACCGAGCGGAGGGCCATCTTGAAATCCTCGATGGGTGAGTACTCGACGTCGGTGATCTGTGAATCGATCGAAAACGCGGGAGCCCGACGTACGACATGGGACTCGGCAGATGCCTTCAAAGCGATCTCCAATTCTGCCCTCTTCTCCCTCTCCTCATCCAACTCAACCCTCAACTGCTCGAGCTCCTCCTCAACGAAAGATTTGGCCTTCAAATCCGCCCTCAACCGCTCGCACTCCTCCCTCAGAACCTCCGCCTCGATCCTGGAGACGTCACACCTCGCCAGGGCGGCCTGCAGCTCAATACCCATAGCTTCCAGCGACTTCTGAAGCCCGGTCTTCTCAACCTCAAGTAGGCCTGCCCTTTGCCTAGCAACCCAGGCCTCGCGACGTTCCAGGTCAACGCGTTGAGAGAGAACCCCGACCTGTTTCTCAAGGTCAGAGACGCGGACCCTCCAACCATCAATGTCCTTGCTCAGTTCGTCCCGTTCGGCCTTGAGATCAGCGATGAGCTGGAGCATCTCATCGCTTGGTTCTTCGGGAACAGACATCGAGGATCTGGAGGAGGTGTCAGAAGCGCATGAAACCGGTCGTGAAGCAGCTAGGGCGCGCTCCAGGTCCGTGATACGTTGTACGAGGGTAGCATGCGCTCGGTATAAAAAATGCTGCTCAGTCTCCGACATGTTTCCATCACTGACGCTTGGCACGCTTGCAGAAGACGAGACGGAGATAGGCCGCTTTTCGACCGTTGGGGTGAGGGCCGGTGTTGGCAACTGGGGGTTGTCAACGGAACGTTTGTAGGAGATGCTCCTGCGCTTCTGAGCGGAGTCGGTTTGAAAGAAACCGGGCGAACGAAAACTCCCCTCTAGATCGAGGGAGGCGCGGCGAGTGGGGGTAACCACGGGGGAGACGGAGGGAAGCATTACGGAATGACGTTTCTGGCGGTTCGTGATGGTTGAGTCTTCATTTACGCCCATGGAAGTTATTGGAACCGGTGACGTGGCCAATGTGAGGGACCTAAGACCTATGGACGACCTCTGGGTGGGAGTGGAGGGAGTGGGAAGACTGGAATTCTCCTTTCCGAGCGCCAGTTGACGGAGGTTGAGATGTGCCGGTCGATGGCGCTGAGGAGTTGGAGTCGAATCCACGACCTCAACGGGTACCGAGGCGACCGCAGCGAGCGAGGTTAACTCAACAGGGCTCGAGACCATGGTGTTATCACCTTCGCACTCCTCTTCACCCTCCTCCTCATCTTCCTCAACAAGGGTGTGAAGTTGTTCCTTTGATGAGGTCGAAGCGGTGAGATGCTTTCCAAATGAATCCCGCTTTCCCGCCGCATTTCCAAATGTAGATCCCATTGCAGGGAAGGACGGTTTGGTGGCTAAAGCGGGTGGTCAGCAATAGAGTCGGATTTGTAATCGAGCAACGCCACGTACAGAATTCGAACTTCTTGGTGGAAAGCTCCGGGGTACTGATGTCGGGGATCTCGACCTTGGAAAACGCGTTGAGGTCCGACTTCCCTTCCAGAGCCCACAGGGCCCTTCGTCGGACGGAGTCCTTATCACCGAGGTTGATGTTGTCGTCAGAGACGGAGAGAGGGAGGTTGGCCACCGAGACACCCATCAAGTCTGCGGACTCGTGACGGGTTGAAACGGAGGAGCGCCGGCGGTGGTGCGAGTTCCGCTTTGAAGAAGGAGCAGAAGATAGGGTGGCTGGTGCACCAGGCTGGCCGGAGAAGGTTTGTGAAACGGGAGAGAGGTCTGCGGAGAGGGCAGGAAGGGAGAAGGTGGAAGAGACGGAGATGTTTCGGGAATGGGAGCGAGCGTGTCGGTGAGCGGCGTTTGTTGTCGTGTTGGCGGATGCACCGAGCTTGAAAGACTCGAACTGGGGAAGATAAGGATGAGGGACGGACATAAGAAAGGCTCAAGCGAACAAGATTTACCCTCGTTCGTTCAACGGCGTCGTTGTCCATGGTGTCTGTTACAGAGTTCATGATGGGAAAGGTAAAGAACGGCGGTCCTTGCGAGGACAGTGGGTTTGTCGAGAAAAGAATGACGAGGCGAACTCGGGAGGGAACAGGACAGACAGAACCACACCTGCGCAGGGGATGGAGCGAAGTGGTGGTGGTGAACAAAATCAACAACGAAACGAGCGGCTGCCGCAAATTTATTTATTTATTCTTATATTCACCCTCAATCACATCATGTCCGCCAACGTCAAGCGGCTCAACCCAAACAAAACTCTCCTCCTCGTCTGCGACATCCAGGTCAAATTCAGTGCGTGTGCTTTTGGGAGACTGGCGTGTTTGCTGACGACGAGCCGTAGGGGATGCAATCCACGGTTTCGAAGAGGTGGTCGCGACCGCAAACAAGATGCTCAAGATAGCAAAGGTGGCGTTGGCCGCCGTTCCAATCAGACATTCCCCCTATTGACAGCATTCTGCCCTGACAGATACTTGATATCCCCGTCGTTGTAACTGAGCAATATCCGAGAGGTTTGTCGGTGGATCGCTCATCAGCGAAACTCCCACAACAATTACGACACAATAGGACTGGGATCAACCACACCCGAGCTCAACCTCAGCGACCTCGGCTCGCTGCACCTTGGCACATTCGACAAGACCCTCTTCTCAATGATCATTCCACCAGTAGAGGCCATTCTCAAGGAGCGCAACTTCGAGTCTGTTGTGATTCTTGGAATTGAGGTGCGTTTGCGGAATTCCGCTTCCCGGCGCTATTTGTGATTGATCCGCGATCCCCCAGTCTCACGTTTGCGTGTTGCAAACCGCCCTGGATCTCCTGAGTAGACGTTACGATGTACACGTGCTGGCAGACGGCGTTTCGAGTGCGAATAAGGAAGAAGTGCCTGTTGCTCTTGCGGAGATGCGCCAAGCCGGGGCTTGGATCACGACCAGCGAGGCCTGCGCATTCCGGCTGATGGGTAATCACCGCCGGCTCTTCCTCGCCCACCGCACTGACTTCTCGCCCCAGGCGATGCTTCCGGTCCCAAGTTCAAAGTGTTTTCTAGTCTCATCAAGGAAGAATCGAACCGCACGCGCAGTGCGGTATCCAAATTGATTTCGTACAAAAGCGCCATCTGAGCTAACGCACGGAGGCGATTCTCAAAACACGTACGATAAGTCACCCACAACCGTACACCATATGCAGGAATTTTTTGCAATATCATTGGCGCAACAGCGATACTTGATCGGAAGAGGCGCCAGGGATCCACACACCTCATGCTCGTGGATCCAGCGACCTCGATCATCCCACCCGAGGCTTGAGCGGACATGAACAGTAGATTGTACGGTGGCACCCCCCACGCGGCCCTGACTGCGCCCCCCAACGCCAAACGTGAATATCCGACTTTGAGGTCTAACATCGCGGGACACAACCTCATGGGAAGAGAAACGCATTGTGGATTGACATTGACGAAACCTATGATAAGCATCGAAAAGCGAACAACGAGTGAGGAAAAAAGTACATAAAACGGTACAAAGACAGAAACGACGACGACCCAAACATTCCTTCAATCAGGACCTCCCCTCCCGCCAAACCCCACCAATTTATCTCGTCCTGATGATACCCGCGTTGATAAGCTTGTTGATCTTATCCCGAACGATTGGGTTCTTCATGTGATCCTGGAGCGCGGCAGGGTTGCCCTGCGCTTGCTGCAGGATCGACTGCATGACCGGATCGCCCATAATTTGCTGTACAGAAAGGTCCTCCATCAAAACTGATAGGAAAGGAGGGAGACAGAAAAGAAATACGAACAGCGACTTCTGGATCACGCATAGCACGTTGCATGACATCATCGTCTGACTCCCCCTCTCGTTGAGCGAACTGTGCTTGCTGGCATTTCCAGATCTGGTCCTGGATCTCCTTCGTATGCGCCTTGGCTTCGTCGTGTTCAGCGGCTTCTTGCACGGCTTCGATAGCCTTCACGTAGTCCCGCATCGTAAACAAGATCTGCGACTTCCGAATATACGCCTTAACTGGAGGACACAGGTGATCAATTCACCCGACGCCAGCCATTGGAGAGTCCGAGGGATCACTCACTGAACTTTGGATCCACCTTAATGGCAGCGTCAGCGTCCTTCAGCGCTTCTGGAAGAGCCGCCAACTTGGTATACCCATTCGCTCGGTTGTTGTATCCCCTAGGATCGTTCGGATCCCTGTTGATACTTTCCGTGTAAGCCTTGATGGCACCAGCAAAGTCGCCCTTCTTGAACAAAGCGTTCCCTTCCTCCCTGGCCTGAGAAGATTTCTCCGGGTCGATGTATGCAAGCTTCTCGGCATCAGCCTTGTTGCGTTCAGTCTCACGAAGCTTATTGAGGATGTCGGGAGTTCTGTGCTCCGTGAGAGATTTATTGAAGTACTTGACGGCAGAGGTCAAGTCTCCGGTCTTGGTGTAAGCGGTTCCAATGCGCCCATATGCCTTGGCGATGAGCTTGTAGTCCGCCCGGATCTACGAAGATAGAGTGATTAGCTCACATGAGACTTGTGCCAGAATATCACTCACCCCACGGCCTTCTTCAACCGCCTTCTCACAAGTCTCGATACATTTTTCGTAATCACCTTGTTCAAAGTAGACGGCTATGGGAATCCGCTGTCAGAATAACTCGTAGTGTTGAGGGCATACTCCCCTACCTCCCAAATTAGTCAGGAAAGTGAGGTCCTTTGGCCAAACATCCCACGCCTTGGAGTAGTGTGTAGCAGCTGTCTCGAAATCCCGCTTCTTGTAGGCTTCAGATCCGAGCTTCTTCTCGGCCTCGGCCTCCTTCTTCGCCTTCACCTCGTCGTCGTCCTCATCTTCCTCCATCTCGACATCCTCCTCGACCTTTGCAGGTCCTGGAGGGGTAGGTTTCGGGGGAGGAGGGGTCGGGGTCTGAGTGGTCGGAGTCTGTCGGGGCGGGGGAGAAGTAGGTTTTGGAGATGTCCCCGGTGAAACACCGGGAGGGAGATCATCCGAACCCTCCGGACGGCTGAAGCCTTGCATGTCAATCCCCATCAACACCCCAAGGACGTCGATCAGCCTGGGATCTCCGTTTAATATGGTTTCAGCGAAGGCCGGGTTGGCTTGAATGAGTTCGATCTTCTGTCTGAACGAAGGATCAGCCAGGTGTTTTGAGGTTCGTGGATTTGTGGCGAGTTTTCCGAGGAGGTTTGGATCCGCGAAGAACTTTCCTAGGCCGCCGCCGCCGCCGCCGCCGCCACCACCAGATCCGGCAGTGTCGTTCGCTGCGCGAAAGGGAAGTGTCAGGAGAAGCTAAATGACAGATAAGAGCCCAGGTTCTCGACCCAAACCTTTTGCATCTTGGACCTCTTTCAGTCCTTTCCTCAGGGGATTACTGTCCTCCAGCTTAAGGCCCTCCTCGTATGCAGCGATAGCCTCGTCGTATTGTTTTGAACCGTGGAGGGCAGCACCCTTCCGAGCATAACCTTTCGACCACGAAGGGTTGATTTTAATGCACTACACCACGAGATGAGGGTCAGCCAACGCCACTCCTCGATCGAGGGCAATGTCAGAAAGTTACGCACTTCCTCCGCATCCTCAAGAGCTGCAGTCCACTGCTTTTTGCCCGCCTTGGCAGCACTTCTATTCGAGAACAGAACGTGGTTCTGAGGGTCGAGTTCGATGGCTTTGGTAAACAGGCTGATGGCGGCATCGTAATCCTTGGCCTGGAAGGCTTTGTTTCCCTGATCTTTGAGTTCGTTTGCCTGCGTAATCTTATCAGTGATCCTCCCTTCGCGATATTCTGGGGGACGAAAAGACGTACGGTCGACATGGCTTCTGAACCAGGAGGTGATCCTTGGAAATGAAAGACCGGTACTTATATCGTTGCCGGGGATGGGGGGAACCTTCCAGAACTTTCGGACGTAAAAGTGTTCCCGAAGTGGCTGATGTAATCGATAAGTAAAGATAAGATCTTTCTTCAATCCTTCGTCGAACGTCTTTCGGAAATACGGTCAACGCGCCTTACTGGAGGGCAGAACCGGGTGTAAATTCAACTGCAGTCGTTTGCGATATAGTGGATTGCTCGGGACAGCCCCGAGCCCAGGAGAATGAAAGGAGGTGGGCCGAGATCCGTTGTTTGGTCCTGTTAGGATCTAAAGCCGACAACGCTTCCACCTCCCCAGGAGCAGCCTACTCGTGAAAGAAATCAAGAGAGAACCTAATAAAAATTGCGAGGCGTGATACAAAGCGAAACAACCTAAGAGTCTTCCTCTGTGGTTTTCTTCTTTTTCTTCTTGCTCTTGTGCGGTCTCTCCCCATCCTCCCCGTCCTCCGCCCTTTCCTTCCGCTTCCGCTTCTTCTTCTCTTCCACTGTAGGAGCTGCGTCTTCTTTCGGAGGTACAAATGCTTCGGCTCGTTCGGCCCGCCGCTTGTCTGTAACCTCTTCTTGCTGCGATCAGGAGCATATAATCAACGATCGACAAAACCGAAATATCGTCGATCCACGCACCTTTTCTTTTCGACGCTGGGCTTCTCTTGCCTCCTTCTGATGGGCCTTGAGGAAGTACTCTCCAGATTCCAATTGTAAATCGATCTGAATGTAGGCTCCCTCAGCTTCGCCTCAAGAGCAAAAAGCGGAGCGACCGTACCTTCCGTGGCTGTTGAGGCGGTGGGAACGGGGTATAGACTTTCTTCTCTTTCTTGGATGTATTGATAGGATCCAGTCCTGCAGCCTTCCGAGCTTCGTTCTTCTCCGTCAGTTTCTCGTTCTTCCGGGTGGTCTTCTCGGAGGTCTTGAGATGCCGTTGGCGGAACTTGGGCAAGAATCTGTCCCAGGACTCGTTTGCAAGCTTCGGGTCTTTCGCAAGCTCACGTTTAATCATTAATTCCTGCGAAAACTATATTCAGTGGCTGTCTGGGGGAGAGGCATTGAGGGGCTGCACCTTTATCCGATAGATTGGATGTATATTCTTCATGCAATCGATGATGATCCTTCTGACCTCCTTCAATCCCTTGTAAGGACCCATAGCGCTTATTGTCGAGCCTTGCACAAGAACGTAACACTGCGTCAATAGCTCGATGGCCTGAAAATACTCAGTACATCCGTTCATCTACCATTCCGAGGGCTGCTCGCACCTTCAGCGTACTTCCATCCGGTCCAATGATCCTCTGTCGCCTCTTCACAAACCGTTCCTTGTTCGAAACAATGTTCCCAATCTTGACAATGTCGCACGCAACGGCATCATCCAGGATTTTGACCGCTTGGGCGACAGTAACGCCACGGGCGAGCAACTTGACCAAGTCTCGGGCTTTGAGGATGATGTACGGATCATATGTTTTGCGGGTGGTCCGTACTGACATCGAACCGTGGATCAAGTCAAGGGTGCAGGCGATTCCCTGTATATCCGTGACATCAGTCCGCTTGGCCGAAGGCGGTGTGGTATTACAGACATACGTGCGCTTCCAGAGCCTTTGTTACCGCGCTCCATACCTCCCGCAAATATTTCTCGCGGTACTTTGGGAAAAGCGTTGCGAACGAGGATTCCTCAAGAAATGCTCCCCGCTTGTTATCCTCGGGCTTGAAAGGATCGACCTTCCACTAAAAGCCACAATTTGGTAAGTCGTGCCACGACACAACCAAGAAACGCCTACGCTAAACGTACGGTCAAAATAATCAGTTTTCTCAAGACGAGGCTGGTGATCGAGAGGGTGCTCACTGGTCTATGTCATCTGTGTCCCATGCTGTTGGGAATTCCTTTAATTACCTGTGCTGTTTCCGAAGGACGTTGGCAGACGTACGCTTTTCTTTCCTGTGTCTTTTGTTTTTGTTGATGACAGGCGCGGCCTCGTTATCGGACATGAGGGGAATTTACAAGATTCGAAGTCGCGTCTTCCGCTTTTGGATCGCACGTCCACCTCACTCCATTTCCACCCCTTGACTTGCGCGTCTTCCGTTTACCGCCTTTCTTCATAACTCATGGACATCGTGGCTGAGACCACCTACGACCTCACACCTGTCGATTCGGAACCATTCGAGCTCCCCTACGATGATGATTCGGCTGCTACGGTTGGATCACTCCCACCTGAGCAATCCCTCGCCTCACGAATAAGCAAGACGAAGGTCTACCTCTACTCCGAGAACGACGCGGCATCGAGGCTTGGGAAGGTGCGCTTGCAGCTTCGACGAAACTTTCGATAAACGGGCCTAACATCAAGACCCGGCTCTCTCTCGTTCTCTCACAACGCGTGGATTTCGGTAAGCGCAAACACGGGTCCGAAGAGCGGGAGGGGGAGGGCGAAGAGGACGTAGAGGACGAGGATATGGATCCTGACACGGGTAAGCGATCACAGACCCCCCCCCCGCTTTGTCGCTTCCCCCGTTCCATTGTGCTGATACTCCACTGTCCACAGACGATTCGTTGCGGTCGAACGCTATCCTATTGCAAGGAACACCCATCTCAAACCTCCCGACCTCAAACATATTCGCGTACGTGGGGCACTACGACGTGAAGCCCATCGGGTTGGAGTGGGTCGACGACACCACTTGTGTCTTGGTTTTCGAAACCAAACGCGCGGCCGTCGCGTCACACGCCCGCTTGCTCAGGCTGGGCGAAGAAGGACCCGATGTTTTCGGTCTTAGCGCGGCCCAGCCCATTCCTCCGGACGTCTCACTTCCCAAATCCGGGGATGATGCAGCTGCTGAATCCGAGTCGGACTTGTTTGGTGGGATCAGGATGAGGTGGGCGAGGAAGGACGACGTGAAGCGGAAAGGTGCGAAACACCAAAGCAGGTTTTACCAACGGCACGGCGAGATGGCGGGAAAGGATGGGAGGGGGTTCTTCGATGACGAGCCGTCGAAGCGGAGGCGGAAGGAAACGGACGAGGAGATCAGGGCAAGGCTGGACCAAGACCTTGAAGCGTTTGCCGCCGGCGAGGACGCACCTTTATCCAAAATGAGGTCAGATCATATGGGGGGCCAGGGGACGTCTGGGGTCGTGATCGAACTTCCCAAACCCGAGGGTCGACGTCGCTCACAGCACGACCGTCGTGATTCAGGGCGCCGGCGGGGACGAAGGGGCGAGGGTGGGAATGTCCGCCCTCGGAAGAGCCAACAGGAGTTGGATGACGAATTGGACGCATTCCTCCAGACAAAGGAATAATTGTATCGGGTTTCACGGGCTTGTCGTAGATTGTGCTAGGGTGTACTGTATTTCCCGGTGATCATATTCTGTGCACTCTGCGTGTTTGAAGCGGAAATCCAGCCCGTCGGGTATACCGGTGCGATGCATCAGTCGGGCGCTGTGGCTGTTTTCTCGCGCTCTCCCTCAGTTTATCACCGTTCTCCCATCCTTTGACCATTGCCCACCCTCTCTCCCTTGCTCCCCAACAATGAAGGCCTTCGCCACGCTCCCCGTTTCCGCTCTCTCCCTCTTCGTCACCATTTTGCTCGCCCCCTGGGCGATCGCCACCAGTCAGTAACGGATCGTCATCGGGCGCACAGGCCAACTCTGCTGACGCTCTCTGTTCTTCCCAGCGTACTTTGATATCCAGGAACCTCAGGCCGGGAGACAGTGGCAAAATGGCGCAGCGAACCCCGTTCAGTGGAGAAAGGGACTTCTGGACGACATCCCTTATTTCGATGTCGAGATTGGGAGATTGTCCGTTGATGGAATCCTCCTTGTCGCCATGCATGGTCTGTCTCATTTATTCGTTCATTTCTCACTTTCCATTGACACAAACGGAACCTTTTCTTGATCCCCCTGATGTCGCACAGTTCCCGCATCGTTCACTGCTTTGAACATCTACTTTGACAACGTTCCAACTGGCGATGACTATTACATGACCTTCATGAACCACACCCACGGTGCGACCCACGCCATCTCGCCCAAGTTCTCCATCGTCAACAGCGTGTCCTCGGACAAGGGATCCCAACCTGGCCCGATAGCTAGCGCGCCCACGGTTACTGTGTCCGGTGCCCCTAACCCAACCGCCACCTTCGCTACAAGTTTCCCGGATACCGGTTCGGCCATTTCTTCGTTCGGAATTCGTGGTTGGGCGTCCACCGCCCTGACGGTTGTGTGTGGTATGACCGCCGGTGCCTTCTTGGTGTTTGTTTAAATAAATGCCTCCGCGCCGAGGCGAGATGGGTGATGGGTGTAGATGATGTCATGTGGTCTTTTTTCACTTTGGAAGTTCACACTTTCCCTCCGTAATTCTACCTTTTTTCTTCTTGATGGACTGCCCCCTAGTATTCTGGAATCGAACACAGTGATGTAGATAGATGCGTATGCTGCTGTGCCCCTCTAATTTTCTCCCCGCCGGTTGTTCGGGTGCTAATTTCTGGGTCGGCGTCCACCCGAGCTGGCCGGTCGGGATCTTCCTTGCTCTTCTAACACCAACCTGGCCGATGGTAAAATCAAGCAATGCCGGCCCTGTTCGACAGAAACACGTCACAGACTCTGACGGTGACTGCGCGGGGCCATCGCGCGCTCGTCCCGAAAGCCCTGACGCTCAGGGTGCTTTCTCGGAACTGGAGGACAATGGCAGCGAAAATGAAGCACAAGGCGGTTCAACCCGTGGTGATGTCCGCTCGGAGGAGGGAAATGAGGAACACGAGGGCGGCTTCGATGGGCTTGGGGACGGCATGAACCTCGAGGGATTCTCTGGGCCAGAGGAAAAGGTTGTGAAACCTTTAACACCCGAGGCTCTTGCTGCGTTCACGGCCGCGAAGGAGAAGACTGGGGTCATCTACATTTCGCGAATACCACCTGGTATGAGACCCACGAAGGTCAGACATTTGATGAGCCAGTATGGAGAGGTGGGGAAGGTGTATTTGCAGCAGGAAGGTGAGCGTGCCATCACCTCGTTCCCCATTGTGCTCAGATTTATTTGGCGCATCCGATTTTCAGATGCGAAGAGGGCGTATCTCAGGCGTAAATTTACGTCGACGAAAAAACCCCACTTTACTGAGGGGTGGGTCGAGTTCAAGGATAAAAAAATCGCTCGATCGGTTGCAGACATGCTGAATGCGACATCGATTGGGGGCAAGAAGGGTACGAGGTTTCGGGATGATGTTTGGACGATGAAATACCTCCCCAAGTTCAAGTGGGACATGTTGACGGAACAGATTGGTAGGCCCTTTTCGTTCTTTGACGATACGTGCCATTGATGACCTTCGTAGCGCACGAAGCCGCGGTACATCAGGCTAAACTGCGCGCTGAGCTCTCCCAGTCTAGGAAGGAGCAACGGGAGTATTTGAAGAACGTGGAACTAGCGCGAGTGCTCGAGAAACGGACAGAGAAGAAACTAGCGGAAGGGAAGGAACCTCCTCGACTCAAACGACAACAAAACGATGAACGCTCGGAAGACCGGCCTAAGAAGAAGCGAAAGCCTAAACCAATGGTTCAAGACGGCGACCCCGCTCAGCTTTCCTCTGTACTTAGTAGTGTTTTTTGAAGCGTGGCGTGACAGAGCGTGGTGGGCGATTATTGTGACTGTGTGACGATAGTTAAAAGGGGACGCTCGTGAAATCTTCGCCTTCTCCTTGACAAGCTTGTTGTCGGAATACAACTGCAGTTTGAGCCAGAGTCTTTTACTACAATGCCCTGTCCCCATGCGCATGAAAGAATCGCTGCCAGGTCATCCTCGAGGTCCTCGGTTTGAATCTCCGCCTGAACTTGGCGGCCGGCCGCCCGGGATGGAGCACCGAGCTCGTCGCGAGACACGACCAAGTGAGGAGTGAGCCTCGTGTAACGACGCACAGAGTGCAGCTGTTTCGTTGCGCTTTGCCGTGTCTCCTTTTCTCCACCGCTGAGGTCTGTGCTCTCTCATCTCTTAGTCTTCGCTATGTCTTCAGCCCGTCTTACGTGACCTGGATCAGACCGTCGTCTGTTAACAACTCTCCCTCATCTTCCAATTCCGACCCCCCCATCCACCTGAACTACACAGTCGCCATGTCTTCCTGGTCTGCACCCGTTTACCCCCGCCGTTCACGCTCCCGTTCGCCCTACCGCGGCTACGCTGGCCGTCCACCTTACCCCGATCCTTATGGTGGTGATCCTTACCGACCAGAATGGGATGCCTACGATAGAGATAGGTGGGCCGGGTATGAAAGGGAAAGAGGGCCATACGATTACGGTCGACGCGGTCGAAGCAGAAGCCCAGACGACGGTATGTCGTTTTGCTCCCGCCAACCCGTCCCCTCCGCCGTGGCGTCACGGCGTGAACTTACGCCATCTTTCATCAGGAGCTGGCAGAAAACGTCGGAGGTCGGCATCTCCATGGGACCGCGAGAGATACGAACCGCGTCCCAGGTACGACGACTACGGTACGACGTTCGAGCCTTACCCCCTATTACACAATGCACTGAACTATTATTCTCCGCAGACCCCCATCGCGGAGGATATTCCCCCCGAAGG
>Ga0307511_10005108_pt1 | contig 13379 bp, 16 predicted proteins | sample 13_EM_MG_FD_200266 | JGI IMG/M metagenome (GOLD analysis project Ga0307511, IMG submission 200266) | Populus trichocarpa ectomycorrhiza microbial communities from riparian zone in the Pacific Northwest, United States - 13_EM | ecosystem: Host-associated > Plants > Roots > Unclassified | place...
CGTTCGCCACCGTCTTGCCGACCGTCAAGGCGACTCTGATTCCGATTCCGTCTGAGGACGAGTCGGTCCTTCCCAAGAAGCCCCTTACTAGGAAGGAGATCAAGACTCGTCGGGGTTATCCTCGGGGGGAGAGTCAGGGCGAATCCTCAGGTAGGATTCTTCTTCCTTCTTTATTGATCAGAACGTTGAAGAATCTTCTTATAGGGTTGCCCTTTTTCAAGAGGATGAAAGGGCATTTCCCTACGCAGGAGGAGAGGGAGGCGCGGGACAAACATTTGTTTGTTTACTGCTATAACCAGGGTGGCGAGTCGTCCAGGAGGGACAATGGGGGGAAACCTTATCCTTCCCTTCATTCGGTGAGGGGTCGGATGATGACCAGTAAGTACCGACACGACGGGTTGAGGGATATTGGTCTGGGGGATGCCGTTATGGTGTCCAAGGAACGTTGGAGGAAACACGTCAACGAGTTGGATCTCGAGACGTTTCCTAAGTCTTGGATTGGTAGGGGGCTCCGGGAGATCCATCACGAGAATGATGCGATGGATGGGCGCATGGATGCGTCTCTGGGTTTCGCAGCCGTCATGGGTTGCGAGATTTATGAGACGATTGCGGAGATGAAGGAGGATATGAGGGAGGAGCAGAAGAAGAGGGCTCTTGATGGTTGGGAGCGGATGAACGTGAAGAGGTCCCTTGAGGATTCTTTAAGGTGTGTCCTCCTTTACTCCTTTCTTGATGAGGAGTACTGATAGGATTCCAGGGAGGGTCAGTTGGAGATTGCTGACCTCAAGGCCCGTGTCACGTCTCTTGAGAGGATGGTCGAGAAGCTGACCAATCCTCCTCCGGCTGTTCCGAGGGAAGCTGTCTTCCGTCCTGCTTCTCCTCCTCTTCCGGATATTGGTTTCCCGGATGAGATTCCCGGTTTGACCGTCAACCAGGCTACCGTTGACCAGTACATAGATTGGCAGTCTTATGATAAGACTTGGCCTCATGGTGGTGACGATGCTGATGACGAGTTGGACTTTGATGGATTGGGGGAGTCCGATAAGGAGAACGAGTGGGTCGTGGCTGCCTCTTCCTAGTAGATAGTTCTTTGTCGGTATTCCAATACTATCTGCTTTCCTCGTCTTGATGGTGTGACTTTGAAGTGTGAAAAGATAAGATAAGATAAGAAAAGAAAAGATAACGCCATGTCATGATTTGAACTAGTGTTTGGGCGCTTCGAACTTAGAAGAAAATGAGTGAAAAAGGTGAAAATCGTGACAGTTACCCCCAAACTGGAGGATAAAGAGCTTACAGGACAGGAGGTGGGATGGTGATTTCCTGTCCTTGGTTGGTGGTCACTTCCCACAGCCTATTGTCATCAAGTTTAAATCATAACTAGCTCCCCATTGTCATGGTCCAGTACACACTATCCATTTTTTTACCCATCACCATCTGATGTTGCTGTTACATTGCCCTTTCTCTGTTCCTAATATCTTTCGTCCATGGGGAGATCCATTTTATATATTCCATCCATCCCTTGCCCTTTGTGAACACAATCACACAACGTCCATTTCGCTACTAGTGCATGTGCCTAAATGTATCTTTTTGAACCTGGCTCTGCATCATCATAACAAATATGCTCAGATATGCTAATCTGAACTACTGACAACTAACTGGTCTCTCATCCACCAATAGGATCCATCTAAGTTATCACACCAGTGCAGATATCAATGGCAGTCCCAATACTTGTGTGTAATCATGTCATCCTGCTCTGTCCAACCCCTTCCTGAGCCAACAGCCTGCAATGTGCAAGGGTTGGAGGTTCTGCTAAGTGTTAGTCACTGAAGTGCTTGAGAACTGCAGTGTCACAACTTACAAGCCAGATCACTCGCGAATGAGCTTCCGTGTTCACCCGGTTAAGCAGTAGCCGGACACATCATGGCCCTGCAAGATCAGAACTGCTGTAAGTTCATTTGCACAATTACTCGACGTGACACAAAAGCTTGAGGGTGGAGGCACATGAGCTAATCCAATAAGCGTTGCGCAACAACGTCGTTACAAACATGCTGTTGCTATTTTCCCCGAAACAACCTTCCCGCTGGCTTACAAAGTTACCAAATCCCACTCAACGAAACCAGACACTTGAGTTCGACCCTTCCGTCCTAGAGGGCAAACAGCTCTATTATAAACAATGACCTACAACGGGATGCCATTTCTTCAGTCCTACGTGGTGAACGCTTCGATTGATATCCGACTGTCTGACCAACCACATAGCACGTAGTGCTACCAGGTCAACGGACCTAAGGTTTCCCTGCAGCCTCTTCACCCTCTTTTGGCACCTATCACCCCACCCCTCGACGGACCTCTAACTCTGGACAGATCGTTGCGGCCGGGTCTTTCAAAACACCGAGAACCGAATAACCGCCAATCATCTGGCGGGCCGCTCAAGGCTCGCGTGCCAGGGCTTGGGCATTCGGAGGTTTGATGGGGTCCATCTCGACGTCGCAAATTGCAGAAGCCTGTGCATCGGGCGGAGGGCCAGCGAAGTTGACCAAACTGACAGATCTCGACTTCCTCTCTCGACCACCATGGTCCGCAGTTCGTCTCAGTGAGACCACGAACCTCATGGTTAATATGGGATTCAGGCTACGGGGAAGGCGGGTCAGCTACTTGTTACGAGTGATTAACACAGAGTAAACGTACCATCCATATACGCTTGGTTGCGAGGCGGAAACCTTTAGCTGCGGATCGTTATTATTCAAGCCTTTAGGATACTCACAGAAATGAAAGCTGTTGAATAGTGCCCTGAGGTAACCACCGTCAGTGACCGCGAAACGCGGGAGTCGGGGGGGAGAGGGCCCATACCTCCATAAAAATCAAGGACGAAAGCACATACGCTTGCGAGGCGACCATAGCAAAGAAATATATTGTGGCCCCTGTGATTATCGTGCGAATCAACTCCGAGAGTTCGGGCGAGCTCCTGATGCGGTACATGTGCAAAACGATGACAATGAATGCGGATAATTCTAGGAGTTTCCCGCTCAGCGATCTTCGGTGTTTGCGTCGGCAATTGGAGCGAGGGGAACTGCATACCAAACACGCTGCCAATTGCATTGGGGATCACCATAAGCTGGAGGTTGATTTTGACGGCGCACAGGTTGAAGAAGTCGATTGGAATTGGAGGGAGACTTGTCATCGTCGGAGGATCCACAATAGCTGATACGAAAGGTACAGCCATCCTCGCCAGTGCTAGAGCCCCGAAGTACACCGTGAGTACCTTGTTTTTTGAAGTTATCGCATATATCCTGGGGCGAAATCACTCTCAGCAGCCAGGCGGTGTCGGTAGACGTGGCGTACCTCAACGTGACAAAGACGTCCGAAGAAAATAAGAAAAATGTGACCGAGAACACTTGAAAGTGGTATCCGGTAAGACACCTGGATGGAGGGTCAACGTCAACATAGGACTTTCATCTCTTGACCAGGCAAAGGTTGGTCGGATCTCTTACGCGGTCTGTGAAGGGAATTGATTAGAACGTTGCTGGAGGCCAAAGGTGTTTTCTCGGAACGGACCTTGGAACTCCTTGGGCTGCTAATGCTCTGAATCATCCAGAACTGATACCCCATGAGAAGGATCCGATTCTATCAGTCGCGTAGAGTAGGATTCAATCAGGTTCTCAGAGATGATGTGTCAGGGGGGAACGCACGACAATGTAAAGGTAGGAGGCTGTCGTGTGGATTGGATCAGCACTCATCGTACAGCTCGCACGAACAACGAACGAAAACGAACCCCACGTCTTGCGGCCTCTCCAAACATACCGAACCTTAGGGAAGGACGTGAGGGGCGAAGGCGAAAGGGCACAGATCTTCCTTCCTCACCTCATCACTGAATATTAGCAGATAGTCATAGAGTGTCAACGCCACTGTGCTGGCCATTAGACACTGGTCCGAGATTGAGCTCTGAACGTGATCTACTGAGTCGCTGCAGAACACACCTTCGCTGTCATGCTGGCAACGAAAGGGCCACTCGCGTCCTGAGCACGTTAAACCGGCCGGAAGAATCAACAACACGCACAGAGACTGGGCGCCGTCCACCAACATTGAAATGGGATCCATCCCGGTTCAGTTCCACTAGCCTCGGCAAAGACCTTCCACAGTAGGGGGTTCTGGTTTGAGGGATGATTGTGGGGGAGAAGTGAGAAGTAGCAGGAGGAGGATGGACCTCGGCCGGTGGTCGAGTCCTAACAACATAAGAGGCGAACGGGAATCTTTCCATCTAGACAAACGTGCAACACCCGTTCAGGTCGCCTAGCGGTTGTCTTGAAGCTCGCGTAGGTCGGATGATGGACACCTGAATGTTGTGTGGCGTTGGGGCACGACTACATCCGGCCACAAGGGACTTAAGTGCTTCCGAGAGAGCCGGCGCCCTCATACCTGGAATTTGAAACCACGCGGGTCGCCAGTCCTTCGAGTTCGACCGAGGATCACTTCTCTACTTCGTACTCAATCTCAAATCGCGATCGCTCCGGCGGACCAGGCGGCCTGGGATCATCATCGATCGATATCGATTGGCTGCTTGAAGGACCGCTACGAGTGTACGGCTACCCGGACTTCGGTTTATCGTAGAAGGCACCCGTCGTTGTTCGTGGTGTCGGATCGGTCCGCAATTGGAAGCCGACTTCAATGACTACGATACGCGGCCAGGCAACGCAGACTCAGAAGGTTCAGAAATAGAGATTACATAACCGCAGTGGGACCGCCACTAGTTGGTTCCCGACCCTGCTCGCCCAGAATGGATGGTTCCCGACACCGTTGCCATCAACCCACCACCCTCCCTCCGGAGTCCCGGTGCCACTCTTTGTTCAACAAAATGCACTGTCCCTCGATCATCCCGTTAACACCGTTGAATTGCGCTTGCGTGAGCTCTGTTTCCATGAGTTCACCTCCGCCCACTCCAATGTCGGATACCTCCATCGTGACAGAGGACAGAGGTTTCACAAGAATCGTAAAGGCAGTCATTCCTTCATTCATACCTCCCACCAATGTCGGTACACGCGTCATCTTACAATCGTTTGACACGGGTGGGTACAAGTATCGGTTGCATTTCCAGTTGGGACTCAAACCAGAAAACGCGCTTTACGCTGACAGCGGTTTACGCGTTTACGTCCTGCTATCACCGACTCTGGATCGGCCACGGCCTCCACCTCAGATGCGTTCGAAGATCCCAGAACGGGCGGTGCCGACCACATGAGCTCAGGTACGCCAATCACACTTATCCTGTTTCTGATTTTCGGAGACAAATCTATCGCTTCCAGTGTGTCACTGGACAGTTTGCCTAGAACGGTTCATATTTTCCCTCATTCGATGGTGTCTGTTCTCTCGGCATTATTATCCCCATCCTTTCCACTGGTTGTAATCCATGGAAGTCGATCTCCTTCGATTATCCCAACTTCTACGCTTATCTCCACAATTCCTTCGTGGTCTTTGCGTATCCTGCTGCGAAGAGGTAACCTGTTTCGAAGGGTGAAATCTACACTGCTGAAACATTTCAATACACTCACCATTCCCCCCCGCCACGCTCGTCTCCTTCCTAACAGTCCGACTCCGACGCAATGCTCCTCTCAGATGACCCGGACCATCCCCTTTCCGTCACCTCTGCCTTCCCTGCCGGTCGTACCTGACAATCCCGCCACCTTCCCGCTGTCAAATGTCTGGCCATAAACACCGATGACTGCACTACCGACTACCGTTATAACTCCTTCCTACTATAACCCCCGATACCGGCCGCCCCGAGGGCATATTCTCTGGCCATCTACTGGGTGATTCGGCCTGTGAGAAGAGCACAATGGTGGAGGTTGGTTACCTCTGGACAAAGTTTAAATGGCCGAAGACAGAGCCGCCTCTGTCATCCATCCCCGAACCACACCCTCTGTTTCTGGTGTGCGGTGGTTCAGATTTGGTATGAAAGCACAAATAATGGAATCTCAAGTGAGATACATGTGAACAGACCTCCGGTTTGTCTTCAAACTTGTGTACACCCTCAATAAGGTCAAATAAATCTACGTTGTTCTGAATAACGAACTTCTGTTTCTCCGGACCTAACTAGTGAACACCATGGCAGATATGCGGCTGTTAGGCTGGGCCCATTGCGGCCGCACAAATCACCTTTCGCCACCCTTTTGCATACGCTCTCTAGATTCCTCTGACCCCGGGCAGATTATTGTCGCCTGGTGTCCCAAATCACCTACTCCTGAACCACAACCGACCGTCGCGGTTCGCCCCCCGAGGCTCAGTCCTGAACTCGGTCATTCCGAAACTTAATCTGTGTTTCCGCGGGTGACGGGCGGCCGCGTATCGGGCAGGGGGTCCAGCAGATAAGAAGAGCGAACGCCGCTCTCGCCAACCATCTGGACCCCCATGCCATTTCGGCGAGATAAAGGACTTTGTGGTAAGTATGGGATTAAGGCGATAATTTACAACAGAATACCGCTCCTCCTCCTGTGGTAGATACTCGTCCGTCAGACCAGCCGCGAAACACGTTGCAGCTGGACTAACAGTGGACCTAGGGTCGCCCTGCACACCTCCCCGCTCTCTGTTAGCAGCGGACATACGCGCCCACTTGCCGGACCGCCCACGCGGCAGCGCAAACCCCTGACGCAGGACATATTGTTATTGTCAGGCCTTCCGAAAGACTAAGCACCCAGTATTGGCCGACCGTCCTGGCTGGCCACTCAAGGTTCGCGGGCCCGTACTTGGTCATTCGGAGGCTTGATGTCGATAGGGTCCATCTCGATGTTCTCGCCAATGGCGGACACCTCTGTACCGGGCAAAGGGCCAGCAAATTTCACCGAACTGGGATTAGTCGAGTTCCCTTCTCGCCAGCTATCCTGATCCGCAGACCGTCTCAACGAGATCGCGAACCTCATGGCCAATACGGGATTGAGACTGCAGAAAAGGTGGGTTGAGCTACTCGTAACAAGAGATCGATACAAACAAATCGTACCTTCCATACGTGCTTCATTGGGTGAGACGGGAACAATCAGCTTGTGGGTCGCTGGGATCGAGCTTTTGGCATACTCACAGAAAAGAAAGTTGTTGAATGGTTCCCTAAAGCACCTGCCATCAATGATCGCGAAATATGGTAGCTGAGAGGGATAGATATACCTCCATGAAAACCAAGGACAACAGCACATACGTCTGCATGGCTATCATAACGAGGAAATATATCGTGGCTTCTGCAACGATCGTACGAATCAACGCTGAGAACTTGAGCGAACTCCTGATGCGGTACGTGTACCAAACGATGGCGAGGAATGCGGATAATTCTAGAAGTTCAACGCTCAACAATCCTTGGCATTTCACGCCGACAATCGGAACGAGCGCAACCACGTACCAAACACGGTGCCGATTGAATTTGGAATCAACATGAGCTGGAGGTCGATATTAACCTCGCACAAGTTGAAGGGGTCGATTGGGATAGGGGGGAGGGCCGTGATCTTCGGAGGCTTGACAAAGGCTGTCACGAAAGGCATAGCCATTCTCGTCAACATCAGGGCCACAAGGTACGCCGTGAGTATTTTGTTTTTGAAGGTCATCGCGTACACCCTGGGACGAAATCGGTTCAACCAGTCGAGCGATATCGGTAGACACGACGTACTTCAACATGACGAAGAAGTCCGAAGTAAATAAGAAAAACGTGACTGAGAACAGCTGGATGTAGTATCCGGCAATGCACCTGGGTAGGGGGACGGTGTCAACACACAACCTCTATCCTCCCGGCAAGCACCAGTCGGATCTCTTACATAGTCTGTGGGAATGTTCAGTAAGTAACGGTTTACTGGAAGCTGGAGGAGTCTTCATGTTGAGCTAACCTTGGAATTCCTCGGGCTGCCGATAAGGTGAATTGACCAGGCCTGATACCCGATGAGAAGGATCCGGTTCTGTCGATCGCGCAGGGAGGTTTCGTCAGGGATCCTCCGGAACAACAGGCTTGGGGGGACGTACAATGATGTAAAGGAAGGAGGCTGTCGTGCGGCCTATCAGCACTCCTTGTACGGTTCGCACAAATAATGAACGAAACAAACCACACGCCTTGCGGCCTTTCCAAACATACCGAACCTTAGCGACGAACGTAAGAAGGCAAAGGCGAATGGGTATGTATTTTGCCCCTCACCTCATCGTTGAGTGTGAGCAAATAGTCGTAAAGTGTCAACGTGATTGTGCTGGCCACAAGACACTGACCAAAGATTCAGTTTCCAATGCGGTAGGCAGAATCACTGTAGGTCACACTTTCGCTATCATACTGACAACAAAGGGACCGCTCGCGTCTTGAGCACGTCAGAATATCCAGATGAAACCTTCAACACACACAGATGTTGGGCGCCGTCCACCAACGATGAAATGGAATCCATCCTGGTTCAGTTCCGCTGGCCTTGACCAGGACCTTCCACGGTGCGAGGCTCCTGTTTGTGGGAAAGGGATGGGGAAAGAAGCGAGAAGGAGAAGAAGAAGAAGCAGCGTGGATTTTCGCTGGTGCTCCAGTCTTAAAAAGTAGCAAAGTGGGAATCTCGCCATCTGGGCAAATGTGTTACACCCGTCCAGATCGCCAAGCGGTTGCCTCCAAACCATGAAGTTTACGAAGGCTTAGCGATGCATGTTCAAGCGTCAGTGCTCAGTCTCGGCACAAGAACGAATCCGGCTTCACGGGTTCCCTCAACCGTCGCGTGAAGGCACCGTGAGAAACTGATATACTTAGGCTATGCGGGGCTACGCGGTGGCTGCCCCAACAGCAATCACATGGAGGCGTTCGGCCTGGACCACCGGACGGCTCCCTGGAAATCCTTCTGAGACCCCTCATGCGTAAATCTCGTGGGTTACCGATCCTTTGACCATCGAGGATCACTTCTCCACTACTTGGTACACAATCTACAATCGGACCAGGCGGTTCGGATCAATCAATTCGTCTGTGTTTCGTAACCTCTCGCTAGATCTCGCTGACGAGTGTGCGGCTGCGACTTTGGTTTATTCTTAGGACTGCCCTGCCCTGATTCGTGGCGTCAGGGGTTAAAATTCCTTTGGAACCGACTTTGATGCCCACAACACGCGGCCAAGCAATGGGCTCTCGAAGGGGCGGAGGCCGAGTTGAAATACTGGGCGCCACCCCCCACCAGTTAATCCTTGTCCTTGCCCACCGTCCTTTCTCAGTAAGATCTCGTTCGTGGGAACAGGAAGTCCAGGCTCCGATCCCCGCCACTAGTTTGCCAGTCGGCGAGTACTGAGGACGAAGATTACACACACATTATAAGGGGCCATTTCAAGGGCGATGACCCCTCCATCCAGACCCGTATCGGTAAGTGCGCCTCCCTGCAACCGATGGTTAAGTGCAACCATCCTCCGGGCGTTTATTCTAGAACGCACTCAATGAATACTCCGGAACAAGCGGTACTCACTACGTGATCCCAGGCGCTCAGGCCAATCGCCCCCACCCTATGTCTGATTCTCGGAGGCAACCTTATTGTTTCCAAAGCGTAACTGTGGACAAATCGTTTGCAATGGTCCGTACTCTCCTCGGCTTTCCCACTAGTCGCAACCCTGCCGCCGATTTTCGGCGAGGCCAGCGTTGTGTAGAAGGCAGTGCCGAGGTCACCTACTCCCAAATGGCGGAACCTGCGTTGTTGGAGCTTTGATACAGTCATCTTTCCCCGCCTCACTCGACTCCCTCCCAAGAAGCAGATCCCTCACGTCACGCTCCTCTCTGTTGACCCAGGGCATCCCCTTTTCATCACCCTCGCCCTCTACTAAATGTCTAGACATGATAACTGCACCACCATACTGTTGCCACGAAGCACGCTGCGTCGGAAGCATCGGGGGTGGAGCTTTTCAAGTCCGCCTTAATGTGGTCCCCCTCATCCCCTTCACCAAGTCCTTGAGCTCTCTCGACGAAAGATGTGGCTAAGTAGTTCTGTCTGGGGAGTACGAGCGAACTTTCGGTAGTGCGGACGCGCCATGGACGGTTCAGTTCGACCACGCGAGCACAAAGAAACTTGTTGCTCACCCACCAGGAAGTCCCTTTTGGGACTGCTATCTCCTCGTAGCAGTATGTGGTACTGCGCAATGTTTTTACATCAACTGTTGATACCTCTGGACGAGGTAGTGGGAGGTGATTTAGGACGGAGTTGCCTCCACCCCTCATCCCCAGCGCGACCCCTCTTTTTCAGGCGTGCAGGTGACATCACTTTTATATCTGCCCACGCACAAAAATGGAAGCCCGAGTGATATACATACAAAGAGACAATTGACCGAGATATGGATGCCTCGCTGTAAATCGCGGAGTTCGAAAGATGTCGACGCGTGGAACTCGAAGTCAAGCCTCTCGGCGCCACGTGTAGCAACCGGACTTGGCGTACAGCACGATTCCACCAATTGGATAATGTTTCTGGTTCGCTCAAGGAGGTCTGTCTATTCTATTTTTTCGCACGCCCTCGGATTCCCCAGCCAAGTGGGTTCTGTATTGACTTAAATAAAGAACTACTATTTCACTCGCCTTAAATTGCAAGCAACGTGGTAGGTATGCGGCTGTTACACTAAAACCATTACAGCCGGATGAATTACGACAGTGTTTCCCCACACGACCGAAATCTTCAGCCATCCGTCGACATCCACCCCCACACTCCTCAGACGTCGGACCAATTGTCGCTGGTGGGCTTTCCCAAAGGCTGACCACTGGTTAACGGCCGACCGTTTAGGTGGACCGTCCAAGGCCCACGGGTCCGAACCTTGGCATTCGGAGGCTCGACAAGGCCCATCTCGATGTTCCCGTAAGTGGCAGATACCCGCGTATTGGATAGGGGGACAGCAAACGTGACTAAGCTTAGACGCGCCGACTGCCGGTTTCTTTGACCATCCTGATTCGCAGATCGTTTCAGCGAGACCACGAACTTCATGGTCAATATAGGATTGAGACTACAGATAAGGCGGGCTTAGTTACCCGTAACAATACATCAACACGAAGAAACGTACCTTCCATACGCGCTTCATGATGCGAGGTGGTGGTGGTTAGCTACGGACTGCTATCGTCCAATACTTCAGCGTACTTACAGAAACGAAAGCTGCTGAACGGTGCCCTGGAGTATCCGCCATCAACCATCACGAAATGCAGTAGCTGAGAGGGAAAGAGTATACCTCCATGAAAATCAAGGACAACAGCACATACGTTTGCATGGCGACCATGACGAGGAAATATATCGTGGCCTCTGTGATGATCGTGTGAACCAACGCTGAGAACTTGGGCGAGCTCCTGAGGTGGGACGTGTACCAAACGATGACGACGAATGCGGATAATTCTAAACGTCCCCCACTAAGCACTTAGCATACCATATTAATGATCAGAATGAACACAACTACGTACCGAACACTGTGCCGATCGAATTTGGAATCAACATGAACCGGAGGTCGATGTTGACTGGGCATACGCCGACGCTCCCAATTGGGATGGGGGGGAGGATTATTATCGCCGGAGGGTTGAGAATAGATGTTGCGAGAGACATGGCCATTCTCGCCAACATCAGAGCCCCAAAGTACAGCGCGAGTAGCTTGTTTTTGAAAGATACCACATACACCCTGGACGAATTCCGTCAACTGGTAAAGGCGATATTGGTAAATATGACGTACCTCAACGTTACAAGGAGGTCCGAAGAAAGCATGAAAAACATGATTAAGATCGCCTGAATGTAGTATCCAGCGAGGCACCTGGGTAGAGGGACGGCGTCAGCGCATAACGCCAGGCGAACATCGGTCGAACTTCTCACACAATCTATACAAAAGAAATCGGTTAAGACGGTTCGCTGGAGGTTAACGGTGTCTTTCGAACAAACCTTGGAATCCCTCGGGCCGCTGGTATAAAAAATAATCCAGAGCTGGTACCCGACGAGGAGGATCCGATTCTACCGATCACGCAGAGAGTTCCGTCAGAGATTCTCAGAAACGACAGATCCTGGGGGACGCACAAGGATGTAAAGGTAGGAAACTGCCGTACGGTTTGCACATCAGCTCTACCTGCACGGGCGCACGAATAATGGGGGGGACACACACTCCACGTTTTGCGGTTTCTCCAAATATATCGAAGCTTTGGGAAGGGCGTGTGAGAAGGTGGAGGCGATATGGGCTTGAACTCTGCGGCCTCACCTCATCGTCAAATGTGAGCGAAAAGTCGTAGAGTGTTAAAGTGACTATGCTGATCATCAGATACTGGTCTAAGATTTAGTTCCCGGCTCGGTCCATAGAATCGTCGCAAAACGCACCTTCGCCAGCGTACTGATCACAACAAGGACTGGCTTGAGCATGTCAGAACAACCGGAAGAAAATGCCAATACGCACAGATCTTGGGTAGCGTGTACCAACGATTCAATGGAATCCATCCTGGTCCAGTTCTTCTAGTCTTTGTCAGGGTTTGGGGAGTGGGTGAGAAGTGAGGAAGTGAGAAACGAGAAGCAGAAGTGGCTGAAGAAGGGCCTGGACGATCCCAATTGGCGTCCAAGTCCTAAAAACAGTAGACGCCAGTAACCTCGTTATCCGGACGAACGTGCAACATCACGCTGAGGCCGTGAAGCTGGTGAAAACCTGATGGCGCTGAAGCTAGTGGAGGCTTGGTGATGCGCGTCCTGGTGCCAGTCTCCGCCACAAGAACAGATCCAGGTACCCTAAAGGGTCGCGTGAGCGTCTTGTGGGAAATTGATACACTCATAGGGGGATTGACGCGTGTTGGTCCATCACTCCCCTCGTCCAACAATGGAAACAGCTTGGGTAGTAACGTTAAGCCTTGATCTCCAATCGCTGTTTAGTGACATTCAGACGGCACAAGGATGAATTGATCCGTACGAACCGTAGGCTCGCGTTTTATAACCGTTCGCCGGTGAGAGTACGGTTGCGGCTCCGGTTTATACTTAGGACATCCTCTCCCGCAGCGTCGGGTCGGGCAGCAGTTAGGTCTCAATGACTACAACGCAAGGTCGAGCGCGGTCGCACTCCGAAAATAAGATCAAGCTCCTGAGGGATCGTGAGTGAACGGTGTTCTGTCCAGCATTCTTGTATAGCCACCTCGTGAATCCACCACCCCGCAGATCTACACGGTATCGCCGACGACTGAAGGGAATCCGGCCAGTCCAAGCAGAGCTGTTCCAGTCCAAGCACCCCTAGCCCCACGGAATTGATTCGCCGTCACTTTGTCGTCAGCCATCGTCCCTCCCCCGCGCTCGAGTCGCGCAACGCCGATAAACCCCCGTCTGCTTGCCGCCGAATCCTCCACCTTCTTTGATATTTGATCCCGTTCCTTTGTATATGCATCTGTTTGGGGGACGGCCTTTGCCTCCGCGGATGACGTCCTGATGACAATTCAATCAGGT
>Ga0307511_10005109_pt1 | contig 13378 bp, 9 predicted proteins | sample 13_EM_MG_FD_200266 | JGI IMG/M metagenome (GOLD analysis project Ga0307511, IMG submission 200266) | Populus trichocarpa ectomycorrhiza microbial communities from riparian zone in the Pacific Northwest, United States - 13_EM | ecosystem: Host-associated > Plants > Roots > Unclassified | place...
TCAAACCTTGTGGTTTCTAAAAAGATTATTTTAGACCACCCCATGTTTTATTTTAATTTACAAATTAATTCTTCTTTTAAATTTTCTGGTCCTTGTACTTTATAAAAATTACAATTTCACCCTCCAATGAGAACCCTTTCTACGATTACATCCTTGCATGATTACTCATTAAGTATTTCATTACATAGCTTATATATGCATAATACTTGTAGTGTAATGAATCATTACAATTACAATCCTTCGTTGCGCATTATAATCTTAAAAATTACATAACCAAATATAAAAATATAATATATCAGAACATGCATTCACATTCGCATCCGTTCAATATAAACATTGAATCAGATTGATTAGGGGTAATTAAGTAACCATTGAAACATCACATCACAATTCAATAGAGCATTCTGAATACATACAATATGCACAATCTATATGCAATGCTACTTGCTGTTTTAGGATCACTCTACCTGTCCTCTACAGCTGCTTGCGTCAAGGCACAATGAGATTTGGCCTTAATGATATTTGGAGAGGGAACAGGCCACGCGCAACTCCACGTCTCTCACTTCCAAGCCTAAATCAGGAGGTGCACACCTACACATTCATCTTTTTTCATCAGCACAAGTTGGGCAATGGTGCACAAAACATGCACTAATGCAGGCAAACCCTAGCGCATACACACCGAGATGATGAAGTCACAAGATCTCACTAACCTTGAATCTTGAGCATGGATCATCAATGCTCCTTAAAAAGGCACTGAATAGATCCTCAACTAATCATCCCAGGCACTGTCAGCTGCACCCTCACTTGTGATGACTGAAGGGGCTATCATGAACCTATACTTATCCTCAATGTTTATACATGTGGATCCCATCACCTTGGACAGAGCATTCCTAGCTTCCTTTTGTGAAGCAGCTGCTTCTCTTTCCTTCCTTCTTGCAGCCTAAAGGTCAAACAGTACTAAGTTCAGTAAAAATATAAGAAATATTAAAGATTTCAAAGTGAAGAGTCCTTCAAGCTAGAATTACTGCTTCATAGCAATCTCACTGCACTGCCAGGTTCGCACAGAGAAAGGTGTGGAGCAGAAAATGTGGGGTGAAAAAAGTACAACTAATCCACATATATTATGTTAAAAGAAATTATTAATGCATACTAGAAAGAAAATTAATACCTTGCCAGTTGCAAAAGCAACTGTGTTCCCCGATTCGACATCTGCTATTGCTTTCTTTATTTGTGCCACAAGGAACTACAGTAAGGCACAGCAGTCAAGAATTGAAGAGCTGGCAAATACACGAATAGAAGGGAGCATTAGCAATAAGTAGACAGATAAGGTGAAGGCGGTACCAGATCTCGATCAGTGTAAAATGAAGTAGCTTGGCCAGTTGACCCTGCACGGCCTGTCCTTCCAATACGATGCACATAATCTTCCATTGTCTATAATTGAGGCAGCCATAACTGAAGATTCAGGTTTGCTACTTCAGAAGGAAATTAATAGCAACTGAAAATGGCCAGGCTAATTTGATGCTAAGAACATGCAGCACAAAGACTTCATGACCATAAGCTGGGATAGAGGCCATGATGTACCTCAAGGCATGGTTCTGGTTAGCCTCAACACAAGCTGAGATTTACATTGCAGGATGATTCTATAATCAAGATCACTACCGATGATATTGTGAACTGCTAGAATTGCTGGCAATCCACAAACCAAGTAGAATGTCCATTTTTTTTGCAACAGAATAATGAATGAAATACTTCCAAGCTGTCATTGCAGTCATCTAACATTATATGACCAAAAAAATTTCCACTGAAAATACCTTTGGGAGATCCAGATTAATCACATGAGCAACTCCAGTTACATCCAATCCACGAGATGCAACATCAGTGGCAACCTGCACATGGAGATCACTATAAGCAACATAGACAATGTCAAATTTGTAAAAGATGAAATTAAAGGAAGAAAACAGAAGATGGAAGTAAACAAGTATAACATAAATCTACCGTACACAAGGAAAGAACTTTTTCTTTCTTCTTCTAGGGAAAAATGGTAAATTATATTTAAAGGTACCAGAGGGTGGTAAATCGCAGAGAGTAAACTATGATAAATATGCATGCATGTGCCACAGTGTAAGCACAACAAATAGAGGGGGATGGGGAGAGAGGGAGAGAGAGTGACAAAAGGAAGAGGGAATATGAATCAGAGCATTAAATTCACTTCATTGGATAACTACAAGAAAGAACATAAGACAACTTGAATAAATCACATTTTAGGAACGTCTCAAACTGTGTTATCTAAAACAAGTAATAATATTGATCATGAACATTAAGCACTCAAGATGCTTAAGTGATATAAATCAGAATACCAAAATATTTGTAGATCCACTCCTAAAATCATGCAAAGCAGCTTCTCTTTCACTCTGACTGCGGCCTCCATGAAGAGCAACTGCCTGTAAACCTTGTGCTACCAAAGCTTCAGCAACTTCATTGCACCTTGTCTACATTCAAACCATATTCAAGTATTACAACTTTACATAAGAAATTTACAAGAATGAAGCATAAATAAGAACCGAAATAACATGGCTTAAAGTACATGAAAACATATAGTATGAGGCATACCTTCCTCTCCACAAACACAATAGTCAATGGAAAGGATTGGTTGGATTTCTCAGCCTGAGATGCGTCCTCCACAAGCAGAGCTAGAAGGCAATCAATCTACACCACATTAAATGCTTTTACAACACTATACCAATTTGATCAATCAAAGGACCACACAAACTTGAAACAAGAGATGTTAACTTAAAAAAAAAGTTATTAAGAATATAATCATCCAAGTTATATATTTGATAGTAAAATTATATGATCACATGGCATGGATATGCTCCAAAATTTCCTTAGTTACAAGTCTGTGAGCAACAGTATCTTTCATCTTTATGATCAAATTTAACACTGTTCTCTCTGTTTTGACTAATAATTTGCTTCAGTTAAACCATTGTGGCAATCAGAAAACCAAAGGTTCCTCTATATACTTGGTCCACGTAAAACAATAAATACAAAGCCAATCTTCAACTCTGTAGGTGAAACAAAATATTTTGTACTGATGTGCCAAGAGAAGCATACCTTCTCACTTGCAGAAACCTTTGTCAGAATTTGAGACACATTTGCAGTAGGGCTACTCACTTTTCCTACCTTGACTTGAACAGGGCTAATTAAGTACTCCTGAAATTGAATGAAACAATGTAATCTTTACATGAACTTCTTTGTGGCAGGATAAATTAACTGAAATAATCTTACATACTCAACCTTATACTGACAAGTAGGAAAATATGTCAAGATTTGCAACTCAATAATAGTAGTTAGGGGTGTTCAAAAAAACCGATAAACCGAGTAAACCGAGAAAACCGATAAAAAATTAACCGAAAAAACCGAACCGAGAAAAAAAACCGATTAGAATATTTAGAAAAAATTCCGGTTCGGTTCGGTTTTCGGTTTTGTAATGCAGAAACCGGTTAACCCGAACCGAACCGAACCGGTTAAAAAAAAAGGTCCCTAACCACCACTGGTATAAATAGAAACTTTCCCCCTCTTGCCTAACCCTAACAAACTAACAGAGCACCCGCCGTCCCACCCCCTCTCCCTCTCCCTCTCCCTCTCCGCTAACCCTAACCAGAGCACCCGCCCCAGTACTAAAGGCTCTCCCTCTCGCCTCTCCAAAATATTTTAGCCTATCGGACAAGTTCTTGAGAGAAATTAGACAAGTTCTTTCGTTCAGTACGAGTACATAACAGAAGCATCAATGGGTAGGCATCAATTTCCTCTCCTCTCCTTTTGTTTTTGGGTGATGGGTTTTTGTGGATGAGGTGATTAGTCGTGTTTTATTTCAGTTTTCAAGGATTTTTTATGTGGGGTCTGTGTGTTTCTTATTTACCTTGTCATTGGTCATGGTTCTTCTTCAAGAAACCAACTTCTGGTTTTATTGGCTGGTTTTGTTCTCGTAGTTTTTTTGCCTTTTCCTCTTCAAAATTTTTAATTTCTACAGAGGTCAACATGAGCTTTTCAAATGACATGGATGATGAATATGAGAAACTCTTTAGGAGATTGAATCCACCTAGGTATGTATTATGCAGATTCGTCATCTTCTTTTTTTAATTTTCTAAGTGAAAGTGACCTTAAATTTTTCCTATCATGGTGTTAGTTAAAATAACTTTGGTGTGTACACATTCTAATTTTCTTGATTATCCCGATGTGCTCTGTATATAATTCCTTTTGGTGTCTTGCAAGTTTTGTTATTGATGCAGAACCTTACTGTTAACTTGTCTAGCCCTGATTTTGAGCCATATGTAAGTGTTAATGTTTTGTAAGTATGTTCATAGCAGCTCTTACCAGCATGCATGTATATTGCCACTTATTTTGGCTTATTGAATTGCAACCATAACCTGAGTATTATGGCAAAGCTGAGGTTTCATTCAATGCTAAAGTTTCAACATGTTAGATTTTGAAGTGAAAACAGATTTACATCCATTTTGTTCAGTTCTTTTTCTCCCTTTTTTTTTATGTCAGGGTTGTGATTGATAATGAAGCTTGCAAGAATGCTACTGTCATAAGGGTAAGAGTTTTGGTGTCCTTTTTTGGTGGGTGTGTGCTCTTCAGTCTTGACCATCGTTCTCGTTGTTTTTTGGGTACTAAATATTTCATTGTGTTACAGGTTGATAGTGCTAACAAACATGGAATACTTCTTGAAGTTGTACAAGTCCTTACTGATCTGAACCTTATCATAACCAAAGCTTACATATCTTCTGATGGTGGTTGGTTTATGGATGGTGATACTTCTTTTCCTTTTTTCGACACTTCTTTTCCTTTTTTCTTTCTTTTCCAATTTAACTCTTCTATTGAAGTATGAAGAGTTGATTATTTAGAGTTTTTTTTCCCACCAGTTTTTAATGTTACGGATCCTGATGGAAATAAGGTTACTGATGAAGCAATTCTAGATTATATTACAAAGGTGAGTTGTGAGTTTTTGATTGATATTATCCTTTTACCTTTCTTCTTCTTCTTCTTTATTTCGTTGAGGTGCAAACAGATCTGATTATTTGGTTTTATCTCCAGTCTCTAGGGCCAGAATCCTGCTTTACATCTTCTATGAGATCTGTTGGGGTTAAACAATCCATGGACCACACTGCAATTGAGTTAACAGGAAGTGACAGACCAGGGCTGCTATCTGAAGTGAGTGCTGTGCTCACCCACCTAAAATGCAACGTAGTGAATGCAGAGGTCTGGACACACAATATGCGGGCCGCAGCCGTGATGCAAGTAACTGATGAGGAAACTGGGTCGGCAATTATTGATCCAGAGAAGCTATCTAGGATCAAGGAACTTCTTTGTAATGTACTGAAGGGCAGTAACAAATCTAGGGGAGCTAAAACTGTTGTCTCTCATGGGGTCACCCATACCGAGAGAAGGCTTCACCAAATGATGTTCGCTGATAGGGATTATGAACGAGCTAACAATGATGAATTAGATGAGAAGCAAAGGCCTAATGTGAGCGTGGTTAATTGGTGCGAGAAGGACTACTCAGTTGTAACTATAACAAGTAAAGATAGGCCAAAGCTTCTCTTTGATACAGTCTGTACATTGACAGACATGGAGTATGTGGTTTTTCATGCTAATATTGATGCTGAGGGCCCAGAAGCTCATCAGGTATAAATCATTTGTGTTTTAATCTTTTCTATTCCCCCCAAAAATGTGTTTAGGGATGACCGCATTTGCGATTGATTTTTTGGCTCATGGATTTATGGATTCTTTTGTAGGAATATTATATCAAGCATATTGATGGGTCCCCTGTAAAATCAGAGGCTGAGAGACAAAGGATTATACAATGTCTTGAAGCAGCTATTGAAAGAAGAGTATCCGAGGTGAGTGAACTATGGTACATTCAAATCTGAGACCGTTCTTAAGGTTTACTCATAAAACTCCTTGTTTTTACCAAAATCATGCTTCCAGCCACTATGGATTCAAGTTGTTCTGTGTTCCTTTCCTTGCTATCTAAATGTAGATCTATCATATAATTGTATTGATTACGTTGTTACTTGGGCAATGGTGAGTTGGGGTGAAGGTTATATACCGAAGAGGTGATTTTATTGCTATGATAATGACTCTGAATTGGCATGTTAAGCTATGACTGGTGTCACTCACCAGTCAAAACACCCTTGCTATTTTTTATTCCATGCCATTGTCATATTATGTTTAGTTTCTTCTTGTTTGGTGGTAGATGATGATGCATTGATTCTGTTAGGAATTCACTCGCATGCTTGTGCAGAATGCTCCATTCAAAGGACAGCTTGCTATTGGTTTTCTTGGTGTACTAATATACAACTTGTTGGGAACAACTGATAGCATGATAGCAAAGGCTTATTAGATATCTTTTGTTTTTTAGCTGTTCTTGAAGAGGGTGTTTCCCTATTTTAGATGATTGATTTATTTCTTCCTAATTCAGGGCTTGAAGCTAGAGTTATGCACTACGGACAGAGTGGGGCTGCTATCCGATGTTACTCGTATCTTTCGAGAAAATAGCCTTACTGTCACCAGAGCAGAAGTAACAACCAGAGCAGGCAAAGCAGTTAATACATTTTATGTTAGTGATGCATCAGGGTATCCTGTTGATGCTAAGACCATAGATTCCATCCGGCAAGCAATTGGCCAGACCATACTGAAGGTGAAAAGCAGTCCTGAAGAGCTAAAACCGGTGTCTCAGGAATCACCCACTAGGTTTCTCTTCGGAGGTCTCTTCAAATCCAGATCTTTTGTCAACTTTGGATTGGTTAGATCCTATTCTTGAATAAACTCTTAGCTCGCTCCCCCTGTACATAAAAGCCCTTCAGCCAGAAACACTCACTATAGAAAGATCTCCAGTCCTTTTAGCATACTGTGTGACTTAAGTTTAGGAACAAAGTCATTTGTCGTAGGAGGTAGAGACTAGAGAGAGCCAAGAGAGCAGTTGAAATGCTTGTAAATACGCCTATTACCCCCTTCACTGAGCTTCATTTGTAACTGTAGATCCATTCAGATGTTGGAGCTAGGAAAACAAAGAATTGCCGCGGAAATCTCAGTTCTAACCTGTGTACATAATTTTCAATTTAGTATTTGTTTCCACTTGACTATGTTGTAGCCTTTTCTCGTGTTTTCCTTGGCTTATTTAATAACAATGTTCTTATGTTGTAGCCTTTTCTCGTGTTTTCCTTGGCTTCTTTAATAACAATGTTCTGCTGAAGTATGGATTGTTTAGTATTATTTGCGAGAATAGGGATTCTGTTTGACTCTAATTTTGGATTGGTGTCCAATCTGTAGCATAATAAAAGGGTCAAAATTCAATCTCTGTTTGGAAAAGGATCATGTGGTTGAGAAGGGATTAGTTCATTGATACTTGCAGCTCTTCATTGGTTGATGATGGTGTCTCAAACTTGACCAAGCACCCCCTCCATTATGGTAATTAGACACCGCTGTTTGGTGGCGGCTAATGTATTGATAATGGTGTCTTCAATCCCCACCAAGAATTTGGATTACAAATCTTTAAGGTCGCTGTCCGATACAGACAGAAGCAATTAGATAAGATCTTAAGTTTGGTATGTGAAAGCTCAATGCTCTATCTGAATATTATCGTAGTTTTAAAGAGTTGTTGAAATAAGAATGTTTTTTTTAATTTTTTTTGTTTACAAATATTTTAAAATAATTTTTTAGTTTTTTTTTAATATCAATGTATCAAAGTCATAAATAAAATACTAAAAAATATTAATATAAGTGTTTTTCAAAGTTAAAAATATTTTAAAAAAACATCTAAAAACAAAAATAAAAATTGTGATAAATACCTCTAAATAAATAGATAATGTAGTCGTTCACACGTTGAATAATTCATTTTCCGAACACCACCTAGGGATTCAATTTTGATGTACTGACGACCATGACTTCGGTTATGGTTCAAACCATGGTTCTATGATTTTGATGAGTCTGCATCTTTGCATTGAATATCTTTGCCGCATAAATATCTAGTTTGTTTATGTGTCTTTTAAATATTAAAAAAATATTTTTCAGTTATTTTATATCATTTTATAGTGTTAATGTCAAAAATAAATTTTAAAAATAAATTTTAAAAATATTATTTTAATATATTTTTAAACAAAAAATACTTGAAAAAACAATTCATTCTTATCAGACTTTAGTTGAAAAGTATTTTCTGTCTATTGGAATTTGTATCCTTCCTTAGACCAACTTTAGTGAATCTATTTATATACATATATTATTTGCTCTGGTCTCATTGGAACAACAAATAAACTACCCAGGAATTCAGGGGCACGCAACATTACAACTGTGTGGAGCTGTGTTTTTATTGGTTTTAGCTCTACAATCAAAGAGTCTCCCTGGACCAATTATTATGATGGACCAAGATTAAATTAATCTCTCGAGTTTGGTTAAAAGCGACCTCTATATTTAAAATTTTAATTTTACCTGATTTGATTTGAAGGTAGAATTCGAATAACTAAAAATATTCAGAAAAGAGCATGCTCTCGTATTCATCAATGCAAGTTGGAGCGGTCCATTTCTGAATCTTTCTAGTCAAATCCAAAGTGATATGAACCCCCTTTTTCACGATTATTCTGCCCAATACAGCGTGTGAAAGCTTCAAGCCAGCAAAGATATGTGAAAAGGATGCAGACCCTGTTCGGTGCGGTGTAGCAATTTCTTTTTTAATGTTTTTTATTTATAAATATATTAAAATATTATTTTTAATATTAATCCATTAAAATAATATAAAAACACACAACAAAATTGATTTGAATTAGTTTTTTTTTTTTACATTGAAAAAAATTATTTATTTTATTTTAATTTACTGATATCTACAGTAATCTGTAACACTCACATGAACATGGGAAAACGCGTTTCCATTATGTAATAGATGGCCCCATTCTGTCTATTGACTAGCATTATTGCTTGGGGTGTCGTCGAGGTTTTCCCGGGCGTGGCCACGTGGCTTCTCTTGCCGTTCTTAGATGATATAACGTCAGCATCGCCTCAGCATCGCCACTTTTTCTTCTTCTTCTTTTTTTTTACTGTGGCTCGTCGATGATTGGAACATTGAATAATTAAGGTGTGGCTGACTTTTACTTGATATTAAATTTCTGCTTGAAAATTTTAAATTATTTTTTATTTCAAAATAAATTAAAATAATATATTTTTACACCAACCTATCAAAATAATAAAAAAATATTAATAAAATTATTATTATTTTTTTCAAAAGTACCATTAGACTGCAATGCTAAACAGAGTCTAACAAGTATTTGGAATTGCGTTTAGACCTGTTTTTGAAATTTTTGAAATTGTTTTAACTTCAAATTATTTTTTATATATTTTTAATTATTTTAACATATTAATATAAAAAATAAAAAATTTTAAAAAATAAAAAATATTATTTTAATACATTTTCAAATAAAAAATAATATATACTGAAATTTCAAACAAATTAGAAAGTTCTCAGAAGATACCATCACAGTTATAATTATAAAATAAACAAATTCAAGAACTACTGTTCTTGGCTAGCAGTCACAGATATTTTCAAACACCTGGAGAAGTTATGATAGATATATAACTCCCATTGTAGAGGGGGAGAGCACCTATAGCATTTCGAGGTTAAATTTATCCTCAAAGTCGGGTTAAAAATAAATAATCCATGCTGAAAATAAAGATTTATTAGAATTTTAGCTTCTGCATGTATGAGATTTGAAACTTAATGATCATAAACATATCCCTGAAATATTGAATCCAGTTTTTTACACGGGATGTCTGCGTCGCTTTGCATCAGTGCCTGGGATACCGTGCGAAAACACAAGGAAATTCTGGGATGGAACACATGAAACGAACCCTCCCTAGTTCCTATGATCGTGATGGAAACCTAAAATTTAAGCCTTGAATTTTCTTTCTATAATAAATGAAACATTTTGATTTCAAAGCATGTTAACGTCACCGAAAACATATAGAAAGCACATGCCTCAATCAATGGCAACCACCCACCTACCTTTTTTGTTTTTTTTTTTCTTATATAGTTTTTGAGACTTGAATCCTCTTTACAAGTAGTCTCTTCGTCAACTCCATGTGATTTGTCGAGCTCCAATACTTGACTAACAAGCTCCACAGTTTGACTACCGCCTATATCTACACACTGCCACGCCAATTTGATGGGGTAACAATTTGAGATTTCACTGTGTGAATCCCCAGAAGACAAGAACCCGCCACCCCCCACAAAAAAATAGAAAAAAATAGCAAGACGTGCAAAGAACTTAATACTGATAAAACCTGTTACTTGCTGTTTTTTTTTCCTGCCTGGACTAGTCAACAGTCAACGCTCTGAGACATACGTGGGAGCTATAATTAAAGTGCCAGCTATACAAGTAAGATAATGAAGGATCTACGTGACACTGGGGCTAGTTATTCAAATTTCAAGATGATCAACTTAGCTAGCTAGCTAGACTGGCATGGCAAAATCATGACAATGAATCTTTTAATTAGTGCACAAGCTCTGATTGAATGGTTATCCCGTTCATTATTTTATAACTGCTGACCATGATTCAGTTGACAGGGAAAAAAAAACAAAAAACTGTCTAGATACTTGTCTGAAACTGAACGGTAAAATGCAAAAAAAAGGAAAATAAAATGCATAGGAAACCAATAGTGTCATGTGCTTCCAGGTTCTTGTCACTGAAAATCTTGAGCTTTTAAATGCGTGCAAGGATTCCTCCCACACATGAAAGATAATAAAGAAAAATGCAAAGATTCTTACATCAACAGAGACAGAGGCGACCTCTTCTCCTCACATGAAAGGTTTGCTGAGAGCTAATCACAATAAATATTCTATTGTCGAGTGATTTTATATGGTAATTCGAGGGCATCATCATGCACGCAAGACGTGGCAGTTTGCCAATCTCTAGCCAATCATCACTTGATTCACTTCCCTGTATTCTTCCCTTTTTTTCCCTTCCAAGAGAGTATTTTCAAACTAATTTACGTGCCAATCAAAATTAAACCTCCTCTTCAGATACATTCCTGCATGGGTTTAATGCATTTTTTTAAAAATAAATCCCTTTGAATAATCATTTTAAGATTCAAATCTAAAAAAACCAAGAGATCATTCAATCTACGATCCCCTTTAGGTATGGGCTCCCTGTATGTCTGATTAGCTAGCTGACAAGTCCCCATCATCAGCTAGCTATTGGCAGGACACATGGTATATGATTAATTCTCTTGTTCCGATCAGTTGCTTAAATAATTAAATGAAATCAGTCAAATGTACACCGAATTATAAAACTTCAAGAAGGAGAGAAGTGTGATCGGAGAGATAAAAAGTGCGGTAGCTAAATATAGAAAATGGAGGATCACGGTGAGGAGTTTCCTGGATTCCAAACCCGTGTTCACAAAGAAGAGCTGGAATACAGGAGGCCATTAAGCAGGCTACAAAGGAGAGCTCCTTGTCAACTGCAGATTAAGGTTAATAATAAAGCTCCTCTTGAATGCAAGAGTGCTCCTAAAATTTCTTCAGCATCAGCAGCGACTTCTTCATTCAATTCCTTCTACCACAGTAAAGACCCTATTCCTCTTCTTTCTCCTCTTGTCTTGCCCTCCTTGCTCGAGCCTTCCTACATTCAACAAGGAAATCCTCCAAAACCTCGTTGAATTCTTATAACCTCTATTTATCTATATCCACATATCTCTGGTAAATGTGATTAATTTTATTAATTTCTGTTTTTGTATTGCCATTGGCTTTGTATATTGAATAGATTAGTTTCTTCTTTCGTTCATCGCTGAAAACTTGACAGATTTTATGGTGTGTACGTACTTAAAGCTCTACTTGAAGGATAATAAGGGTGTTACAATTTTCCTCTTCCTCCTCTTTCTAAGGCGTCTTCTTCTTTCTTTGTTTTTTTTCTTCCTTCTTTTCTGGTATCACGTCATATTCAACAAGGAGCTGTGACTTCAGAATGTTGCAGGACATCAACTTAGGCTATACAATTGATGCAGCACTATTTTTTCCCCATATCTGCAATGGAACAAGGCCATCAACTACTAGCCCCAAAAATTTAAATCATGCTAAAGTTCAATCTAGCTAGCTAGCAATTTCAACAGGAAACAAAAAATGAAAATATGGATGACGAAGCGATCATATATACACCAGCATTCATGCAAATATTTTCTACAAGAGACACATATGATGCAGACTTATAACATGCAACAGATTTACACTTGCTCGATGAGAAACAAATGCATCCCAAGGCCTCTTTTTTTTTTTTTTTCCTATTATAACTTGAACACACAGGTGCAAATGTTGGTCATGAATGATTTAACATATATGCACCAACTTTCAGGTAATTATTATTGATTAGAAGAAATAAACGAAATACACTTATTAAATCCAGCATATTTACATTTGTTCAACAGGGACAAATGCATCCCAAGGTAATTATGTAAAAATTATTTACCATATATAGGATTGACATTTAAATTTACTGCATCCACGGGATTAAAGATAGCATAAAACAGGTGGTTTCTTGCCACCATAAGCTGCAAACTAGACAAGTCCGGACATTACAGCATCTGTTACTTACCGTTGCCTTGCAAGCTCTGGGCTCACCGTCATTCGAATTAGGTTTGGGCCTACATGGGCTGCTCATGCGGCCCAGAATCACTGGCTACTGGCTCGGATGGGTCAGATCCGCCTGGGCCTGATATTTTTTTCATGTTACATTTTCTTTTCTATTTTGTGTCTAGTTATTTTTTAAAAAAAAATGGTAAATGATTCACCCCTTGTATTATTTCCCTTTTTTTTTTCCTCTTAATCCATCTCTCCGTTTTTTTTCATGTTTTTGTTTTAAAAAATAATTTATATTTTTTTATATCACATCCATAGAGTATCCATAGAGTAGAGTGTTTAAGAGTTTGATTTTTATTATTTTTTAAAGTGTTTTTTATTCAGAAATGCATCAAAATAATATTTTTTATTTTTTAAAAATTATTTTTGATACCAGGACATAAAAAAAAATAAAATATTAAAAAAAATATTAATTCTAAGTAAAAAAATTATTATTTTTAAATATTTTTAAAACATAAAAATAAAGAAGTCTAAAATTTATTAATAAGAACTCTAAAACGCGTAGGTTTTTCACTGTAGCAGTTTTTTTTTTTTTTTTTTTTGGTTTTTTTTTTTAGGTTTTGTTTTTTGGTTTTTTTTTTTAAAATTTTTTTTTATTGTTTTTTTTAAATACAGTAAACTACGTGTCATTTTTTGTTCCAAATGATAGCTATAAAATTAAACAACCTACTCTAAAAGGTTAAAAATTCAATTTTCACC